>Ga0206922_1032_pt1 | contig 41166 bp, 31 predicted proteins | sample Alteio_BWOrgHeat_63_FD_152976 | JGI IMG/M metagenome (GOLD analysis project Ga0206922, IMG submission 152976) | Enriched cells from forest soil in Barre Woods Harvard Forest LTER site, Petersham, Massachusetts, United States -... | ecosystem: Environmental > Terrestrial > Soil > Temperate forest >... | reverse complement strand
TGGTTTATTTCACAGGTTGGGCCTCATATCGATACTTCGTTTTCGTCACACCATTTGGTTGAGGAACTCTACCGTTGCTCGAGCCGTAACTCCATCGAGCGGCTATAGTCCAGTTGGAAAAGGCATACCACTGTGAGCTTTCCATCCCTTACCGATACACTGAAAAGCACATGAAGAACCTCGGGCAAAAGATGGTGGCTCTTTGCTTCGGTCTTATGCTGGCCTGCTCGGCAATCCATGCGCGAGCCATGCAGTCCGGTCCCGCATCAAGCATGCGTGACGAGCGCGTTGTTGCTGCCACTATCCTGGGTTCCGTACGTATCACTGATGGATGGCGCTTTCGTGTCGGCGACGATCCTGCATGGGCCAATCCTGCCTTCGATGACACCAGTTGGGACAAGATTGATCTGAAACAGTCCCTTCTCGAGCAAGGAATTGAGTCTTATACCGGTTATGCTTGGTATCGCCTGCGCCTGCGTCCCGTCCCTGCTCCGGAATCAGGCGTTCTCTCCCTCTCTCTCATGCTTATTCCGTACTCAGTCGGCCAGGTGCAGGTGATGGCCAACGGTGCGGAAGCGGGCCGCACTCTGGGAATGAGCGAGCATCCCCACATGTATCAGGCCGCTCCCATCAACGTGCCCCTCGGCCGCGTCGCTGCAGACGGTACAGTCCTCATCGCCATTCGCACATGGATTGGGGTTCCTACCAATAACGGTGCTCTCCGCCATGTAGAGCTAGGTGACCCCGACAGCCTGGCCGAAAGAGTGACCCTCGAAACCGGCCGCCAGTGGGAACGCGACGTGGTTGCCAGTCTGCTCGCCAGCTTTCTCTTTCTTGCTGTCGCAGTGCTCGCCGCTACCCTCTACATGGCGCAACGCAACCACTCTGAATATCTCTGGCTTGCCTTGCTCTGCATCTCAGTCAGCCTGCGAGCCTTCGTTGTAGCCGCCTTCGCGCTTGGTTATATCCCAATAATCACCTTCAATCTGCTTAATCCATGGGCCGCGTGGTTCTTTACCGTCACAACATTGGAGTTTATTCTTCGTTTCACCGCAATCCCTTGGCGTCGTTTTGTTCGTGTCTCGCAGATAGCCGTACTTCTGCTACCTATCACAGCCATGCTTCATCTCGAGGAGCCTTTTCGATATCTCTCGCTCATCTCACAGTTCTTCTTCTGCACCGTTATCATCGTGATGCTCTGGCGCGCATGGCGTCGCGGACGGCCTGAAGCCGGCGTGATGCTGCTTCCGTTCTTCCTCGCTGCGACAGCCGACTCCATCGACATTCTGCTCAACTTCGCCGCTAACCGTAACTGGGTTCCGCCATATTTCGCCTCTCATCGCTTCCACTTTGGCCCCATCGAGTACGACACCGGCACCATCGCTTATCTCGTCTTTCTTTGCAGCGTCGTTGCCGTCATCCTTTATCGTTTCGTTGATGTCAGCCAGGAAGAGCAACGCTCCGCAGCCGAAATTGAAGCCGCGCGCAGTGTGCAGGCGTTGCTGATCCCAACGCGCCTGCCCTCGAATCGCAACTTCATGTTCGAGAGCGCCTATCTCCCCGCTAACGGCGTCGGCGGAGACTTCTTCCAGGTTCTGCCGCTCAAAGACGATTCCATGCTGATCGTCGTCGGCGATGTAAGTGGCAAAGGCTTGCAGGCCGCCATGAATGCGAGCACTCTTGTTGGCGCACTGCGCAATGAGATCTCGCATGATCCCGCGACCGTTCTCTCCCATCTCAACCAGGTCATGATCGGCGCAATGTCCGCTCCAGGAGTCAACACCGTTGCAGGATTCGCGACGTGCCTTTGCGCCCGTATTTACCCCAGCGGCCAAATGACCATCGCCAACGCCGGCCACCTAAGCCCGTACCGTGACGGTCGCGAGCTGGAGCTGGCCGCCTGCCTGCCACTCGGCGTCATTCCCAACGTTGAGTATGAACAGATGACCGTCCAACTCAAGCACGGCGATCGCCTCACCTTTCTCTCTGACGGAGTCGTCGAGGCCACCGATCCTAAAGGCGAGCTATTCGGATTCGAACGCACCCAACAGGTGAGCCACGAGCCCGCCCGCTACATCGCGCAAATCGCCCAACGCTTCGGGCAGACGGACGACATTACCGTAGTCAGCCTCTACTTCGTCCCCGCCTGAACCTCTTCAAGAAAGACAAGTTCCGAGCTAAGCGGCTCCTGTAGATTTACAGCGAAGCCCGCGGCCATGAGTTTTGCTCCTGCAACCTCCAGCTCGGGCGTACTGCCATCTTCGAAGTGCAATCGATATCGCCGCCGAGGATCTAATCCTCGCAGGCGAAACACATGCGCCGGTTCCTCGGCGGTGCTGCCACGAAACGCAAACAGAACACCCTTACTTCGCACGGGATCCCAATATTCAATCCCATCCCATCGCACACCATCGGGCCTTTCAGAGACGTGGTACAGCTGCGCATCTCGTATCAATGGCCGCAGCTTACCCCTGTAGAGCGCGAAAGCTCTTCGCGCAGCATCGTGCTGTTCCGGCGTCCATGCGGTCGTGTCGAGCATGAGTGTCATCCACCCCATCATCCCGCTTCGCAGCATATACTTGAAGTTATCCAGTGTTGGTGCTGGCCACTTCTCGATATAGCTCTCCAGCATGGCTGGAGGCAGCACATAGCTCGCATCGTAAAACGCTCGACGATTCGATAATGGGTCGTAAGTATCCGTGATCGAAAAGTAGTCTCCGTGCGCCGCCGAACCAAAGTCAACCATCCGGCCGCCATCGTTACAGATCTCCAATAGCAGACCTGGGTGCTCTTTGCGGAGTTGTTCCTGAATGCTGTAGTACGACTCGACTGCGTGATAACTCACATCTGTCGAGTTCGCTCCACTCACAAAATCAAATCCGCTGTCATGCACAATGCGTTGAGTACTGCTGTCAGGCGCAGCATGGGGATGATCGTTTTTCGTGCATCCCTGTGCGACGAGATACCCATCGTGCTCCAGCATGTCGAGGTGGTAGTCGCCGACAATGCGCATGGCCTCCTCGGCTGCGTAGTCTCGGGCTGCGGGCGCGCCCAGGTCAATTGTTTGGCCTTTGAATTCCTCAGGCTTCCAGTCAGGTCCCACACCCTTCAACAGCCAATCGCGTACTCTTGGATCATGCACATTCAGCGCCCCTGGATTCGAATCGATACCCGCCTGGCTCCAATCAACCCACAGCCCAAATCTCAAACCAAGCCCGTGCGCCTGGTCGGCCAGATACGCAAGTCCATGCGGAAACTTCAGCGAGTCCGGATACCAGTCGCCTACGCCTCGAAACCAGCCCGCGTCCAGGTGAAACATCTCCAGCCCCAGTTCCTTCGCAGCGCTCATCATGCGCAGTGCGAGCGCTTCATCCACCTGCATGCCGCTGCCCCAGCTATTGCTGACGATGAGTGGATAATGCGGATCATTCCAGGTCAGTGGGTTAGTGAGCGCTGCACGAATCCACTTTCTGAGTTGATTCCCGCCGCCATCGAGTCCTCCGCTGAACGCACCAAGAAACGCGATCGGCGTTTTGAAACTGCCGTGCGCCTCCAACCTTGTGCGGAATGCCCCAGCCTCGCCATTCAGCCCCAGAGTGGTCGACAAGCTATCACCTTTTCGGTCCAGACTGATCCGGGTTCGTCCGCTGAACTCGATGCCTGCATACCATCCCGATTGCGAAGCCAGGTCCGAATAGACGAACTCAATAGGAATGATCTCCCGAGGCTCTCCTTGGATCGGACGGGCATAGGTGCTCGAACGCCCAACCCATCGATATCCATCGTTCACCGGCTGAAGATGCGTTCCCTGCTCCGAGGGCGTATCCGCCCCTTTCTCAACGTAGAAATGACGCAACCCGCTACTGCCGACTCTCCTCCAATCGAGCCGGAGGCTATCAATAAGCGGTAGCCAAATCTCTTCCCCGCTCAAGTTGTCAACGACGATCTGATGTTCGACCGGGCCAGCTTCGGATCGAGCCTCCCACCGCCACCGTAAGCGCAGATGAGGCTGTGCACACTCGTAAACAAATTCAACACGCTGGTGACCGGTGGTCGCCAATTCCGGCCTAAGAACCCAACGAACCGGCGTCAAAACGCCGTTGCTCTCTACGTTCGCAGGTAATGCCTCTTCAATTCCGTTGCGCCAAACGACACCGCCCGGACCAGCCAGCGAAACCAACCAGGGCGTATGAGGTTCCGCCTTGAATTCGATTCGTACATCGTTCGTCGCCAGCCGGCCAGTCAGGCTCGATGATCGCGCCATACTTTGCGAGTCGCATGGTAAGCACAAGGCCAGCACGCCGCAAGCCGATCCGAGACCCAAACGACTAACCCTCTCGGTGATTCTCAATAGGCGCATGACGACTCAGCCTACGCCATTCAGCGTGAATTTAGCCACAGCTGCCTAACGAAATCGCTGCTATCTGTCAATGCCCTGCTACAATCCCACCAACAGCTCTTCACCATCCAACATGAAAAGATTAATCTCTGTCGCCGCAGTCGTTCTTCTCGCTACCTCCATGACACTTGCTCAGACCACCTCTGTCCCCAAGCCCGCAAAGCTCACACCTGAGCAAGTCCATCGCTCTGCCCTCGTCATCGACACTCACGAGGATACGCCGCAGCGATTCGTCGACGATCACTTCGATCTCTCCGACCCGCTCAACGGAGGTCAGATCAACCTCGACGCCATCCATAAAGGCAATCTTGGCGGCTCGTTCATGTCTATCTGGGTCGAGCCCGATCTTTTCAAGGGTCACTATGCGCGCCGTACCCTCGAACTGATTGACGCCTCCCGCATGCAGGCCGGCAAGCACTTAGATCAGATCAAGTTCGCAACCAACGCCGCCGACATCGAAGCCGCCCATCGCGAACATAAGTACGCGATGCTCATGGGTATCGAGGGCGGGCACTCCATCGAGGATTCGCTGGGCCTCTTGCGCATGTACTACGACCTCGGTGTGCGCTACATGACGCTCACGTGGTCCAACTCCAATGGCTGGGCCGACTCCTCCGGCGACGACAAAGATATCAGCGTTCCGCATACTAAAGAAGGACTGAGCGAGTTTGGCAAAGACGTCGTCTACGAGATGAACCGCCTCGGCATGATCGTCGATATCTCCCACGTCAGCGACAAGACCTTCTATCGCACGCTCATCATTACGCGCGCGCCCGTGATTGCGTCGCACTCGGCAGCACGCGCCCTCTGCGATGCTCCCCGCAACATGACCGACGACATGCTTCGCGCCGCAGCCCGCTCCGGCGGACCGGAAAGTAAAGGCGGCGTCGTGATGGTCAACTTCTATTCGGGATTCATCTCGCAGGCTTATCGCAATGCACAGATCGCACAGAAGCCTGAAGTCGACAAGGCCACGGCAGAATTAAAGGCAAAGTTCAAGGCAGAGGGCAAAGAGATCACGTACTCCGATCTAGAAAAGCTCCAACGCCAGATGGCCGACCGCATTTCACGGCCCCCCCTGAGCTTGCTGATCGATCAGATTGACCACATCGCCAAAGTCGCCGGTGTCGACCACGTCGGCCTCGGCTCCGATTTCGACGGTGTCAGCGACCAGCTTCCCGCGGGCATCGACTCGGCAGCCGATCTACCCAAGGTCACTGCGGCACTGATGGCTCGCGGCTACTCACCGGAAGACTGCCGCAAGATCCTCGGAGGTAACTTTCTTCGTGTTTTTAAAGAAGTAGAAGCAGTCTCAAAACAGCTGCAAGCCGAAAACCGCCCGCGCATCACAGAAAAGCAGCCCTACGACAAACCGGCCAAGTAATCCCGCTAACTCTCCGCGCGCCCTGCGCATTTGGTGATTCGGCAATCGAACGATAAACTGTGAGCAAGAGGGCGACCGATCGGTGAAAAAACTTCTCGTCACAGGCTCTTCCGGCTTGATTGGTTCTGAGGTTTGTTTGCACTTTGCGCAAAACGGCTGGCAGATTCATGGCATCGACAACAATCAGCGCGCAACTTTTTTTGGTCCCAAGGGCGACACGCGTTGGAACCAGCATCGTCTTTCCGATCTAATCACCGATTTTCATCATCATGAGCACGACATTCGTGATCGCCAGGCAATGCTCGATGTTATGAAGGAGGTGCGCCCCGATGCCATCGTGCATGCGGCTGCGCAGCCGAGCCATGATCTCGCCGCGTCGATCCCGTTTGCTGATTTTGATACGAATGCTGTTGGAACGCTGAACCTGCTGGAGGCAGCGCGACAGGCAGTTCCTGAATCGCCTTTCGTTGCTCTTTCTACCAACAAAGTTTACGGCGATGCTCCCAATGAGTTGCCGCTTGTTGAGCTCGAGACACGCTGGGATTACGCCGATCCCACCAACTATGCTGGAATTCCTGAGACCTTCCGTATCGATCAATCCAAGCATTCTATTTTCGGTGCCTCCAAGGTTGCTGCCGATGTGATGGTGCAGGAGTACGGCCGCTATTTTGGCCTGCCCACATGTGCCCTGCGTGGCGGGTGTCTCACCGGACCAAGTCACTCGGGTGTAGAGTTGCACGGGTTCCTTAGCTATCTCATCAAGTGCAATCTTTCCGATACTCAATATAACGTTTTCGGCTACAAGGGCAAGCAGGTTCGCGACAACATTCATTCCTACGATGTTGCGCAGTTTATCGCTGCCTTCATTGATTCGCCACACCCCGGCGAGGTGTACAACATTGGCGGAGGCCGCGACAACAGTTGCTCGATCCTCGAAGCCTTCACACGCATAGAAAACCTCTCGGGCAAAAAAATGATCTACGAGTACGTTGATCAGAATCGCTCCGGGGACCACATTTGCTATATAAGCGACCTGCGCAAAATGAAGAGCCACTATCCGGCATGGGACATCACGAAGTCTCTCAATGATATCTTCCAGGAGATCTTTGCAGCTTGGGGAGACCGCATCGAAGTAAGTGTCTGATTTCGCTACCTCGTGCCGCAGTTGTGCAGCACCGCGGCCTTCTAAGAAATCAGCGTGTAAGTTGGCGAGATGAGCCGGAGGCCGGATGCCGCCTGTGAAAATTGCACTCTTTACCCCATTCAGTCCCGCCACGGGCGGCGGCGGCGTCATATTTCGCAGCATTCTTCCGCATCTCGCAGGTGCTGAGATTCAGTGGTTCTATCTCCATCATTCGTCTGTCGACATGCCCTCGACCAAGTATCTCGGCCCGCGCCTCATGGGCGGCCCTCCCCTCAAAGACGCGCTCAACACCTTCCGCCTCTTCAGTATGCAGAGTCATTCTGAGGTCGACGGCTGCGTTCGCGCCATTCTGGAGTGGTCCCCGGATATCGTCTGGATCAACGCGATGAACGAAGGCGTCCTTGTCGGCAAGAAACTGCTCGACGCCGGTATCCGGCACCTCCACGTCTCGGTCCACGACGATCCTGCGGGTCTTGCCGACAAGTCAACCCGTTACCGCGCTTTTTCGTCTCTTATGGATCGGCGCACTAACGAGCTGCTGCAAAGGGCCCATTCTGTCGATGTCGTATGCGATTCGATGCAAAGCTACTACAAGCGTCGCATTGGCATAAATTCAGGTATCGTCTTCCGCTACATCAACGACGTGAATTCTCGCCCTCTTGAATCGGCGGGGCCCCCCGACGCCGCAGGCACTATCCAAATCGGCCACGTTGGCAGCGCCTACAGTGCTCCCGAAGTATTCGCATTCGTAAGCGCTCTGCGCAATATCGCCAATAAGGATGGCCTGCGCTTTCACCTCACCAACTTCGGCATCTCGCCCGCGATGACCGTGGCACAGAAGAAATTTCCGGACATTGTCGAAAACGTTGGCAACATACCCGAGCCGCAAGTGATCCAGCGATTGCAGAATTACGCTTTCGTCTATTCCATGTACTCCTTCAACCCGCGCCATCGCATCTTTCGCGAGACGAGCCAACCCACCAAGATGAGCACCTATCTCATGGCGGGACGGCCTATTCTTGCGCATTGCCCCGAGGGCAGTAGCACGATCGCTATGCTGCAAAAATTCAAGCTGGGACACGTCGTCACTTCAATGGAAGCATCTTCTATCGAAGCGGCCGTCCGCAAAATCCTCAAATTCCGGGTCGACAGGGAAGAGATCTCGCGCGCAGCCGAATACTATTGCGGCCAAAGAAATCTCGACTATCTCAAGGGCGTCTTCAGGCTCGGCGTGCAGTAGTTGCGGCTAATGTGCTTCGGCATGAAAGTGGCCCCAGATCGCCTCAGCCGTCTTGCGCGGAACCACCGCCGCAAGTGACTCCGCTGTTGCGTTCCGCACCTCACGTATGCTCCCGAAGTGCGACAGCAATCTCTGTCGCGTTCCCACCCCAATACCTGGTATTTGCAGCAACTCTGAATCACGATCTCGCATTTCACGCCGTTTACGGTGGTAGCCAACTGCGAAACGATGGCTCTCATCGCGAATCTTCTGCACCAGATGCAGCACCGGCGAACGCCGGTCCAGGACCACCGGCTCATCTTCATTGCCATATACGTAGATCACTTCTTCACGTTTGGCAATGGACGCCAGAGGCTGGCTGGTAAACCCGAGTTCCTCCAGCGCCTGAAAGGCCGCATGCAGCTGTCCGAGGCCGCCATCGATCAGTATCAGCGAAGGCATGGTCCCGTTTTCATCTTTGACCCGCTTGTATCGCCGGTACACCACCTCACGCATCGAAGCAAAGTCGTCGACGCCCGTAACAGTGATGACCTTGAATTTTCGATACGCCGACTTCTTCATCTCTCCCTTCTCCCACACGACCATCGAGGCCACCGTCTCAGCGCCCTGGATGTGAGAGATGTCAAAGCACTCGATCCGTTCCGGCAGATCGGGCAGCATCAGAGCATCCGCGAGTGCCTCCTGTGTCGCCTTCCGCGAAGGCTCCATCACGCGGAAACGCTGCGTATAAGACTGCTTTGCGTTCTGCCCGGCCAAGTCAATCAGAGAACGCTTGTCACCACGCGAGGGAGCAGCAATCTCCACGCGATGTCCTGTTCGCGTCGCAAGCAGTGATGCGAGCGATTCTCGATCCTCAAAATCGATCGGTACCAGAATCGATCGCGGCACATACTGCTGATCGATGTAGATCTGCTTCAACAGAGCCGAGAAGAACTGGCCCGGATGAAAGGGCTGGGCATCCGGAGCATTGTCGTCGGCGACAAGGCCCTGGCCCTCGATCACCTGTGGCAACACAGGATCGTCCAGCTCCCCCAGCTCGCTCTCGACTGCAGAAGTACTCAGAAAATCCGGCAACTCTTCCCAGAAAAACTCGCGCCTGTCCACAATCTTTCCCGAACGAATGTGGAACAGGTTCACCGCCACGCACCCGCACTCGTAGTGGTATCCAAAGACATCAGCGTCATCGGACTCAGCGGTGGCAATGCGCTGCTTCTCTTCCATTTGGTGCACGGTAGAAATCAGATCGCGGTAGCGCGCCGCCAGCTCGAACTGTTCCGCCTCCGCCGCAGTAACCATGCGGTTGTTCAGAGACCGTTCCAACTCGGCATGACGGCCCTCGAGAAAGAGTTGAGCATCCTTCACCGTGCCTGCGTAAATTTCGGGCGTGGTCAGGTCCTTCACGCACGGCCCCAGGCAGCGATGAATGTAGTACTGCAGGCAGGCCCGCGGATGATAACGCGACAGGTCCACCTTGCAGCTAGGAATTAAAAAGCTGCGATGAATCACCTCAACAACCCGATACGCCAGATTTCCCGGAAAATACGGCCCGTAGTAAGCCGAGCCGTCCTTGCGCAGCCGCCGCGTCACAAAGACCTTGGGGTATCGGTCACCCAGCGTCAGTTTCACATACGGGTAGGTCTTGTCATCCCGCAGCAGGATGTTGAACCGCGGCTTGCGCTGCTTGATCAGGTTGTTCTCAAGCGCCAAGGCCTCCATCTCGTTGGCCACCAGGATGTAATCAACATCCACTGCCTCGCGCATCAGCGTTCCCGTCTTCGCGTTCGCCTGGCTTGCTGCCAGCAGATAGCTGCGCACCCGGGCCCGCAGGTTGCGGGCCTTGCCGACGTAGATCACTTCGCCCTCGACGTTTTTGTAGAGGTATACCCCGGGCTGGGTCGGCAATGTTCGGATTTTGTCGTAGAGATCCATGGTGATCTGGTCTATCTCAGTCTAGCGAGTGCCGGAACCCCGAGCGCGAGCACTCCACGGGATAGGAGCCGCCCAATTTTGTTCGTCCTAGTGCCAAATGCGTAAGCATTACCGGAAGTAGGTAAAAATTACACGCTTCATATAGGTTCTCTTTTAGACAGATGGCGGACCAACTCCAGCAGATTCAGTCTGTTAGAAATCACCCTATCTTTGGCCTCAGACGTGCCATGAATATAGCGAACGTTCGTATCCTCTGGCGGAGACTACTGCGCAGAGGTCCCCAAAGTGGAAAGGATGCCAACATGATGCAACGAATGAATGTTTTGAATGTTTCGGTCTTGGCCGCCGCTCTTATCGGAGTCTCGGGTTGCGCCACCAAGAACTACGTCCGCACCCAGACCGCTCCTATCATCGATCAGACCAACGAGCTGAATGATAAGACAGCAGAGAACAACCGCAACATCAAGGCCACCGATGAGCGAGCCCAGGCAGGTATCGCGAAGGCTCAGGGTTCGGCGGACTCCGCTACCCAAAATGCTCAGACCGCCCAGAAGGCCGCAGGCGACGCCACGACGGCTGCCAACGATGCTGTTCACCGGGCCGACTCGCTTGCCAGCGTAGTTTCAGGGCTGGATAACTACCAGCCGATCGGCAATGCCTCCGTGACCTTCGGTTTCGACAAATCCACCCTCACCGCCGATGACAAGGCTCAACTCGATACATTCGCTGCATCGCTGACCAATGCCAAGAGCTACATTCTTGAAGTCACCGGCGGCACCGATTCCACTGGCGACGCTAACTATAACTATGCGCTCAGTCAGCGGCGTGCCGACGCCGTCGTTCAGTATCTGGCGTCCAAATACCAGATTCCCGCGCATCGCTTCTACCTGATCGGTATTGGCGAAGATAAGAGCGTGGCTGACAATAAGACCCGCGAAGGACGAGCCAAGAATCGCCGTGTCGATATCCGATTACTTTCTAACATGGGCAAGTCGGATACCACCGCGTCTACCCCGGCATCGGGTGGATTGTAAGTTTCCCGCGACCAATTGAAAAGCTGATTTGACTTGAAGGGCAGCCTCCGCTGGAGGCTGCCCGAAATTTTTTGTATGTAAAGAAAGATCAGGCCTGTTGACGAATATGTTCGGCCCGCACGTCGTTTGCTGTAAACAGCGCAAAAAAAGGCGCACGTTCTGCGGCGGCCTCCACAGCAGACCGCCCTCTAGCTTCTTCCCGCTCCACAAGGCAAACGACCGCAACCACCATCATCCCGGCCTCCTTCGCAGCATGAATAGCGTTGATCGTTGAAGCGCCAGTAGTACATACGTCGTCAACAATCACCACGCGCGCGCCTTCTCTGAAGAATCCTTCAATTCTTCGCCCAGTCCCATGCGCTTTCTCCGCCTTGCGCACCAGAAACCCATGAATCCACGGAGAAGTTGCTTCGGAGCCGTCTGCTGACTCGACAAGCGTCAGTGCCCTCCATGCGCTCGCCGTAGCCACATTCGAGACGATCGGATCGGCGCCCATCGTCAGCCCGCCGATCGCTTCGACTCCATGCTCAACAATGCCCCTCTCGATTAACAGTTCCAGCACGGCATGGCCCGTAAGTCGGCCACCTTCGGCATGCAAGGTCGTTGTGCGGCAGTCGATGTAGTAATCGCTCGTCCCGCCCGACGACAGCGTAAACTGCCCAAGCCGAAAGCTGATGCGCGCCAGGAGAGTCAGAAGCTGCTGCTTGTACGAAAGATCGCCTGCAGAGGTATCCATCGCCTAAGTTTAGCAAGGCCGCAAAAATGCGCCTCAAAAGAAGGGAAGGCCAGCTGGAGAATCCAACCGGCCTCGCACGACGATCGTTCAACGTGCAGGAAAGCTTAATTGGTTGTGGTAGCGGGCGTCAGGTTCATCGGCTCGGTGAGGCTGAAGAGCAGAATCGAGCCCGGCTCCAGCGTCGCCTGCGGATGATCGACCATGATGTGCGTGGTCACAATGCCGGCGCCGACGAGCGTTCCGGTCAAAGCTCCGACTGGACCGCCCAGCACTGCCCCAGTCACTGCTCCGGTGCCCATCACAGCGCCATATTCAATGCCGTTTCTCTTCGCGCGTGATCCGGGATTGATGCTGCCTTCCGATCCAATGCGTGTCTTGGAGCCGGGCGTTCCAGTCGTCTCAGCATGCAGCTGGAATCGCGAGCCATCGGGCAAAATGACCGCCTCAGGCTTAAGCCGGAAGCTGCCGTGCCCACCTAGATGGGCGCCGGTCGTCACCGATGTCACGCGACCCTCAATCTCCGAACCGGATGGGATCAGCACTTTGCCGTCCTGAAGCACATCCGAAGCGACCTGTCCTCGAAAACTCGCGCCTTTCGCCGTATCGACCGAAGATACTCGATCCACAAGCCGCACGCGAATCGTCGTGCCCTCCAAAAGCTCTCCCGGCCTTGCCGGACGCGCATGAACGATGTCGCTATCCGGATCTTCGCCCGCGGCAGGCTGCGCGATCGCAGGTGCCGACGGTTGAGGCCGGCTCTCGACAATGGGCTCCGCCACCTGGGGTTGCTGCGTCTCCTGTTGTGCAGGCACCGCATCGGGCTGTACAGCTAATTTTCCCGCCGAAGGCTTCGCAATTGGCTCGCTGTCAGGCGTAGTAACGATATCGTCCTTCGGCGGTCGCGATACGCCCTGGTAAGAGGAATCAGGCTGACTGGCCTGCTGAGCAACCGCGCAGGCCGTCGTGCCAAGCGATGCAGAAGCGATCATTACAAATAAAAGATGCCGGGACATAATTCGCCCTCCTCGCTCTAACTACCATATGGTTTGACACTCGAAGGCGAAGGAAGTTGTCGTTACCTGTTCAAATCAAATGCCTTCGGTACCAATCCAGCTTCTACGCTATCTGCTTTCATAAGAGTGCGATGGTGATTTTTCGTTAGCATTTCTCGCGTGTACCGCGCGAAGCAAGAATCAGACTAGGCACCTCGCTGCCTCAGCGGGAACTCCGAGTGCATCAAGCAGCAGCCCGCTCGGGCCCAATCAGCAGGCACAATCGGTTTGTTAGACTACCTAGGCATCCTGAATAGAGGGGACTGGTGCAAATGCAAGAGCTTCTGACGAGTATTCAGAGCGTCGCAGGCAAGGCTCTTGCTGTCGATCGCCGTCCCAAATTAAAGGAAAGACTGCATCACCGAATTTTGAGGACCGATATGACTGAGATCGTTGCCATTCGTGCACGCGAAATTCTTGATTCTCGTGGCAATCCTACCGTAGAAGCAGATGTGATTTTGGAGAGTGGAGCGATGGGCCGCGCCGCAGTTCCCTCTGGCGCCTCCACCGGCGAACATGAAGCCGTAGAGCTGCGTGACGGCGATAAGAGCCATTACCTTGGCAAAGGCGTACTGCAAGCCGTTGAAAACGTGGAGTCGATTATCGCTCCGGAGCTTGAGGGTTTTGACGCAACCAATCAGCGCCTGCTCGACGCCACCATGATCCAACTCGACGGCACGCCCAACAAATCCAAGCTCGGAGCGAACGCAATTCTCGCGGTTTCCATGGCCGCTTCGCGCGCAGTGGCGCAAACACTTGAGATTCCGCTCTACCGCTATCTCGGCGGGGCCAACGCCTGCATTCTGCCGACGCCTATGATGAACATCCTCAATGGCGGCGCACACGCTGACAGCAACGTCGACTTCCAGGAGTTCATGGTCATGCCCGTAGGTGCAGAACGCTTCTCTGATGCGCTACGCTGGGGCACTGAAGTCTTTCACACACTCAAAGGCGTGCTGAAGAAGAAGGGCTACAACACCGCCGTCGGAGACGAAGGCGGCTTCGCCCCATCGCTCAGCTCCAACTCCGAAGCCATCGAACTCATTCTCGAAGCGATCGACCTCGCCGGTTACAAGGCCGGCAAAGACATCTGCATCGCCCTCGACCCCGCAGCCAGTGAGTTCTACGACAAAGAAAAGCAAAAGTATGTCTTCAAAAAGAGCGATAAGCGCGAGCTAACGAGCCAACAAATGGCCGACTTCTGGAACGACTGGTCGCGCCAGTATCCCATCGTCTCCATTGAAGACGGCCTCGCCGAAGACGACTGGGAGGGCTGGCGTATTCTCACCGAGCAGGCCGGCAGCCGCATTCAGCTTGTGGGCGACGATCTCTTCGTCACCAACGTCAAGCGTCTGCAGCAGGGCATTGAAGAGGGTGTTGCCAACTCGATCCTTATCAAGGTCAACCAGATCGGCACCGTCACCGAGACATTCGAGGCCATAGAGCTGGGTCGCCGCTACGGCTATACCAGCATTATTTCGCATCGCAGCGGCGAGACGGAAGACACCTTCATCGCCGACCTTGCGGTAGCCACGGGCGCAGGCCAGATCAAGACGGGCTCAGCCTCGCGCACCGACCGCATCGCCAAGTACAACCAGCTTCTGCGTATCGAAGAAGAGCTGGGACAGGGCGCCAGCTTCCTCGGTATCGAGAGCATCAACTACAACGAATAGCTCCGAGCAGCGTATAGAAACCAGGGTGCCCCAGGTCTCGATTTTGAGACCTGGGATTGTATGAGGCGCCCAACCCGAAGTCAGAGGAATTCGCATTGTCCATTACCCGCCGCCCACTCCTCCTCACCATACTCGACGGATGGGGCTATTCTCCGCAGACAGCCAACAACGCCATCGCTCTCGCCCGTAAGCCTACCTACGACAAGCTTCTCGCCGAATATCCCAACACCCTGATTCGCGCCAGTGAGCATTACGTCGGCCTGCCTGACGGTCAGATGGGCAACAGTGAAGTGGGCCATCTCAACATTGGCGCGGGCCGCATTGTCCGCATGGACATCACCCGCATCGATGCGCTTATCGCCAATGATGAATTCACCAGCGATCCGGCAATCGCGAAAGCCATGCGGCTCGCAGCCGAAGACGACCGGCAGCTTCACCTGATGGGCCTGGTTTCGGACGGCGGCGTTCATTCGCATCAGGAGCATCTCTACGCTCTTTTACGTGCTGCCCACGCGTATGGCGTCAAGCGCGTTTTTGTCCACGCCTTTCTCGACGGCCGCGACACCCTGCCCACCTCTGGCGCCGACTACATCGACAAACTGCTGCACAAGATGGTGGAATACTCGACAGGCAAGCTGGCCTCTGTAAGTGGCCGCTACTATGCCATGGACCGCGATCGTAAATGGGACCGCGAGCGCAAGGCCTTCGAAGCGATGGTCACGGGTCACGCGGAAGGAGGCCGTCACCACGACGCGGTTGCCCAGATCAAAGATCGTTACAATAATGGCATCACTGACGAATTCACGATCCCCTTCGTCATCACAGACGAAAGCGGCAGATCCAACGGCGTGATTCGCGACGGAGACGTCTGCATCAACTTCAACTTCCGCGCCGATCGTGCACGCCAGATCACTCGTGTTCTCACTCGCGAAAGCGGCCTCAACTCCGCAGGCGGTCGCAACCTCGATGCATGGGAGTCGCTTGACGAGATCATTCCTCGCACCGAAATTCCGAAGCAGCTCTACTACCTCTGCATGACGCAGTACGACAAGGCCTATTCGCTGCCCATGGTCATTCTGCCCGAATCTATGGACAATATATTGGCCAATGTCCTCGGCAGCGCCCAGCTTCGCAATCTGCGCGTCGCCGAAACCGAGAAGTACGCCCACGTCACCTACTTCTTCAACGGCGGCATCGAAACTCCATTCCCCGGCGAGGACCGCAAGCTGGTCCAATCACAGAAGGTGGCAACGTACGATCTCGCCCCTGAGATGTCCGCCACGGGTATCGGGGACGCTATCGTGAGCGCAATTGCAGACACAGCTTTTGACCTGATCATCGCCAACTTTGCCAATGCCGATATGGTCGGTCACAGCGGCAAGCTAGAACCAACGATCAGGGCCGTCGAAGCCGTAGACGCGCAGCTCACCCGCATCTACAAAGCGCTGCGTGAAAAGGGAGGACGCTGGCTCATCACGGCAGACCACGGCAATGCGGAGCAAATGGTCGACCCCAGGACCGGCGGCCCGCACACGGCTCACACCACCAATCCAGTGCCGATGATCTACATCGGCGAAGACGCCGGAGAGTATCGTCTCCGCACTGACGGCAGTCTGCGCGACATCAGCCCAACGCTGATCAACCTGCTCAAGCTCAATCTGCCTAAAGAGATGACCGGCGGCGATCTCCGCGTGCCAATCACCGGCTAGGTCCGGATTATTCCCCGGATTCCAGCGTCTGTGCTGCCTGATTGATGCATTTTGTCACCACGGCAAGCTGCTGTGTCGCGAGAGTGGCGTTCTTTGCATCCAGCGCCTCATTCACACCCGGAATCACTACCGCAGCGTAACCGGTAAATTCGCCGGGGGCATAGATCATGTGCTTGTACCAGGGACGATTCGGCAGGCCCGCGGCCGAGATAAAAGCACCCTCCGTTGCACGCAGAATCTGGTTCAACTGCGCGAGCTGTGCTTTGTTTGTGCCGGGGTTTAGTTGGCGTCGGTGGATCGCGTCCGCCGCAGCTGAAAAGCGCGTCACAGCTGCCTCAGCCTGTGAAAAGTCGATGCTCGCGGCCGACGGTTTGTGCTTTGCAGCCTCAAGATACGACGAGATTTCTTTGCCATAAGTCACATAGTCATACGGCAGTACGTCCGTGTCGGCCATGCGCACAGCTTCCAGGCCGAGAACGCGGGCCATCTCCTGCAGATAGACAAAGCTGGGATCTGCGTTCTGCACATACCAGGCATAGTTATCGAAGACGGAGTGATAGACCCCGTACTCACCGTGCGAGCCAATGTCCGTCGAAGGAACGCCGACATGCTGCAGAAACGGAGTAAAGTCGGAACCAGATCCAAGATCACCCACCGAGACATCTTCGCTGGGAGCATTGGTGCGCGTCACATGCCCTGTATTCGAATCCCGCTGCTGCGATGCCCCTTCGCTCTTCCACTGTTCGTACACCGTGCCGCCTTTGGGGCTGGGCACAGCGCGTGCCACTTCGCGAACAAACTGCTTCAGCGACGGCACAGCTTCGGCGCTGAAATCGGTTCCGGAAACGGCGACATCGACGTTAAAATAAGCAACCGCCTGCTCCAGCATCTTCGCGTGCTGCTCGGTCCACTCCGTCGATCCAATCAGGCCTTCCTCTTCAGCGTCCCAACTGGCAAAAACGATTGTCCGTTTCGGCTTCCATCCCTGCTTCAGCAGGGCACCCACGCCGTGCACGGACTCCAGCATCGCCGCCGTCCCGCTATTAGGATCGACAGCCCCGTAAACCCACGCATCCCGATGATTGCCGACGACGACCCAGTCATCCGTCTGATTCGTCCCTTTCACTTTTCCGATCACATCCCAGATCGTCCGCACCTGGTAATCCTGATCAGAGACAAGATGAACGCTGACGCCGCTCCCGCCAATGTGGTAGCTGAACGGCAATGCCCCCTGCCATCCTTTTGGAACGACCTTTCCTTTGAGAGCCTGCAGAATCGGTGAAGCGTCGTGGTAGCTGATGGGCACAGAGATAATGCTGGGCTGGTTGCCGGTCTTCAGCGGGTCGAGACGAGCCGAATCAGGCAGATCAACCGTTGAGGCCACTCCCGGGGTCTGCGGATCACCGGGATACTTGAAGAGATATTGAACCGATCCCCGCTGCACGCCCGTATCAGGCCGCCACGGGCCATTCGGATAAGCATCTCCCTTGAAATACCCGTCATCCTGAGGATCGGAGTAGATCAGAACGCCGACCGCACCCCGCTGCTCGGCGATGTACACCTTGACTCCACGAAAATTGGCTCCGTAGCGGACCAGCACGAGCTTGCCGTGAAGATCGATATGCTCCGCTGCCAGCTCGTCAAAATCCTCAAGCCTGCCATAGTTGGCGTAGACCACCTCTCCGGTTACATCTCCTGAGCCGGACGATCCGTTGAACGGCATGACCACCCGCGGATCGTCCTGGTATGGATCCACAGAAACATGCTCAGGAGTGGGCCCGCTCGACAGTAGTGATCCCTCGTCGCTATGTGCTTCAAAACTCACCTTTCGAGGCTGGTTTAACAGCACTCGATATGGCACAATCTGGGTCACCAGGCCAGCGGCGCGAAATTTTTGGGCTACATACTCAGCCGTCTCGTGATCTTCTTTGGAGCTCGCAATATGCGGCTTTGCCGTGAGCGTCTTAAGGTGTTGCCCTGCCAGCACGGCATCCGGCACGGCCAGGAAGTCTGTATCGATCTTGGCCTGATGCGTGAAGTCCGTGTAACCAAAGACAGTTTGTGGCGGAGCCGCATCCGAACGTTGCCCATACGCAGAAAAAGAGAGCGGCAGAACGCTCGAAAAGAGCAGGGAAGAAACTACCGAAAAATAGCGTTGCCGCAGCGTAAGAAGAAACATGAAATCCTAAGCTCGCCGTACATCTGGCGCCGAAGAGTCTTGGAAACATCAGCTTACACCACTTCACATTGCGCTACTGCCAAGAGGACCAGACAAAGGCGGTGATCCCCTCTTTCGCGGGTTTTCCACGAAGTAACCCATTTGTATGGGTTGACATCGCGATCGTGGGATTGGTAAGTTGCGTCGACTGGCCTATCTATAGATCTGTAAAGTTCGAATTCGGCCGCAATACCGGGACGGGCCGGGGGATTGAGTCGCAATGAGTAACACCGAAGATAGTGGGACCGCTAAAGAATCAGGCGGTCTCGGGGTTTTTGAGCGCTACACCGACGAAGCAAGGCGAGCCATCTTATACGCCTGGCATGAGTGTCGCCGCCGTGGGGATTCTGTAGTTTCCACAGCTGACTTGCTCGCCGGCCTGAGCCGGGAAGATTCGTCGCGAGCCCAGCGTGTCGGATCCCTGAAAGAGAACGCATTTTATCTGCGTTGGCTCGCAGGTCTGCCGCCTCTGCCCTCGCAAAGAGAAGCGACGATTCCGGACGCTGCGGGCAAGGAAGGTGAGGCAAAGCTGGATGACGAAGCAAAACAAGCCCTGGCTTATGCAGTGCTCGAAGCGGATCGTGACCGGGAGTACTGGGTCGACTCCGATCACCTGCTGCGCGGAATACTACGCTTCCCCAACCGGGCACATTTCGCGGTGCTTAAAACCGAGATCAATCTCAGTTCTGCACGCACAGCATCTCACCGCGACCGCAAACAATTTGTGCCACAGCAGAAAACTAACTCCAAAGTGATGCAGTACTTGATTCGCCGGTCAATTGCGCCATGGATTGCCTCTGTCGTAGGCCTGATGTGCTTCCTCTATCTACTGTTACAGAGCTTTGGATCAGTGATCCCGTCGATTGCGCGCTGATGCTGCAGCAGGGCCTTACTTGCTCTTCTCCGCCGCAACTTCCTTGAGGTAGTTCGCGCTCAACGTACCTTTCTTTTGCGCAATCGGCAACAGGGTCGGATAGAACTGCACAAAAGTCGTGTCCACCGCCGCGTGCTCCGCGTGGCAGGAGTAACAAGGTGCTCCCGACGGAATCAGCGTGGCCTTCAACTCGCTCTCCACGTCGAAAAAGGCCCACTTACCCGGAAATCGGGCTTCATCCTTGATGTGGATCTCCGCGCCCATAAGTTCACCGTTCTGGAAGTGTCCGGACTTGTTGATTGAACCTTTGCTTGCGGCTCCGCGGGTCTCCAGCACCATTACCGTCTTGTCTGGCCACGTCCCAGTCGCCATAAACGCGCGGTAAGCTTCGGGGTTCACGAAAACATTGTCGAACATCGACATCGCGCCGCCAGAGTTTGAGCTCGCCTTCGCGTTGTAGCTCATATCCAGCCCACTCGATAGGAATATCCATTCCCGGTACTGGACAGGTGGAATCAGGTCGCCCTCTTTGGTGTAACTCGGCGTGTAGGGCTCCGGGCCAGTAACGCTGATTGCTGCTGATGCCACCGGCCCTTTTGCGTATGTTCCAACCAGTACAGCGGCCAGGGAACAGCCAGCGGTCACACCTGCCGCAGCTACAAATCTGATCTGCCAATTCATGAGCACACGAATCCTCCGGACAAAGCTGATACGGAGTTGAGAAAAGGAAAGTTCAGTTTTGGCGCTTTTGTCGAACTTTCGAATCTCACGCCACCGGCTGAGCGCAGTGTGCACAACGTTTCGCGGCCGCAGGAATCTCGCTCAGACACTCGGGGCATGGCTTAGTCGCTGGCGGCGCTGCCGCTGGAGGGCTGAATTTCTTCAACAAATACTGCATCGGCAAAACCACCGCAAAGTAAATGGCGCTCGCAACAAGGAGAAAGTTAATCACCGCGTTTAGCAGCTTGCCAATGCGAATCTCGCCCGGCGGAATGTAATTGGGCGGCAGCGGATTCGGCGGAGTAACGTGATGCAGCACTGGTACGTGAATCACCAATGTTGAGAAATCCGGCGCGCCGACCAATGCGGAGATAACTGGTGTGATCACATCCGCGGTAAACGACGCTGTGATGGCCCCAAATGCGGCACCGATGATAACCGCAACAGCGAGGTCGACAACATTTCCGCGAAGAATAAAATCTCGGAATCCCCTGAGCATATCGAGCTCTCCCACGTTAAAAAAGTTCTGACCTGCCATTCCGGCAATGCGCCCATGCTAACAGCGTCGAGGCAGGAGGATACACTCATTTGCTTGCGTGACGGGACGGTCAGCTAGTAAAGGACATGGGCAAATGGTGCCAAGAGTAGAAACGTGATCATCAGAATTACCATCAAATCCACATAAAGCAGCAGAAGAACTCCGCCGTGATAAAAGCTCCACCGCCGCTGAAGACACCGCGCCGTGTCCCACGTAGCCGCACAGGCAATCAGGAATGGAAGTATAAGCCATAGACACATGTGCACGTCTGGAAAACCAGAAATACGAAGACCCACGATGAGCGAGCCAAGTACGAGAACCGTGCCGCGGACGAGAGATTTCTGCCGCAGGTGAAAGATGGAGAAGCGCCGAACCACAGACCTCCACTGTACGGCAATCTCCACGTCGCGGGGAAACGCGGAAACATAGAGCATGGCCCATAATGGCCATACTTCTCTCGGCGTCATGCTGAGCATAGCCGTCATGAATTCCTTTGCATGGAACGAAACCTGGTTCACATTACCTCGATAATTTGCCTTCTGCCTCCCCTCCACATCAAGGCCAAGTCCGTTCAAGAACTTGCGACAGATGCCGATAAAGAAATCCGAGCACTCCGGCTGCAGTAATGTGCGCGTGTCTCCGCAGCCGTCAATCCGAAGGCACAGGCTGATAAATGCAAACAATTCTGCAAATATTGAACGTGCGCCGAATTATTGAGGGTCCGCAAATCCTCCGGATCCTTCTCCTCACGGGTCTGCTGGTATCTCAGTCCACCGGGGCTTCAAGTCAGGTCACTTTTACCGGAACTCAATTCAACATCGCGGGTAACGCGCTCAACTCACCTGCACAGGTTTCAATCGACGGCAGCGGCAATCTATACGTTGCCGATCGCGGCAACAACAGAATAGTGATGCTTGCCGCCAGCGGGAACGCCTTCGCCGCGCCGATTGCAATCCTCAGCGATCTATCCGGACCATCTGAAGCCACCGTGGATTGGAGTGGAGACGTATTCATATCCGATAGCAGCAACAACCGCATCTTGATGCTCAAGGCTATCGCCGGAGGATTCGCAGCTCCCGTGGTCATCGCCACAGGTCTAAGCAACCCGTCGGGTCTTGCTGTCGATCTTGTCAATAACGTATACATCGCCGACAGGGGTAACAATCGCGTCGTTGAGCTTCCGTCTTTGGGAGATAGTTACGGCGCACTGGTCGTTCTAATTTCGGGATTAAATCAGCCTGCCTCAGTGGCGGTCGACTCGAATAAGAACCTTTACATCGCAGACACCGGAAATAACCGAATTCTGAGGGAGCCGTTCACGGCCGGAACCTATCCAACGCAACAGCTTGTTGGCAGAGGGTTCATCTCACCTCAAGGAGTCGCCGTCGACAGGTCAGGGAACGTCTATATCTCCGACACCGGTAATCATCAAGTCGTTAAGGCGCCCTGGGTGTTAGGACGATTCATCGCCCAATCCACGGTCAGCAGCAGCTTTGACTCACCAGCCGGCATCACCGTGGATAACAACGGGAATATTTATGTCGTCGACCAGCAAAGCGATCAGCTTATAGAGATTGTGCCAACCGGAAGAAACTTTAACGCAGCAAACCTAAACGCTGCCTCTCAGCTTCGCACCTATAACTTCCTGGTCAATCAGGGAACTACGTTGGGCACGGTGGGAGTCTATACTCAGGGAGCTTTGGGAAAGGACTTCGTAGATGCCGGGGGTAGCTCATGCATTCCCCAGACCTATTCATCTCTAACCTCGTGCTGGGTAAATATCGCCTTTATTCCCTCGGCATCTGGCGTGCGCTCTGGAGCACTGGTTCTCAACGACAGCCTCAGCAATCTTCTTGCTACTGTGTTTCTTTCAGGCACCGGAGTGGCGCCTCAGGCAGCCTTTATCCCTGGAACAACAACAGTGCTGGGAGATCAGCTGAGTGGCCCCGCAGGAGTAGCGGTCGATGGATTTGGAAATGTATACATAGCTGACACGGGTAATGACAGAATCGTGGAGTTGCCTTGGACCGAAACCGGGTATGGTGACCAAACGACCATCTCGTTCCCCAAGCTCAGTATCCCGATGGGCCTTGCATTCGATGGTCAGGGCAGTCTCTATGTCGCGTCGAATGGCAACGACAAGGTGTTGAAACTGCCATGGTTGGGGAGCGGATTCGGTCAGCCGATCAAAGTCGGGAGTGGGTTCTACGGTCCTTCTGGAGTAGCAGTTGACAGCGTCGGCAATGTTTACGTCGCAGATACTCTCGACAATGGGGTGCGAAAAGTGGCATGGACCGGCACGACTTATGCCACGAGCGTTGGGATCGGAAATTACCATAGATTCCCAACAGGCATAGCGGTGAACGGGAAGGGCACTGTCTTCTATTCGATGCCGTACGACAAGTACATAGCGCAGTCGCCCTGGTCAGGCAGCGCCTACATGATTCAGAGTAACCTGCCATCTCAAGGACTATCCTTTCCGTCGGCTATTGCTGTGGATGGAAATTCCAACCTCTACGTAGTAGACACCGATAACAATCGGGTGCTGATGTTGCCTTGGAACGGCAGCGAGTTTGGCGATTTCGTCACTGTCGCAACCGGCTTCAACGCTCCCGCAGCCATTGCGATTGACATCCAGGGCAACTTGTATGTTGCAGATACTGCAAACAATCGAGTCGTAAAAATCGACCAATCAGTTTCCGCGTCCGTCAACTTTGTCAGCACTTACATCGGCTCTATGAGTGCAGACAGCGCAAAAAGAGTGCAGGTTGAAAACATCGGGAACGAACCTCTGACGCTCTCTTCCCTGGGTTATCCTGCTGACTTTACGGAAGGAGCAAACTCCGCAAGCGCGTGTTTCGAGTCCGTCTTGCTATCCCAATCCTCCGGGTGCGATCTCTCGATCGACTTCCTGCCGCAGACTGCTGGCTCTCCCCTCAACGAAACAGTGAATATCACTAGCAATTCCCTCACCTCGCCTGGCACGCTGCACACGATTCAAGTAACTGGCACCGGACTGGCAAAGCTGACTCAGACCGTCAGCTTCTCCGCTATCGCTAACACCACTTACGGCACAGGATCAATCCTTCTGAACGCCTCGGCAACCTCGGGTCTTCCAGTTAGTTATCAGGTTGTGAGCGGGCCGGCGATCCTTGCTTCAGGAGGGCGTTCTCTCACGATAAGCGGGCACGGAACCGTTGTGGTTCAAGCCCTCCAGGTTGGTAACTATCGCTACTCGGCCGCGCCGCCAGTTACTGCCAGCTTTATCGTCGCACCGGCAGTTCTCAAAGTGACACCTGTAAATTCCACCGCCGTCTATGGAGCGATACCAACCTCATTCAACTACACCGTAACCGGCTTTGTGCTTGGGCAAAGCGCTGCACAGGTACTTATCGGTGCGCCTCTGGTGACTAGCAGCGCAACCGCAGCGTCAGGAGTCGGTACCTATACGTTAACTGCATCCATCGGAACATTGTCGTCTCCTAACTACACCTTTGTCTTTGGCACGGGAACGCTCACGATCACCAGGGCATCGTTGCGCGTGGCAGCTTCCCCGGTCACCGCAACGTATGGTTCCTCGCTGTCATCGCTTCCATGGACCATAACTGGCTTCGTGAATGGGGACTCTGCAAAGGTCGTAACGGGAACCCCCGTGATGACTCCCGCCCTGAATTCGATGCCTGCAGTAGGCAGCCATACCATCACTCCATCTTTGGGCACGCTTCAGGCCGCAAATTATACTTTCACCTTTTCTACTGCTGTACTTACTGTCACTCCAGCCGTACTGACAGTAAAAGCAACAGATCAGCAAGCGACTTACGGTGGCAGCGTGCCTGCGCTGACTTTCCGTGTTGCAGGTTTCGTACACGGTGACAGTTCGGCGAGTGCATTCCAGGGTTCGCCCACTCTCTCCACTAATGCCAGCGCGCATTCACCCGCAGGTGTTTATGCGATATCGGTATCACCCGGCACTTTGTCCTCTACTAATTACACCTTCAAATATGTAGCCTGATCACTTACCGTTGCCAAGGCCATAGCCACGGTCGTTCCAGGGAATATTGTGATGACATATGGCCAGAATGTCCCGACGCTGCCGTTCACGTTCACAGGGTTGGTCAATGGAGATACAGCGCTCACAGCAATAACCGGGCAGCCGGCAATTGCAACGTCGGCGACCACAAAATCTTTGGCTGGAAGTTTCGCAATCACCGTGTCGGTTGGCACACTGACGTCTGCAAACTACAGCTTCAAATTAGGGACCGGAACGCTGACTGTCAGCAAAGCGCTGCTCACGGTGGCTCCGCGAGCTACATCAATGACGTACGGAGGAGCCGTGCCAACATTCGCTTACGATTTTGCCGGCTTCGTCAATGGAGATGATCAAACAACTGTTCAAGGAACACCGACGTTTACCACAACAGCTACTTCGGCTTCGCCTGTCGGTACCTACGCGATCACCGGAGCACTCGGAAGGCTATCGTCACAACGCTATAGTTTCGCCGTGCAGAACGGGACGCTCAGCGTGATTAAGGCGAACCTTGCTATCAGTCCTGCAGATGTTTCGATGATCTATGGAAGCACCATTCCTACACTCACATATAAAGCGAATGGGCTTGTCAACGGCGACAAAGTGACCTCTCTATCAGGGAGCCCCACATTCACGACGAAAGCATCTTCATCATCGGTGGTTAGAAGCTATACAGTTCAGATTTCATTGGGAACGCTCTCATCCCCAAATTATTCGTTCAGCTTCACAGATGGACGAATCACGATAACCAAGGCGCTGGTCACCGTAACTCCGCATCCCGCTTCGATGGTCTATGGGAGCCCGGTGCCTTCACTGACCTGCGACTTCGCCGGATTCGCAAATCGCGATACTTCGCTAGTTATCTCCGGCACGCCAAAGATCAAAACCGTCGTATCCTCGACATCGCCTGTTGGCAGCTACCCAGTCTCTGTCGATGTCAGCGGGCTTAGCGCAATCAACTATAGCTTTGCGGCCGCAGCGGGCGTAATAAAAATGACTGCGGCGGCGCTGTCGGTCAGCGCAAACAACCAAGCGATGCTCTACGGAAACTCGGTGCCGCAATTGAGCTTCACGATTTCTGGTTTCATAAACGGAGAGGCCGCGCAAAGGGTCCTCTCCGGGACCCCGGCGCTGACAACCACAGCAACGCCGAAATCACCGGTGGGCAGTTACGCGATCACGGCAGCAGCAGGCAGCCTTACGGCCAAAAATTACACTTTCACGTTCACCAGCGGATCCATGAAAGTGAACAAAGCGCCACTAGTTATAACAGCAAACGACCGCAGCATGACCCTCGGTGCCCCAGTGCCCCCCTGACTTATTCGGCAACTGGCCTGGCGAATGGCGAATCCCTTTTGTCAGCTACGGGCGGAATGCCTAGCGCATCAACGAAAGCAACTCCGAGTTCCACGCCCGGCACTTACCCTATCGTGATCTCGCAGGGAAAGATGAATCCCGCGAACTACGCTCTCACACTGGTCAATGGCACACTGACCGTGCAATCAGCACCGGGAACTCGCTCGCCGGCGAAGACATCCATCTCTCCAAGCGACACCGAGTAAGGGACGCGCAGAACTCCCCGTTCCGTAATGATCGCTGTAATGTATTTTGCGGGAGTTACATCGAAGGCAGGGTTGCAGATGCTCACGCCGTGGGGAGTTAGCTGCTTTCCGCCATGATGCGTCACTTCGACGGCTGATCGCTCCTCGATTGGGATAGCATCACCGGTAAGTGTTGCCCGGTCGATCGTGGACCATGGCGCAGCAACATAGAACGGGATACCATGCTCGCGAGCAAGGATAGCTACGGAATAGGTTCCGATCTTATTTGCTGTATCTCCGTTAGCCGCGATCCGGTCGGCTCCAACCACAACAGCTTGAATTCGGCCCTGACGCATAAGGCTTGCCGCCATGTTGTCGCAAATCACCGTCGTCGGTATATCGTCGGCCATCAGTTCCCATGCCGTGAGTCGCGCGCCTTGCAGAAATGGGCGCGTCTCATCCGCAAACACATGGATATGCTTGCCGGCCTCGACCGCTCCGCGAATCACGCCGAGAGCTGTTCCATAACCGCACGTCGCCAGCGCCCCTGCGTTGCAGTGGGTAAGCACTCCGCCGCCGTCCGGCATCAGTTCAGCGCCGTGTACTCCAATCGCCCGGCAATCTGCAATATCCTGGTCATACATCCGAAGAGCTTCGTCGAGCAAAGCTTGCCGAACCTCGCTGAGACTCGCTTTATTTGCTGACAATTCTGCAAACACAGCCTTCATGCGGTCGATAGCCCAGAAGAGATTCACTGCTGTGGGGCGCGTTCCCGCCAGCAACGCACATATCTCTTGGAACTCGGGCGCGAACTCGTCGGTGGTCTTCGCGGTAGATTGCTTCGCGCCAAGCGCAACACCCATGGCCGCGCTCACTCCAATCGCAGGCGCACCCCTGACTACCATGGTTACGATTACGTCGGCTACCTGTTGATATGTGGTTGCCGTCACATAGGTTTCTTCGAGTGGCAGCTTGGTCTGATCAATAAACCGGACACCTTCCGGAGTCCATTCGAGAGTCGGAATCATAGCTCTTTTAGTGTAAATCCTACAGCGAACGTGACATCACTTCGCTTGATCCGAGCTGCTGAAGTATATTCGCGCAGTCTCAGCCCACTAGCTATCTGAGCCTCTCGTCGGCAACCAGTGAAAATGTTTTCAGTTTGTGCTGGACTGACACTCAGCGCCGTGATGTAGAGTGATCTTCGACGCGTCTTTCCCGCAGCGCAGGAGTATTGTCTTTGAGCCATACCAACCTCACTTATGTCGATTGGCTGATCATGCTGTTGTACTTTGTCTTTGTCCTGGGTATCGGTTTCGCTCTCAAGCGATTCATGAAGACAAGCAAAGACTTCTTCCAGGCAGGCCGCTCACTTCCTGCGTGGATCTGCGGCCTGGCTTTCATCAGCGCCAACCTCGGCGCGCAGGAAGTAATCGGCATGGGGGCATCCGGCGCCAAATACGGCATCGCAACCAGCCATTTCTACTGGATCGGCGCAATCCCTGCCATGATCTTTGTCGGCATCTTCATGATGCCGTTCTATTACGGATCAAAAGCACGCTCCGTGCCGGAATTTCTTAGGCTGCGCTTTGACGAGAAAACCCGCGCGCTCAACGCCTGTTCCTTTGCTGTAATGACGGTCTTTTCCTCGGGCATCTCCATGTACGCCATGGCCCGGCTCATCCAAACACTGCATGTATTCGATTACATCTTTCTCTCCGCAGGATTGCCGCTAGGCTGGATCTTCCATCTCTCCATCATTCTTTCGGCGATCATCGTGCTCGGCTACATCTTCCTCGGTGGCCTCACGAGCGCAATCTACAACGAGGTGTTGCAGTTTTTTCTCATTATTGCGGGCTTCCTGCCACTGGTGCTCATCGGCCTCAAAGCGGTCGGTGGTTGGAACGGTCTCAAGGCAGCAATGCCGAATCCATCCTACCTTCATTCCTGGCACGGAATGGCACACGCCAACACCAACCCTCTTGGCGTGGAAGTCTTTGGCCTTGCGATGGGCCTGGGCTTCGTGCTGTCGTTCGGCTACTGGTGCACGGACTTCCTGGTTATCCAGACCGCAATGGCAACTGACAGCCAGGAGAGCGCGAGACGCGTGCCTCTCATCGCTGCCATTCCTAAAATGTTCTTTCCGTTCCTCGTGATCCTTCCCGGCCTGCTTGCGATCGGAGCCGCGACGCCGAAGCCGGTGACCACAGAGAGAGTCGAGAACGGAGCCATCATTCGCCTCACGACTCTTCCTACAGAGCTTGAGGCCAAGGGGCAGGGCCTGGTCCCCGCCAAGGCAGATCCGATCACCGGGAAGATCGTTCTCGATACGAGCGGAAAGCCGCTATTGGACTACGATCTTGCAATCCCGTCCATGCTGCTGCATTATTTTCCAACTGGCATTCTCGGCCTTGGGCTCACAGCCCTGCTCGCCAGCTTTATGAGCGGCATGGCAGGTAACGTTACGGCCTTTAACACTGTCTGGACCTACGACCTGTACCAGTCCTACATCCACAAGGGAGCGAGCGATAAACACTATCTCGCGATGGGCCGCTGGGCCACAGTAGGAGGTATCCTGCTATCGATGGCAACAGCCTATGCGGCCACCGGCTTCAACAACATCATGGATACGCTGCAACTGGTTTTCAGTTTCGTGAACGCGCCATTATTCGCGACCTTTCTGCTCGGCATGTTCTGGAAACGGGCCACAGGCAACGGCGCGTTTATTGGACTCATCTCGGGCACAGTCGCCGCAATCCTGCATCATGGATTGACTCTGCCGGTTGAGGCTCATACGGGACTGCATGGCGGATGGATCGCTGTCATCCACTCCTATCCAAGCGACATGGCGCAGAACTTCTGGACCGCGATCTGGGCATTCTCGACAAACTTTATCGTGACCATTGTGGTGAGCCTCTTCGGGACGCCAAAACCTGAGTCGGAGCTAGTTGGCCTCGTCCATTCGCTTACGCCCAAGCCGGAACTGGGTCATCTTCCTTGGTGGCGCCGCCCTGAGGCTCTGGCTGTTTTGCTGCTAATCATGGTCATCACGCTAAATGTAATTTTCCGCTAAAGAAGGACAGGAGAATGCAATGAATCTGGATTTGCGAATTCCGATGGGCTTGATGTTCACGTTTGTGGGGTTGATTCTTACGGTCTTCGGCATCGTGACGCGAGGCAGCGCGATCTATGCGAAGTCGTTGAATATCAACGCCAATCTCTACTGGGGAGTCGTGCTGCTGATCTTCGGCGGCGCCATGTATCTCCTGGGTCGACGAGGTCAAAAACGAGCCGATCGTGAACCGCCAAAAGCCGTAGATCAGGGTGCTGTTCGCAGGGCCCACTAGCTCCGGATTGGAACTCTAAACGTCTCTATGTACCAAGGTCCTCTGACGCAAACGGGCCGTTAGGTTTAATATCTCGGGACATGGTTCTTTCGCGACGGCAGATTTTTGCCGGTCTGGGCGTGAACAGACGGAAGAACCAACCATGGAGGTTCGATGACAGTCGAGTTCACCGCACGGCAGGTCAAGGTATCCAAGGTTATGAAAGACGGAGCTACAGAAGGAATTGAGCGTATCGCAGTAGTTCTGGGCAAACTAACAGCCGCAGCGCTTACCTTTCGCGCCGAGCGGCATCTGCAGATCGTCGAAATATCCTTACAAAGCCGCCACCACAGCATCGTGGCTAAGGGAGAGTCCGCAACTCAGGAGTCGGCCTTGCGCGAGGCTCTCGCCCACGCCGAACATCAGGCACACCGCTTCCGGGATCGAAATCGCACGCGCAAGCGCCTGCCTAAAGTAGCTCCAACCGCCGAAACACGTGGCCCGAGAAAGACTGGCCGAGTCGGATTGGATGGGGCCTCGCCGGAGGCCGAAGTGGCCAAGCCGGCAATCGCGCGTGCTCCCGGCAAGCGGACCAAAGCTGCAATCACGGTCCACTCCTTCCCGGGCAAGCCCGCGGTTGTGGAGCCGCACATTCTAAGCGCCGCGGAGGCCGTCGCTATCCGGCCCATGACCATCGAAGAGGCGGTAAAAGAAACGGAATTCCGCGACCGCGATCTGCTCATCTTCCGCAATTCGGCAGGCGACTTGTTCGTGCTGCACCGCCGCCGCGATGGCGCAATCGAGCTGGTGGAGATTCCCTGAATCAGACTGAACTCGGTGCGACTCTCTTTTCTCTAATCGGAAGAAGCCGAGAGAGAGCTGCGCGAAAGACCGTTCGAATTCCTTGGGTGATTCGGTTTAGGATGAGGCCATGTCGCGTTCCCCAAAACGAAGTATCCCAGCGCCCTTAAAAGGCAGCCGCGATCGGGGCGCGATCTCCGGTAAAAACACCTCCAAAAAGCAGCCCAGCGCCGTAAAGCCGAGCTCAAAAGAGCTGGTCATAATCACCGGAATCTCCGGTTCGGGCAAGGCCTCAGCACTCAAAGCTCTTGAAGACTTGGGCTACTACGCCGTAGACAATCTGCCGCTCGAGCTCTTGCCCGATTTCGCGTCGCTCGTGCAGGCCTCCCCGGAAATCGAGCGAGCCGTCATCGTCGTCGATGTGCGCGAAGGCCCGACCCTCGAGCGGTTGCCAACGATTCTGCTCAAAGTCAAGAAGATGCTGCATACCAGTGTCGTTTTCCTCGACGCGGCAGATGCCGTCCTCGTGCGCCGCTACTCTGAGACCCGCAGACCCCACCCGCTGAGCCGGTCGGAGATGGTTGCGCGTTCCATCACATCAGAGCGCCAGATGCTCGAAGAGGTTCGCAACCTCGCCGACTTCATTGTCGATACCTCGAGCTTCAATGTTCACGAGCTCCGCGCCTACATGCAATCGAAGTTCGGTCCCCAGCGCAGCGAAGATCGACGCACGCAAATGCTGGTCAGCTGCCTCAGCTTCGGATTTAAGAACGGCGTCCCACTCGATGCCGACCTTGTCTTCGATGTCCGCTTTCTGCCCAATCCTCACTTCGTGCCGGAATTCCGCAAGCTCACGGGACGCAACCCCAAAGTGGCGAAGTATATCCGCGACTTTCCGCAGTCGGTCGAGTTCCTCAAAAAGGTCACGGAAATGATGCTCTTCCTACTCCCCTACTACATCAAGGAAGGAAAAAGCTACTTGACCATAGCCTTCGGTTGCACCGGGGGCCAACACCGCTCCGTAATGATGGCCGAAGAGATGGCGAAACGCCTCGGCCAGGCTGGATTCCGCGTCAAAGCCGTTCACCGCGATATGCCCCGGTAAACAGGATCGCAACGACGTCGCCGGATACAATATAGAGATGCTGCAGATTTCAGCGCCACAGCTTCATTGCGACTCGTGGTGCCCCGCGGAAAGTGGCGCGAAATGAAACGCTTCTTCCGCCTCGCCGCATACGTCGCGCCCTACTGGTATCAATCCCTTCTCGGAGTGGTGTTACTGGCCGCGGTAGGCCTGCTTGAAGCGCTGCGGCTACTCATCCTCGGCCCCATTCTCAGCACCGTACTAAACCCCGGCATCAAAGTGGAAAGCATTCCGCTCTTTCCCAAGATGCCGCCGCCGTATCAGTTCGATCTGCTCAAGATCGTCCCGCCGCACTTTCACAATGCATGGACCGTCGTAGCCTTCGCGCTCATCGCGTCAACCATTCTCAAGGGCCTTTGCGACTACGTCGGGACGTACCTGGTGAATTACGCCGGATACGGCATGATCACCGATCTGCGCAATCATCTCTACGAGACGATCATGAAGCGCTCGGCGAGCTTCTTTCACAAGCACGCCACAGGAACAATTCTCTCTACACTCATCAATGACGTCGAGCGCGTCCAGACCGCTGTGAGCGCCGTCCTTGGCGAGTTCCTCCAACAGGTATTCACTTTCCTGTTCACCATCGCCGCAGTCATCATCCTCGGCGGCCGGCTGAGCTGGGTGCTTCTTCTCTTCGTGCCTGTCGTGATCACCTCAGCACGCAAGATCGGCCGTTCCGTACGTGTACGAACACGCACCGGCCAGGATCGTGTCGCGGAGATTCAGAACATCCTGCACGAAACCATTACCGGCAACCGCATCGTAAAAGCCTTCAGTACAGAGATATGGGAGATCCTGCGCTTCAGAAAAGCCGCCCGCAGGCTCTTCCGCGCCAACCTACGTAGCGTGCGTGTTCAGTCCATCAGCTCCCCGCTAATGGACGTCATTGGCTCTATCGCAATTGCGCTGTTGCTCGCCGTTGGGCGCAACGAAATTAAAGCCGGGCGTATGGAGATGCAGACCTTCGTCGTCTTCATCATCGCGCTCTTTAAGCTCTACGACCCGGTGCGGAAGTTCGCCTTCTTCTACAACAGCTTTCAACAAGCGATGGGCGCGTCTGTCTCTATCTTCAACTTCCTCGACACGGAAGATGAAGTTCGCGAGCGAGCCTTTGCCCATACCCTCAAGGGATTTCGCGACAAGATCACCTTCGACAATGTTGGTTTTGCCTATTCGACCGACGAAGGCGAGCACCAGATTCTGCACGATATCGCTCTTGAAGTAAGAGCCGGTGAGATGCTGGCTCTCGTAGGCCCCAGCGGAGCCGGCAAGAGCACCCTCGTCAACCTCGTTCCGCGCTTCTACGACGTCAGTAGTGGACGCATTCTGATCGACAACCACGACCTGCGTTCGCTCACCCTCGAGTCACTACGTAAGCAGATCGCACAGGTCACGCAGGAAACCATCCTCTTCAACGACACAGTACACAACAACATCGCTTACGGCCAGCCGGAGGTGAGCCGCGATCGCGTCGAGCAGGCCGCTCGCAACGCCCTCGCGCACGAATTCATTCTTCGCATGCCGCAGGGTTACGACACCGTCATCGGCGAAAAAGGCCTGCGCCTCTCCGGTGGTGAAAAACAGCGAATCGCCATCGCGCGCGCCATTCTGAAAAACGCGCCGATCCTTATCCTTGACGAAGCCACCTCAGCGCTCGACGCCGAGAGCGAGTCACTCGTACAGATCGCGCTGGCCAACCTCATGCAAGGGCGCACGGTTGTTGTCATCGCGCATCGACTCTCCACCGTGCGTCGCGCTACTCGCACTGTAGTGCTAGAGCACGGACGCATCACAGCGATCGGCTCCCACGACGAACTGCTCAAGACATCCTCGACATATCAGCGCCTCTACCAATTGCAGTTTGCCGACGTTCCGGAGAGTGTGCTGGAGTCAACGTCCGCAGATCTGCCCTTCCCGGACGCAGCCGTTACTATGGAGACTGGCTCATAGCCGCGGATATGCCAATCTCCTCCATCTCATCCATGACCGGCTTTGCACGTACAGCTGTTGAAGTCAGCCCGCAACTGAGCTACGTACTGACCATCAAGAGTGTCAATCATCGCTTCCTCGACCTGCATCTGCGCCTGCCATCGGGACTGGATGAGCTCGAGATGGAGCTACGCAAGCTCCTCAAAGAGCATCTCGTGCGCGGACACATCGAGCTTATGCTTTCCATCGATCGCAACGCTGAGCAGCGCGCCGATTTCAACCAGCAGATCGTCGCTTCTTACGTCGACGCCTATCACTCTGCTGCAAAGCAATTCGGTCTAAACGGCGAACCCGATCTCAACGCGATCCTCCGCATGCCCGGAGTACTACAGGCCGAGGCACGCTCCAACGATGAAGACAACGCTGCAATTCAGACCAGTGTGCTCAAGCAGATCGTGCCGCTCATGGAGTCTCTCAAAATGATGCGCCAGCGCGAAGGGTCCGCACTCACTGACGTACTCTTCGCCACGCTCGATCGCCTCTCCGACAAAGTAAATGAAGTAGTTCTGCTCCGCCCCGAAGTGGAGCAGCGATATCAGCAGCGTCTCACCGAGCGGCTCGAAGCAGCGATTGGCCCCGATGGAGACGGCATCGGCATCAATCGCGAGCGATTGCTGGGCGAGGTAGCTCTGCTCGTGGAGCGCTCCGATGTCTCGGAAGAAATTGCTCGCATGGAAACTCACATCCAGCACTTTCGCGAAATGCTGGAGTCGGGCGGGGAAGTAGGCAAGAAGCTCGATTTCCTTCTGCAGGAGATGAATCGCGAAGCCAACACGCTGCTTTCAAAGACCGCTGGAATTGCCGGAAAGGGAACTGCGATTACCGAACTCGGTCTGGCGATGAAAGCCGAGATAGAAAAAGCTCGCGAGCAGATCATGAATCTGGAATAACTCTCGTATGTTGTGACAGAACAGAAAGCGTAAGGACCGTGGCAGGAATTTTATTTATTATTTCGGCACCCTCTGGCTCCGGCAAGAGCACGCTGGTCAATGCACTGCGTTCGCAGGTCGGCGGAGTTGATTTTTCCGTCTCCTGGACCACCAGGCAGCCGCGCGGCTCAGAGCAAAATGGGCGCGAGTACCATTTCACGACACGCGAGACATTCGAGCTGATGATTGCGGCTGGCGAGTTCCTCGAATATGCAGAAGTATTCGGCAATTACTATGGAACGGCGCGGCAATCTCTTGATGAAGCCACAGCATCGGGACACGACCTCCTGCTCGACATCGATGTACAGGGCGCGCGGCAGGTTCGAGCCAAAATGCCCAATGCCGTATCAATCTTCGTGATGCCTCCAACCCCCAAAGTTCTACGCACTCGACTACGCAATCGAAGCCGAGCTGAGGGTCAAGTCGAGGAGTCCGTGCTGCAGCGCCGACTCAGCGAGGCGAGCAAGGAAATTGAGAATTACAGCCAGTACAGATATATTCTGGTTAACGACGTACTGGAGCGCGCGGTAGCGCAACTGGAAGCTATCGTCGTGGTCGAACGATTGATCCGGGACGGAAAGACACCGGACCAGCGCACCAGGAGAGACTTCGAGATCGCGGAAGCCTGTCGGGAGGAGAACTCTCGCGAACGTCTGCAGCCTATGCTGGAGGCATTCGGTTTGTTACGAGGGAGTCCTCATCAATACAGCCTATTGGAGGAGACGGATAGCCATGGACCTGCCGATTGAAACGAAGTTTGATTCCAACTATCGCAAAGTTTTGGTAGCAGCTCGCCGCGCACGCCAGATCCAAAGCGGAGCCAGCCCCCTTGTTCGCAGCCAGTCCAACAAAGCCTGCCGCCTGGCACAGGAAGAGATCCAGGCGGGGAAGATCGCCTACGTTCATGTAGGTCCGCCGCCCGAGAAGCCGACCATCGAAGATCCGGGTATTCCCATTCTGGCCATCTAATCTCCTGGCCGATTAACACAAGCCGCAATCCGACTCGGAAGCGGCCTGATTTCATCTCTCCACCTGTCCTGCCCCGTGACCGGACCTACAGCGCTGACGTCCATAACTCGCGCCTCCGCGTTACAATCCACCTATGAAAGCAATGGTCGGAGTCTCCGGCGGAATCGCAGCTTACAAAGCTGCCGAGCTCGTGCGAGCCTTGCAGCGTCAGGCGCTTGAAGTCCGCGTCGTCATGACCGAAGCCGCGCAGCAATTCGTGCAGCCGCTCACCTTCGCCGCGCTCACCGGCCACAAAGTCATCACCAGCCTCTGGCCCATTGAAAGCAGCTCCACCGACTCGATGGATTCCAGTATCGAACACATCGCTGAGGCCCAGTGGGCAGACGTTCTCGTTGTCGCCCCAGCCACTGCAGGAATCCTGGCAAAGTTCGCGCACGGCCTCGCCGACGACTTCCTCACCACCATGTACCTGGCCACCATCGCGCCCGTTGTCGTTGCTCCCGCTATGAATGTGAACATGTGGGAGCATCCGGCGACCGTGGCCAATCTCGAACTGCTCAAGCAGCGCGGAGTCCGCGTCATCGAGCCGGATTCAGGCGAACTCGCCTGCGGAATGGTCGGCCCCGGCCGCATGGCCGAACCCGAATACATCGCAGACGCCGTCCTCTCCGCGCTGGGGCGCAGCCACGATCTCGCCGGGGAAGTCGTCCTCATCACAGCCGGCGGCACACGCGAGGCCCTCGACCCAGTCCGCTTCCTGGGCAATCGCTCCAGCGGAAAAATGGGATACGCGCTTGCCGAAGCAGCCCAAAGCCGCGGTGCGCGAGTCATCCTGGTCAGCGCCCCTTCAGCGCTGTATCCGCCCCCTCACTGTGAGCTGGTCAAGGTCGTCACCGCAGACGAGATGCGCGATGCCGTCCTGAGCCGCATCCCCGAAGCCACCCTGGTAATCAAGTCCGCCGCCGTCGCCGACTACCGCCCCAGCATGGTTGCGGGACAAAAGCTCAAGCGCACCGGTCCCCTCACCGTCGAACTGCTTCCCACAGAAGATATCCTCGCTGAAGTCGTCCGCCGCCGCCGCCCGGGCCAGCTGATCGTAGGATTTGCCGCAGAGACCGAAAATCCCCTCGAAAACGGACGCGCCAAGCTGCTCCGCAAGGGTGTAGATGCCATAGTAGTCAACGACGTATCGCGCAAAGGCGTCGGCTTCGACTCCGACAGAAACGGCGCGACCTTCCTCACCGCCACCACCGCCATCGACCTGCCCGAAATGCCCAAACGCATCATGGCTGACCGTATCCTGGACGAGGTAGTCGCGCTTCGCAGGCCGCAATCCCTCCTCGTCGAGCTCTCTGGTTCCGACGCCCAATCGGAAGACCCCGAATCTCCCGAAGCCGAGATCGCAGTGCCCAGGTCGAACCGTGGCCAAGTTATGATCGAATAGAGTTTCGTGACTACCCCATTCGATCCGTCAGATCCATACCTCCGCGATGCGCTTCATGCGCGGCTTCGCTTCTATCGCGAGCTTGGAATCGGAGAGTTCTACCAGCGCGCCGTCGATCCGGCAATCTGGGCCGAGCCGGAGCCACCTCAGCTGCAAAGTGCGGCTCCAAAGCCGGCAGTAGCGCCGAGCTTGTTCCCAACCCAGCCCGACAATACCGCACCAGAGGAGACCGCAATTCCACCTCGCAAGCCAGCGTCCGCCGCACTATCCCACATACCGGCCCAGGCCGAACCTGTCCCACCTGAGCAACACTTCGCTGCCCTCAAGCTCATTCGCGAAGAGATCGGCGACTGCACCCGCTGCAAGCTCTCGCAGGGCCGCAACAAGATCGTTTTCGGAGACGGCGACCCCAACGCCCGGCTTATGTTCGTCGGCGAAGGCCCGGGCGCTGACGAAGACGCACAGGGTCTGCCATTCGTGGGGCGAGGCGGTCAGCTTCTCAACAACATGATCGCGGCCATGGGTCTCAAGCGCGAGCAGGTCTACATCGCCAACATTGTCAAGTGCCGTCCGCCACAAAACCGCACGCCGGAGCCAGACGAAGCCAACACCTGCTCGCCTTTCCTCTTCAGACAGATCGACGTCATTCGGCCCAAAATCATCGTGGCTCTAGGCCAAACGGCAGTGACCTATCTCACCGGAGAAAAACGACCCCTCTCAGGCTGGCGCGGCACGGTACATCCATTCCGCGGCAACGCCAAACTGATCGTTACCTATCACCCAGCATTTCTCCTGCGCGACCCGAATCAGAAGCGCCATGCGTGGGCCGACCTCCAGATCGCCATGCGCGAGCTGGGTCTGGAGCTACCCGGGAAAAACAGAGCAGAGGGAATAGGGAATAGAGAATAGAAAGCCTTGTAAAAACTCTATACACACTGCACTCGATACAGCAGCACGGAGACGGTTAGGATAGGCATCTGACTGCAAATGATTGGCAAAAAAGTAGGGATCGGAACGTATTCGTCACACAATGCGTCAGAGTACTAAGTCTCTTCTTCCCGAGAGCGGGTTTCTAGCTCATCTACTTCGAGACGTTGCGCGGTAAGCACTGCGATTCTTCGATTTGCGTCTTCGATGAGTCCTGGCAAATTTGAGTCAGGCTCAGAATGCGAACCGACGGATTCTTGCCACATTTCGATTTGGCGCTGATTCTTGGCAATTTCGTAGTCGAAGATTTCAAGTACGCGCTGGTGCTCTCTTTCCTGCTCGCTTACGTCTTCGTCGTAGACATCATCAATTTCCCATTCATCCATTTCGGTTTCACTCCGCGCTTTGGTCACACTTCTGGAGGGAGTCTACTATCGATCAAGTACGTCGAGTCCAAACGCACTTCGACTAAATGTGGAAAAACGGGCAGTTCAATTATCACTGTGATGCGGGACAGCAAACGTTAGCTTTCTTTCAATCACGGATCGTGCTGCTCACAAACGAAGACCTGCACCCCAAAATCGAGATATGGGGCACCACCACCAAGTCTGTTGATGTATATTTCGCCTACTGGTCACGCCAGAGCGCCACGCCCCCCAGCAATCCTTCCTCATTCGACACAATCCGGGCATTCCGCGGCAGCTCAAACTTGATGTGCTTCGAGTTGCCGCCGCCGATATGCAGATAGTCCCAGTTAAACAGCTGCGAAGTCTGCGCAATCGCACTCTCAACCAGCTTGTTCCAGCGCTTCTTCCCGTACTTTTCAAGCCCGCGAAGACCAACATAATCTTCGTACGTCTTCTTCTTCCACGGATGATGCGCCAACTCGAGCCCCGGACACAGACGCCCGCCTGTAAAGAGTGAAGACCCAAGTCCAGTTCCGAACGTCAGACACAGCTCAACCCCTTTGCCAAAGATCGATCCGTAGCCCTGCACTGAGGCATCGTTCGCCACCCGCACCGGCTTCTTCCACAACTTGAGCAGTTCCTCCTGCAGAGGAAACTGCGCCCACTTCGGACTCAGGTTATGCGCCTCCAATGTCACGCCGTTCTTTATTACCCCCGGAAAGCCCACAGACACGCGATCAAAGGCCGGCATCTGGGTGCTCAGATCGTCCAACACTCTGATCAGCCGTTCCGGAGTGGGGTCCGGAGGTGTCAGTTCGCGGAGCCTGTCGCTGATGGGCTTACCCGTCTCATCCAGCGCCATCATCTTGATGCCGGTGCCGCCGATATCGACCGAAAGAGTAATGAGTGGACGTGAAACAGAGGCGATAGATTTCTTAACTGGTTTTGTCATCAGCACCCGATTGTATATGCCTTGGGCCAGCGCCTGTGATACCCCAAAAGACCTCGCCAATCCCGCCAACACCGTAGACTGTACCTTGGCCCCTATGCCCTCCTACTGCGAAGTCGCGCTGCCAGTTCCATTGGATCAGACCTTCACGTATCAGATAGCTCCGGGTCCCGTGCCACATCGCGGCGCAAGGGTCATCGTACCCTTCCGCAACGAGAAGCTTGTCGGTGTAGTCACCGAGCTCCATTCGAAAACCCCGGTCGACTTCGACGCCAAACCGATCGAGACAATTCTGGACGATCAACCGCTTCTGTCGGACATTCTGCTCGACCTAGCTGCCTGGATAGCCCAGTATTACCTTGCTCCGTTAGGCGAAGTCCTCCGAGGCATGCTACCGCTCGCGGCCGAGGTCCGCCGCACCGCCTATTACCGCATCACCGACGCCGGGCGCGATGCTCTCGCCGGTAGCTTTGACAGCCAGAGCACAACTCCTTCGCCTCTCGGACGCCGTCGCAATTCTCCGACTTTGCGAACTGTTCTGTCTGACGAAGCGCAAGCTGCAGTGCAAAAAGTCCTGTCACGCCTTGTAGACGGCGAGGCCGTCAAGCTGAACTCGCTCCGCGCAAACTCAGGCGCAAGCCTCCCATTGTTGGCATCGATGGTGCGTAAGAAATGGATCATTCGCGAGACCACCGCAATCGAACGCGATGCTCGCCGAATCGAGCGATTCGCGGTGCTTCTTCCCGAAACTCGTTTGCCCGCTCTTACCGAGCGTCAGCAGGCAATTCTCGCTGAACTGGCAGCCTGCGGAGGCGAGTCTCCTCTAAACGCGCTCCAGAGCAGGGGTTCTTCGCTGAGTACACTTCAAACGCTCGTTCGCCGTGGCCTCATTCGCATCGACGAGCGCTCCGCCAGCTTCAACCTCAGTGCCATGGGGCACGTAAACCCGCAACACATGCTCAACGAACAGCAGCTGGAGGCGCTGGCAGCCATTTCAATCGCCTCCGGCTTTCGTCCATTTCTGCTTCATGGAGTTACAGGCTCAGGCAAGACCGCCGTCTACATCGCTGCAATGCAACGGGTGCTGGACCGCGGCCTGGGCGCACTATTGCTCGTTCCCGAAATCGGTTTGACCCCCGCCGCCGCTGCCCAGCTTGACTCAACCTTCGGTCCTCGCGTCGCATTGCTGCACTCCGCCTTAACACCCAGCGAACGATCGGAGCAATGGCGCCGCATTCTGCAGGGCCATGCCCCGATCGTCGTAGGCACTCGCTCGGCGATCTTCGCGCCTGTGCCCAACCTCGGCCTCATCCTCGTCGACGAAGAGCACGACCAGAGCTACAAGCAGGAGGAAACCCCGCGCTACAATGCCCGTGATGTCGCCGTAATGCGCGCCAAACTTGCCGATTGCCCCATCGTACTGGGCTCCGCTACCCCATCCCTCGAAAGCTGGGCCAACTCCGAGTCAGGCAAATATCAGCGCATCGAAATGTCCAAACGAGTCAGCGACCGCCCACTCCCCGCAGTCGAACTCGTCGACATGCGGGTCGAGTTCCAACAGACTGGCCACGACCAGCTCTTTTCGCGCCTTTTGATCTCAGAAACACAAGCTGCGCTCGACCGTGGCGAACAAGCCATGATTTTGCTCAACAGGCGCGGCTACTCCTTCGTCGCCATGTGTCGCGCCTGCGGAGAAAAGCTTGAATGCCAGAATTGCGCCATCTCTCTCACCCATCACAAGCCCATCGACTCGCACGACGCAATCGCCAATCCCGGCCAGCGTCTTGAGTGCCATTACTGCGGCTTCAAACGCACTGTCCCGAAACATTGTCCAAAGTGCGAGAGCGAGCACCTCTACTACCTCGGCGCGGGCTCCGAACAAGGCCAAGAGCGCCTACAGGAGATCTTTCCCTCAGCGCGCATTGGGCGCATGGACCGGGATACAGTCCGCGGACGACATGACATGGAGCGGCTTCTCTCCCGTCTCCATTCAGGAGAGATCAATCTGCTCGTAGGCACGCAGATGATCGCCAAGGGTCACGACGTCCATGGCGTCACTC
>Ga0206922_1031_pt1 | contig 41222 bp, 35 predicted proteins | sample Alteio_BWOrgHeat_63_FD_152976 | JGI IMG/M metagenome (GOLD analysis project Ga0206922, IMG submission 152976) | Enriched cells from forest soil in Barre Woods Harvard Forest LTER site, Petersham, Massachusetts, United States -... | ecosystem: Environmental > Terrestrial > Soil > Temperate forest >... | reverse complement strand
GGTGTAGGTGATTATTTTCCTTTGCGCGCGAGTTCCAACCTTATACCATTTCCTTTTTTTAAAAATGCAGTGAAAATGATCACAAAAGAACCAAATATTCCTTATTTACTCATTGCTTCAGGGATATATTTATTGGCTTACTACTTTATATGCAAACGTAAATTTGAGACAGATGATCTGTAAATAAATTTCATTTCGGTTTACTTATAAGCGCTTCAACTGCAGTTTCAATAGATGGATGCAAAAATTTAAACCCCGCTGCCATGATTTTCTTTGAGCTTACGGTTGTGCTTTTAAGCACTTCAATGCTCATTTCACCCAAAACTATTTTTAGTATAAATGCGGGGACGGGCATAGCAACAAAAAAATTACCATGCAATTGCTTTGCTATTTGTAATACAAGCGTTTTATTATTTACCGGTTTTGGCGCTGCCGCATTATAAATACCCTCCAGTTTTTCATTTTCAAGGGCGTATAAATATATCCGGCAAATATCCTCTATATGTATCCAGCTTATTGTCTGCCTGCCTGTACCTAATATTGCTGCAATGCCGGCCTTAAGCGGCTTTCTAAATTCTGCAAATGCACCACCATCATTGCTTAATACAATGCCGGTTCTTAGCCTCACCAGGCGCTTGCCCAGTTCCATTACCGGTTCAATACTTTCCTCCCACAAAAGGCAGGTATTTCCTAAAAAATCGTCTGTGGGTTTTTCACTTTCGCTAAACCCTCTCTTTAAAGATTCTGTCGTGTCCGGTCCATACCAGCCAATGGCGGAAGCGCTTATAACAGCTTTCACTTTATTATCATTTTCACGCAAAGCCTTTATTAATAAAGCGCTGCTTTTAGTGCGGCTTTCAACAATTTCAGTTTTTCTCTTTTCTGTCCAGCGTTTGTCCGCTACACCGGCGCCTGCGAGATGAATAACATAATCGGTATTTGTAACGGCGTTTTTATCTATCTCACTTTTTTCTACGTTCCAATAAGCATAATGCAGGCCGGCCTCTTTGTCTTTTATTTCACCGTTTATTAAAGACTGCTGCCTGGTTAAAATAATTACATGGTAACCTTTTTCCACAAGCATTGAAGATAAGCGTTTACCAATTACTCCTGTGCCACCTGTAATAAGTACTGAAAGCATATATTTTTTTTTAATCGAAGGAATTAAAACCTAAAATGTTACATTTTACCCGGCTTATTTCCTGTATAATTGATTGCAAAACATAGCAATACATTTTTAAGTGACTATTGACGCTGCTTGGTTGACCGAATATAAATGTTAATGTAATTATAAAATGCATAGAAATTATTAGCAGGCATAAATGTTGTTTTTGAAACTGATAGATCACAGAAAAACACCACTAAATTGTAATTTTATGTTTGCTAGTCTTTCCTGTATCAAATACAGGAGCATAATTGCTTTTGCAATAATGCTAAGTTCATACCCAGCCATAAAGGCTCAAAAAATATTCTTCTCTTCAAGCGAAAACGTAATCCTGCCTGAAGCTGAAACCGCAATTATCGGCAATGTTTCATCAAACACCCTCGTTTGGGAATATCAGCCCCAGTATCATAATTCGGTGCTTCTTGTTTATGATGATCGCATGAAACTTAAAAGGCGTGAAAAGATTAACGTATTTCTGTCCGAGAATGTTTACCAGTTTAACTTTATCAACAGGAAAAACAGTTTTTCGGTCATTGCGCAAATATTTTCAAAACATAACTTCTATTGCCAATTAGCGAATTTTAATGGAGCAGGAGAATTATTACAACCTGTTGAAACAATATTATCAACAAATATTTTAAAAAACAACTACCCGGGTGGAGGATACGAAGTAGTTATAGCCGATAATAAAAAATACTTTGCGCTTGTTAAAGACATACTTAACTCATCTGCGAAACAAATGCAGCTCGATTATTCGTTATACTTTTTACAGGATAATGTAAAAAATCTACTGCAAAAAACAATTTCAATTCCTTATTACCAGGACTTTAATATCACATTCTCCCCTATGCGCCTTGATAATGCAGGCAATCTTTTTTTCGCGGAATATATTTCTCAAAACACCGATACGGGCTCTCATTTAATAATATATAAATCCGCTGCAAATAACAGTGAGTGCACAAGCAGTATTTGCGACTTTACAAATAAGTACTTAACCGATATAAATATTAAATTGAACAATCTTAAGCAGCAATATATTATTTATGCATTATGGTATCAAAATCATCGCACATCTGCCGCTAAGTCAGGCACCGAAAAAAAAGGAGGCGTCTTTAGCTGGGTGGTTAATGAGAACCTGGAAAGTTTAAACACCGATACTTTATATACAGTGCAAAATTTTACCGACATTAATTTACAAAATAAATATAGCCAAAAAACAGCCGCGAAGGATGTAATTGCTTTAACCGACAATAGTTATACAATTGTGCTTACAAAAGCTAATAGTTTACAGGATAACCTGTATGCAGCGAATAATGACGGGCTTGATTATAATTACTCAAATTTAACATCCGGTCCGTCAAATTTATTTGAAGCTGCCAGCAATGTTTCTTATGATGAGTATAACGCTCCCGGGTATTATACTCCAAATAATCACAGGAATTTTAAACCTAAAAAAGATTTACCACAGGATAATATTAATTCAACTATGTCTTTATTCCGCATAAATGGCAGTGAGAATAAAATAATGTGGTCACAGGCAGTAAACAGCGGTGATGATGCTGATGCCTTCACATACGTATCAAAATATGCTTTGATCAATTCTGGTGAAACACTTAATTTTATTTGTAAAAAAATACTGACAAAAGATAAGGAGACGTTTGTACAAATAATTCTTGACCCCGATGGTAATATATTGTCAAAACCTATTATGACAAACAATGATGATTATGAATTACTGCTTGACCAGGGAGTGCAGGTTGATGAAAATTCTATGATATTCCCATGTAATTACCGTAATAAGAACCTTGCATTTGCTAAACTTGATATAAGTAAGTAATAGTGTCTTAGGATGAATTTTGTGTTAACGGAAAAAGTATTGATAACCCGGTGCTTTGGGCATAAATATTAAGTTACAGGTATTTTGTTTTAATAATATTTAAATGATGCAGTTCATGCCCTGCAATATGATAGGCAGCCGCACGAACACTCATGGCATGCTCATCTGCTATACCTGAACGCATAAGATCATCATCGTTAAAACTTTCAAATAATAAAACTGTTGAGCTTCTTACAGCATAGTATTCCTCAAATATACTTTCAAGACTTCTTTCATTTGCCTTTGAATATGGCACATAATCGTCCTGCGCAAAACCTGGTAAAACTGTTTTATCATTTCTGGCAATGCGCAGTGCTCGGTATGCATAAATACGTTCATCATCTATAATATGCAACAGTATTTCCTTAATAGTCCATTTACCCCTTGCATAAGAATAGGTAAGTTTTTCTGCAGGTAATGAATAAATTAAATCTTTTAGCTTTTCAAAATTACTTTTTAAATGTTTCAATACAAGCCCGTCACCAGGCAACAGGCATATATAAGCTATTGCGTGGGGGCTATATTCTCCTTCTTTTGGTTTTTCTATCACTTTCATAATACATTAATTTTAATCTTTTGCTGCATAAACATACAAAAAAATCCCCCGGAACGAAACCGGGGGAACAACTAAAACATCATATTCTCCGAAAGATTTAATCTGGTTTTTTGCCATCCAAAAATCTGTTAAGGGTAGAAATTTCAGCCTTATCATTTTCTTCTTTTTTATTAACGCTAACCTTGCTGTAATAATTTTCTACCGATGTTAATGTGCTGCCAAACAGTTCCATATTTCTGCGCACATAAGCGGGCACATTTTCAAACTCGCCGGAAGCATCATGGTTTGTGTTCATATTAAAAGAAATATTTCTCAGCTTATTAATACGCTCCGCTGCCCGGCGCCTTTGATCTTCTTCTTCACTATAATCATTAACCGGCGGCTGTGAGAAAGATGATACCGGGGCAGCAGAAGGCGCTTCCGCCTCCTCCTTGATTGTTAAGGTAAACTCAATCGTCTCTTCGGGTACTAATGGTTGAAATTTCATCACCGGTTTAGACGCCTCCTCCTGCATTACGGGTTCCTGCTTCAAAGCAGGCTGCATTGGTTCTGCAGGTTTTACTATTGTTTGTTGCATTGGCCTTACTTCCCTGTTTGAATGGGAAAAATCCCGTTGCTCTTCGGAGTAAATATTAGCAGGCTTCGATAAAAAACCATTGCGTAAAGCAGGCTTGCTTTCAACTTGTTTTTCAACTAACTGCATTTGAAGCAAGGGCTCTGCCGGTTCCTGTTTTTTTGGTTGTTCAGGTTCTTTATGCTGCACAGGCATAACAACCGGAGGTGTTAATTCAAAAAAGATTGTTTTTGTTGGTTCAGATGCAGCAAATGATATAGGTTGTTTCGCCTCTTCCTGAAGTGCAGACACTTTAAGTGCTTCTGCCACCGCTATGCGTGGCGCAAAGGGGTCTTTATCTTCAAAAGGCAACGGTTGCTGGTTATACATTTTTTTCTCTTCGCCCTCCACGCCTAATGTCATTACAATCTTTTCTTCCTTCTGCTCCGGTTTTTTATGAGCAACCTCCGCTTTCGTAAATGGATCTTTGTGCTCAAACCCTGTCGCTATTAAGGTAATGCCTATTTTCCGGTCAAGCGAGTTATCATTTCCCATACCTACAATCACGTCGGTGTTTTCGCCGGCCTGTGCACGCAGGTAATTATTAATAATCTCCAGTTCATCCATTGTACATTCATGTTCACCATCCGCACTATTAATATTTATTAATATCCATTTAGCGCCAAATATCTCACTATCATTCAGCAAAGGCGAATTTAGTGCTTCTTCAATGGCACGCTGGGCCCTGTTCTCACCTTCAGCAACAGCACTTCCCAATATGGCCACACCGCCGTTTTTCATTACTGTGCATACATCGGCAAAGTCAACAATAATATGCCCGCGGCTGTTGATGATATCTGTAATACATTTTGCTGCAGTGGCAAGTACATTATCAGCTTTGTAAAAAGCTTCCTTCATTTTAAGATCGCCGTATTGTACACGCAATTTATCATTGCTTATAACAAGCAATGTATCAACATAGGGCTGTAGTTGCCGTATGCCTTCTTCTGCCTGTTTTAAACGGCGTGGCCCTTCAAAGCCAAACGGCGTTGTAACAATGCCTACTGTTAATATTCCCAGGTCGCGGCATATTTTTGAAATAATAGGTGCGCCGCCCGTTCCTGTGCCGCCGCCCATACCGGCTGTAATAAACGCCATTTTGGTATTTACTTCCAATATGCGCCTTATCTCTTCTAATGATTCTTCTGTCGCCTGCCTGCCAACTTCGGGGTTAGCTCCCGCGCCAAGGCCTTGCGTAAGCAGTGGCCCCAACTGAATTTTATTAGGCACTTTGCTTTGTTCAAGCGCTTTAACATCTGTATTGCAGATAACAAAATCTACGTTTTCAATATCCTGCGAAAACATATAGTTTACAGCATTGCTTCCGCCACCACCCACGCCCAGCACTTTAATTATGGACGACTTTTGTTTGGGCAAATCAAAATGTATCATACTCATCGAATTTAAATAAGGTTAGTAAGTAATTTCTTTAGCATATAGTTATAAGCTTAACGCTTATATTTTAAGTATTTTTTTTAGCCTCACAGCTATTATTTATTTCAACACTTTATCAGGTTCTTCTTTAAAAACATCTATCAGCCCATCTTTAAACATATCCCAAACGCTGCTAAGTTTTTTGCGTTTTGGCGCTTTTAACCTTTCTTCTTTTATTACCTGGTCGCTTATTATTCCCTTCCCTTCTTTTTTAAAATTTTCTGGTACCTCAACTTTTGGATATTTACTCTCAAATTCTTTACGCTTATGCTCAAAATCATTATACCCTTTTAGTATTAAACCAATACAGGTTGAATACATAGGTTTTGTAAGCTCTTCAATATGGTTAGCAGCAAGGTGTTCATTGGGAAAACCAATGCGTGCACTTAACCCGGTAACATATTCGGTTAGTTGTTTTAAATGCATTAGCTGCGATCCGCCGCCGGTTAGTATTATTCCTCCGCTTAATGCCCTGGTGTCAAGCTCAACCTGTTTTAGATGGTAGGTAACAAACTCAAGAATTTCCGTCATTCTCGCCTGTATAATATGTGCAAGATTTTGTACACTTATTTCTTTTGCAGGCATGCCTTTTAAACCCGGGATAGTAATAACTGCATTACTTTTTGTTTCATTTACCAGCGCACTGCCAAACTGAATTTTCATTTGCTCGGCCTGTATCTTTAACACGCCAAGCCCTGTTTTAATATCGTTCGTAATATTCTCCCCGCCAAAAGGTATAACGGCTGTGTGCTTTAAAATACCTTCACAAAATATAGCCAGGTCGCTTGTACCACCGCCTATATCCAGTATGGCTACACCGGCTTCAAGGTCTATATCACTCATTACCGCGCTCGCAGAAGCAAGCGGCTGCAATACAAGGTCTTTTGTTTTTAAACCGCTTCGTTCAACCGCACGGTTTATATTGCGTATGGCATTTCTATCGCCTGTGATGATGTGAAAATTAGCCCCCAATTTCACTCCGTTAACACCAACTGGTACAACAATATTGTGGTTATTATCCACATGAAATTCCTGTGGTATAACATCAATGATCTGGTCGCCTGCGGGAATGAATGTTTTTCGCTGGTTTTCCACAAGCTGATCCACCTCCCATTGTTCAATTTCGGTATCGGGGTTCTGGCGTACGATGTCGCCACGGGTTTGAAGGCTTTTAATATGATGGCCCGCCACACCCACATACACTTCATTGATCTCCAGGTCGGGATTACTGGCTGCACAGTTGGCAAGTGCCGCCTGTATGCCCTTAATTGTTTGATCAATGTTCAACACCTGGCCATGTTGAACACCATTGCTGTTAGCACGGCCAAAGCCGAGTATCTCCAGTTTATCGTATTCATTTTTACGACCCGCTATGGCAGCAATTTTTGTTGTGCCAATATCAAGACCAACGATGATTGGTGCTTCATGTGGATTCATATATGTGTGTTTTAGTTGTTTGTTTATTATTAATTAATAATTGTTTTTTTCTTAAGTTTTTCTTCAATTCCTAACCCCCGTTTCTTTGCAAAACAGGCTTGCGCTTCTTTTTCGCTCCTTGTTTTGCATTTCTAACAGCTCCATTTCTTATTGTGCCAGGCTTTCCATTTCTGCCTGGCAGTTTCCCTTTTTTTACATTAGGATCACTGGCTGAACTACTATCCGTTTCCCTTCTTTCGGCTCCGGCATATAAAGTATCTCTTACTACTGCGTGCATGTTTGCCAACCCGGTACTGTATTGCTGCATTGCCATTGCAGAATCTGTTACCGGTGTTATAAAGCCCCTTTTTATTGCTATTACCTGGCCTGCGTACTGCACATCTATCCTTTCATATTTTTCAAACCCGGTTTTACTCCATACCTGCTTATAGAACGCAAACAGCTTTTTAAATTTTTTATCAAGGCCTTCTGCATTTCCTATAACTATTACCTGGTTGCCAAGTACAGGTATCATTTCATAAGTATGTTGCGGAGTTATGTCAACTTGCGCTACTTGCGCCATCCAAAAACTGTCCTGCTGAATATATTGCGCAATGTGTTTTACATCCTGCAATACCATGCTGTCTGATGCAGTAAGCATTTTTTTTTCAGACGGAAAAGAAGTAAACACCGGAACCTTTGCAGAAAACTTTTCACTTAACGGCAACCGGCTTGCCGAACTATCAATATAAAACGAGCTTCCCTGCATAGTAAAAATCCTTGCTAAAGGCTGGCGCTCCTCTATTTTTACTGTTAATACCTGGTTGTTATCAAAGAACAATTGCGCATCTTTAACCCATACGTTTTTCTCCAGTTCATTTTCCAACAGTCCCAATTGAACAGATTCTGTGGGTACTCCCGTTAATACTTTGTTATCCGTCAATACTTTTTGCACATCTTTTTTATCTACAAAAATCCTGTCCCCGGTATCATCTATTGCAATTTGTATATCGCTGCATGTTTTGCGGTTTTTTACCTGTATAGCTGCTACCAGCAATACTATGCATCCACAACCTAACAGGCACCATAATAATATTTGCAACCGCTTTTTCCACATAGCTAAGCCCTCATTAAAATTTCTTTTACAGGTTCAACCAGGGCGTCAATATCGCCTGCGCCGCACATCACTAATAACTTAGGTTTTTCAGTTTTTACCCAGCTCTTCATTTCTTCTTTTGAAAGCAATACATGCTTTGCTTTATTCATGTACCCTGCAATCAAAGCACTTGTTACGCCTTCCATTGGCAATTCCCTTGCCGGGTAAATGGGTAACAGTATAACTTCGTCAGCCAGGTCAAGGCTTTGTGCAAATTCTCTTGCCAGGTCTCTGGTGCGGCTGAATAAATGCGGCTGAAAAATAACTACACATTTCTCTTTGCCAAACAAGCTTCTTACGCCTGTTATCAATGCTTTCAATTCTTCAGGATGATGTGCATAATCGTCAATTAAAACAGTCCCGTCACCGGATGAAGGGGATAGTATGTATTCAAATCTTCTCTTCACGCCTTTAAAAGAACCTATTGCTGACCTTATTTTTTCATCATCTATCTTCAAATATTTTGCAATGGTTATTGCGGCAATACTGTTTTCAATATTATGAAGGCCGCCCATGTACAGCACTACATCCTTTAGTGTCCAATCTTTATGTACAACATCATACCTGTATGAAGCATTTTCAATCTCAATATTGGCAGCGTATACATCAGCTTTTAATTCTTTGAAACTATAAGTATAATGCGTAGCAGCATTTAATTCAGCACTTCGCTTCATACCATATTTTGATATAAGGCATCCACCGCCCTTTACCCGCTGCGAAAATTGCACAAAAGCTTTTTCTACTTCTTCTGCTGTACCATAAATGTCAAGATGATCTGCATCCATTGCAGTTATCACCGCAACGTCGGGTACCAGCTTTAAAAAGCTACGGTCATATTCATCAGCCTCCACCACACAAACATTTCTTTCGCTACTCCAGAAATTTGTTTGATAGTTTGCAGATATGCCGCCCAAAAAAGCATTGCAGCCATAACCGCTGTCACGCAATAAATGCGCTGCCATTGTGGTAATAGTCGTTTTACCATGTGTGCCTGCCACACATATATTAAAAGAGCTTTCTGTTATCCATTGCAATACATCGCTGCGCTTTACTACTTTGTAATGATGTTCCCGATAATATAGCAGTTCTTGATGCGTTGCCGGCACAGCCGGGGTGTATACTACAATGTAAGCATTCTTTGGAATAAGATCAACATTCTCTTCATAATGGATAGCCATTCCTCTTTCTTCAAGTTCTTTGGTTAGTGGGGTTTGTGTTCTGTCATAACCGCTTACCATAGCCCCCTTGCTATGAAAATATCTTGCAAGGGCGCTCATCCCTATGCCGCCAATACCAATGAAATAAACAGTGGTAAGTGATGCCTCTTTTCCTAAAAGAGGGTTTTGATTCGCGATTATGTTTTTAGTTTCATCCATTGTTTAATCTTCACACCCTAAAGAATGGTTTTAATTATCTCTTCCGCAATCCTTACATCCGCATCTCTTATTGCTAACGCGCTTATATTTCTTTTGAACTTTTCCTGCATTGCAGCATTAAATGCAAGGTTAGTAATTGCACCAAACAGTTTTGCCTGGGCATCACTGTCCTTAACCATTAATGCGGCCTCTTTATCAACCAATCTTTTTGCATTCGCTGTTTGGTGGTCTTCCGCTGCAAATGGATATGGAACAAAAACCACCGGCTTGGCAGATACACATAATTCAGTTACACTCATAGCGCCTGATCGGGAAATAACCACGTCTGCCCCTGCATAAGCCTTGTCCATATCTGTAATAAAATCATTCACCCAAACACATTTATAAGGCCTGCCCCTTTCTATATACGCTGTCGCGGTATTTTTTCCTGTTTGCCAAATAAGCTGCAAACCCAATTGTTCCAGTTCAAGTACATGCTGCGCCATTACTTCGTTAATACTTTTAGCACCTAAACTACCGCCTATGGCAAGAATGGTTTTCTTATTTTCCTCCAACCCAAAAAATTTCATTGCCTCTTCCTTGCTAACGGTTGATTGTGCAATTGACTTTCTTACAGGGTTGCCTGTGATAATAATTTTCTCCGCGGGGAAAAATTTTTCCATTCCCTCAGATGCAACAAAAATTTTTGTTGCTCTTTTTCCGAGCAGCATATTACTCTTACCGGCGAAAGAATTGCTTTCATGTATAAATGTGGGGATATTCTTCCGCTGCGCGAATCTTAAGACCGGGTAGCTTGAATAACCGCCAACACCAACAACTGCATCGGGTTTAAAAGCATTAATGATCTTCTTAACCTGGAAAAAACTTTTAATAATTTTAAAAGGCAACGCTATATTTTTAAATAAAGAGCTCCTGTTAAACCCTGCAATGTCAATACCCTTGATCTCATACCCTGCTAACGGCACTCTTTCCATTTCCATTTTTCCTCTTGCGCCAACAAACAAAATATTTGCATCGGGGCGCAATTGTTTAACCGCGTTTGCTATTGCAATTGCAGGAAAAATATGCCCGCCTGTTCCGCCACCAGCTATAATAAGGCGGAAACTGCCTTCTGCTAAAGGGGCGCTCTGTGGCTTGATTATATTTTTATTTTCATCCATTGTTTTAACTTCTTGCCTCCTTCCCCTGTCCGTACCGGCACGGGGCCTTTAATATCATTATTTCTTACACCCTTTCAGGCGATACAACTGTTACTGGTGGTGTTGCAATATTCCATCCCTCCATCTGCTCTACATTTCTTGCCACGCTAAGAATAATACCAATTGCTGCACACGTAAATAAGAATGAACTGCCCCCCATACTTATAAGCGGCAGCGTAACGCCTGTTACCGGCATTAAACCCACAGCTACAGCCATGTTTGCGGCTGCCTGTATTGCCAGTGTAAAACTCAAAGCCAGCGCCAGCAAGGCGCCAAATGCGTAAGGGCATCTCCTAAAAATTCTTATGCACCTGAATAAAAAGATCAGGTACATAAAAATGATAAATGCGCCCCCCAGCAAACCATACTCCTCAATGATGATATTAAAAATAAAGTCGTTATAGGCTTGCGGCAAATAGTTGCGTGCCTGGCTGTTGCCTGGGCCGCGCCCAAAAAATATTCCGCCATTTGCAATGGCCATTTTTGCCTGTTGAAGCTGGTACGGCGTCTCATCTTTTTTTGCATAAACAAAATCCTGTACACGTTTTACCCATGTACCAACCCTGCCTATAGATGTTAGTGATGATGAATAGGCAGCTGCCTTTGTACCGGCTTTATCATTGCCTTTATAGGTAGTTACTGCTATACTTACTAGTAGCAAAACCGGCAAAAGAGCGATACATATAACAAGAAAAATATGCTTGAAACTCACACGGCCTATGAACAACAATAATAATGACGTAGCACCCGTAAGCAAAGCATTAGATAAGTTTGCAGGCATAATTAATATGCAGGTAAGTGCTACCGGTATAATTAATGGCAGAAAACCTTTTTTAAAATCTTTTATTACCTCCTGTTTACGGCTCAATTGCCTTGACAGGTACATAAATAATGCAAGCTTGGCAAAATCGCTTGTTTGAAAAGTAAGGTTTATCACAGGTACTTTTATCCACCTGCTGCCTTCATTAATTTCTGTACCGAAAAATAAGGTGTACATTAATAATGGGATAGAAATAAGAAACAGAATTAATGATATTCTTGAATATAAAGTATAGTTTATACGGTGCAAAAAATAAATGATCATTAAGCCTATAACGATAAAAGAAAGCTGTTTGAATAAATATACTTCTGTATTACCATGATTCATTTTATAAGCGAGTGAACCAGTAGCGCTGTACACTACCAGTAATGAACTGATGGCCAGCATTATTACCGTGCCCCATATATACCGGTCACCTTTTGTTTTGTTCAAAAGATGGCCGCCTGCACCGCTTACCGCGGAGAAATGGGAAAATAATTTATCTGTTGTTTCATTTAGCATAGCTGGTTCCTAAACATCCCCTTTTTATAATTGAATACTTATGGTTTTATTTATTTTTTTAAATTTTTAAACAATCATATTTTTTCATTTGCTCATTTTCCTATTCATCAAAGGTTAAAGCTCTCTTACGGCTTCTTTAAACTGCTGCCCTCTGTCTTCATAATTTTTAAAAAGGTCAAAGCTTGCACATGCAGGGCTAAGCAATACTGTATCGCCCTTTGTCGCGAGTTTATAAGATTCCTGCACCGCCTCAAGTGCGCTTTTTGTATCAACGATAACAGCAACCTTACCTTCAAATGCTTCATGAATTTTCTTATTGTCTACACCCAGGCAAACAATTGCTTTTACTTTTTCTTCAACCAGCTCATACAACATAGAATAATCATTGCCTTTATCAAGGCCGCCAAGGATGAGTACAGTAGGGTCCTTCATACTTTCCAATGCATACCAGGTACTGTTTACATTTGTAGCCTTGCTGTCGTTTATAAATTTAACCCCCCGTATAATTGCAACATCTTCCATTCTATGCTCTAACCCTTCAGCGGTCATTATGGCATCGCGTATTTTTTCTTTGCGAATGCCTAATCCAACAGCGCTTAACCCCGCTGCCATGGTGTTATATTGATTATGCAGCCCCTTAAGCGCAAAGTCGTAGATGCTCATGCTTATTCTTTCACTTTGCATCCGTATCAACATTTGGTCGCTTTTTATCCAGGCGCCGTTATTTACTTCGTGTTTCATAGAAAATGGAATTGGGTTAGTGTGGATAGAAATTGTTTTTAAATGGTTCATGATCACTTCATCATCTTCGCAATAGATAAAATAATCACCTGGCTGCTGGTTTTCAATGATCCTGAACTTGCTGTTTATATAATTTTCAAATTTGTATTCATACCTGTCTAAATGGTCTTCTGTTATGTTTAACAATACTGCTATATCCGGCCTGAATGTTTTTATATCGTCTAACTGGAAGGAACTTATTTCGGCCACATACAAAGGTTTTGGGTCTTCTGCAATTTGCTTTGCGAACGAATAGCCAATATTGCCAACCAAAGCACAATCCATTCCCCCGGTTTTGCATATGTGATAAATAAGTGTTGTTGTGGTGCTTTTACCATTGCTTCCTGTTATTGCTACAATTTTACTTTTGCCTTTAAAGCGGTAAGCAAGTTCTATCTCACTTATTACAGGTATGCCTTTTGCACGGATCTTTTTTACCATTTCATTTTTTTCCGGTATGCCGGGGCTTTTCATCACTTCACCTGCATTTAAAATTTTTTCTTCCGTGTGTTTACCTTCTTCAAAATCAATCCCGTTATCAATCAATTCCTGTTTATAATTATTTTTTATAACTCCCCCATCACTTACAAAAACATCATACCCTTTTTGCTTGCCTAAAATAGCAGAACCAATTCCACTTTCACCTGCTCCCAATATGATCAATCTTACCGCTGCCCCTGGAGGGGATAGCCGGGCCTCGCTCTTTTGATCAATATTTTCAGAATTTTCAATCATTATTATTTAATAATTAATACCCGGTTACGCTTACCTTATCTTCAATGTTACAATCGAAATCACAACACACAGAATGGTTATTATCCAAAACCTCAACGCTATTTTATTTTCATGAAACCCCTTTTTTTGATAATGATGATGCAGGGGGCTCATTAAAAATATTCTTCTGCCTGCGCCATACTTCTTTTTTGTGTATTTAAAATAACTCACCTGTGCTATTACACTTAACAACTCAATCAAAAACACTCCGCAAAAAATAGGTATCAATAATTCCTTTCGCACTATTATTGCAAGCGATGCAATAATTCCACCTAATGCAAGGCTGCCGGTGTCGCCCATAAAAACCTGCGCTGGGTAAGCATTGTACCACAGAAATCCAATACACGCACCAACAAAAGCGCCAATGAAAATGGAGAGCTCACCGAGGTTAGGTATATACATTACATTTAAATAACCGGCAAAATTGTAATTGCCGCTAGCATAAGCAAATATGCCTATTCCGGCGCCGATAATCGCACTTGTTCCGGCCGCAAGCCCATCAAGGCCATCTGTTAGATTAGCGCCATTTGATACAGCTGTAATTATAAATGTTACTATTATAATGTAAATTACCCAGGTATATTTTTCAGCTCCTTTACCCATCCAGCCTATCAACCAGCTATAATTAAATTCATGGTTTTTTACAAAAGGAATAGTTGTAATAGGCGTTTGAACTTTTACATACCTTACAAACACGCTGTCTCTTTTATGAATAACAATATTTGAGTCTTTTGCTAATCTTTCCCCCTGGTGTAAGGGAGAATGGGTATTTTGCCCAATGATCTCTCTCTCAACGGTAACATTGCTGTTAAAGTAAAGGGTTGCGCCAACAATGATCCCTAATCCAATTTGACCGATAATTTTTGATAATCCTGCCAAACCGTCCTTATCCGATTTTTTATATTTCTCACCTTTATCCAGGGCTTCTTTACGTGCTTTCAATTTTAAATAATCATCAATAAAACCAATGACACCTAACCAAACTGTACATAATAACATTAATCGTATATACACTTTATTCAGGTCTGCAAATAACAGGGTAGGAATAAGAATGGCCAGGAGTATTATAATGCCACCCATTGTAGGAGTCCCCTTTTTCTGCTGCTCGCCTGCCAGCCCAAGATCGCGGACACTTTCACCAATCTGTCTTTTTCTAAGCAGCTCAATAATACGTTTGCCATATACAGTGGCAATAACGAGCGAGAGCAAAATAGCCATAGCAATCCTGAAAGTGATGTACTGGAATACACCGGCACCACTCATGTTGAACTGCTGCTTTAGCCATGTGAATAAATAGTATAACATATATCCTCCAAACCTTCTTCTTAGAAAGTTTTTTAATTATTCATGTTTATAATTTGTTGTCAGCCAAATCTTTTCCTTTATTCTTCCTGTTCCTTACTTTTCTTTGACTGCTTCTTTATTTTTTTAGCAAACTATTTTTCTAACAATTGAAACATTTCCATTAACACCACCTTATCATCAAAAGGCTGGTATTCGTCGTTTATTATTTGATATTTTTCGTGCCCCTTGCCTGCAAGAAGAATGATATCTTCTTTATTGGCCACGCTCACTGCCAGTTTAATGGCTTCTCTCCTGTCAACAACAGATACAAATTTTCTCTTTGCCGCAGAATTTAAACCGGCCTCCATATCTTTTAATATTTCCGATGGATCTTCGTGACGCGGATTATCACTGGTAAAAATGGCCCGGTCGCTCAAATCACAGGCTATCTGCGCCATAACAGGCCGTTTGGTTTTATCCCTGTTGCCACCACAGCCCACCACCGTAATTACCTGTTCATATCCCTTGCGTAATTTCTTTATAGTAAGCAACACATTTTCAAGCGCATCAGGTGTATGCGCATAATCAACTATACCGATGATGTGCCTGCTGCTGATAATATAATCAAACCTGCCCTCAGCTCCGCTGAGCATACTTAATATTCTCAGCACTTCACTACTTTCTTCGCCCAGGCAAACTGCGGCTCCATAAATACATAGCAGGTTATATGCGTTAAATTCTCCTATCAATCTAAAATGCACTTCTTTTTCATTGATTAACATTACCAAACCCGTAAGTGCGTTCTCCAATATCTTTCCTTTAAAATCGGCAAGTGTTTTAAGGCTATAGAAATATTTTTTTGCCGGCGTATTCTGCAACATTACTTCTCCTCTCCTGTCATCAAGATTGGAGATGGCAAAAGCATCGGAGCCTAAGCCGTCAAAAAAACTTTTCTTTACACGTATATATTCATCAAAGGTTTTATGATAATCCAGGTGGTCATGCGTAATATTACTAAACAGCGCCCCGGTAAAATGCAGCCCGGTTATGCGGTGCTGGTGAATGGCATGGCTGCTGCATTCCATAAACGTATGAGTGCAACCTTCGTCTGCCATACGCTTCAAAAGCATATTAAGGCTAACTGCATCGGGTGTTGTATGTGTTGATGGTACAATCGTTTCGCCAATTTGATTTTGCACTGTGCTTATCAAACCACACTTATAACCCAATTGTGTAAATAATTTAAATAATACTGTAGCGATTGTAGTTTTACCATTGGTTCCTGTAACGCCAACCAGTTTCATTTTAAGGGAAGGCTCCCCAAAAAAGTTATGCGACATGTACGCAACCGCTTCGTGTGTGTTGCTAACCTTAACATAAGTAACCCCTTCTTTTAATTCTGAAGGAAATGCTTCACATACAATTGCAGTGGCACCTAACCCTATTGCTTTGTTTATAAAAGCGTGGCCATCTGTTTGTTCGCCGCGAATGGCAATAAACACAGAACCTTCAGATATTTTTCGTGAGTCTATCTGTATGTCTTTCACCTGCATATCAGTTGCTCCATTCACTGATTGCAAACGTACCTTATACAATATGTCCTGAAGTTTCACCATAATTAATTCAATACAATTTCTACAACTTGTCCTTTAGTAATAGGCCGCCCTACTGCAATAGATTGTGTAGTTACTTTTCCTTTTCCTTTTATATTTACTTTCAACCCCATGTTCTCACATATATATATTACGTCTTTTAAACCCATGCCCGCCAGTTGCGGCATTTGCGAATCACTAACAACCTTATCTTCCATTACCGGTTTACCGGATACTTTTTCAATGCCCGTATATTCTGAATTTGCTTCTCCGCCTGTATAAGAAATATTGAGCGCATTCATTATTTTTTTTACTTCCGCTTTTACTCCTGTATATGAATATGCAATACTGTCGTTAACCGTTGCATTTGCATATTGAAGTGGGGCATTTTGCTTTACATACATAGTGTACAGCTTGTCCGCTATCTCCTTAAATACGGGCCCTGCTACCAAAGCACCAACATGCTTTACTGCATGAGGTTTGTTTACAATAACAACCACACAGGTATATTGAGGATCGTCCGCCGGAAAAAAGCCTGCAAACGATGACTGAAATATCATATCCGCATAAGTGTATTTTCCTCCCGCCACCAACGCAGTTCCGGTTTTACCAGCAACTTTGTATGGAGCGCCTTTAAACAATCTGAACGCAGTAGAACCGGAGTCGGCACATACGCCTCTTAAACATTCTTTTATTTGGCTAAGTGTTTCGTCACTACATATTTTTTGCCTTACTACCATTGGCTGGGTTTCTTTTATAGTAACTCCGTCTTTTTGTACTGAAGCCATTAAAAAAGGCCTCATCATTGTACCACCATTTGCAATTGCATTATATAGCATTGCTGTATGCAAAGGCGTTATCTCAATATTGTATCCAAAAGCCATCCAGGGTACTGTTGTAGAACTCCACTCAGGTTTACCGGGCTTATAAACAACAGGCGGCCTCTCGCCGTACAGGTCAATGCCGGTTAAAGAATCTAACCCAAATTGTTTAATATGATTAATAAATTGCCAGGGTGATGATTCGTAACCCTGGTAAGCCAGTTTTGCCATTCCAACATTAGAGCTTATTTCAAAGGCACGTTTTGCAGTTACAATATCATCGCTTTTATCATGTTCTTCCGCATCAATTACCATTCTGCCGTTAATTGTCCAATGCCCCCCTTCAAGGTTGACGATATTATCGAGTGATATTTTTTTATCGGCAAGCAGGCTCATTAGCGTTACCAGCTTAAAAGTTGATCCCGGTTCAGTGGGCTGCAACGCATAATTAAAATCTTCCCAATAATTACCATCGGGCCTTATACCCAGGTTTGCGATCGCTTTTATTTTGCCTGTTTTCACTTCCATTACAATGGCGCAGCCATGTTGCGCTTCATTGCTTTTCAGCATATTCATTAAAGCCGTCTCCGTTATATCTTGTATATGAGTGTCAATTGTTGTAATTATGTCCTTGCCATTTTCGGGTTCAACCTGGTAATCTTCATCTACCGGTATAGCTATTCCACCCGATATATACCTTACCAATCGTTTGCCTTTCGTGCCTTTAAGTAACGTATCATATGTTTGTTCAAGCCCTACTTTCTGAGAATTTTCCCTGTCTAACCCTATTGTTCTGTATGCAAGTAATTGATACGGGTTAAGGCGTATATTTTTTACAAGGGGTATAAAACCGCTTTTATTTTTACCAAGCCTAACCAATGGTAATTGCTTTAACTGCTCGTAGTCGCTGAAGCTTACTTTTTTAAGGAGGGGAAAATAACGATCTCCTGAATTGTACCCTTCTTTCAACAGTTCCCTGTAATTAGCGGCACTTCTGTCTTTAAAAAGATTTGACAGGCCGTAACTTAGCGAGTCAAGGTTTTCATGAAAACGCTTCCCGTTATTTTCGCGCAATCCGTCTGCCCCAAAATCTATATATACATCAAATTGCGGAATACTTGTGCTAAGCATCTCGCCATCAGCACTATAAATGGTACCGCGTTCGGCATCTATTTCTTCCAGCTTTTCGTGAAGGCTGTCATTCATGCTTCGCCAGTATTTGCCTTCAACCTGCTGTATGTAAAAAGCCTTTACAAGTATCGCAATGCAAATGGCCGCCACAACTATATAGCTTACATAAACCCTCCAAAGTATGTCGCGCTTTACTTCCACGTTACAGTTGTTAATGATGTTTTAAAGGTTAGCAACATTTAAAATGGCCATAGGATCATCGGGCTATCATGGTTTTCCATTTTCCTTTTGTTCAGCAGAAAGCGTAATATGCATCGGCGGCTGCACAGAAAGTTTTAATCCTAAACCAGATGCCGCCTGCACAATTTGAGCCTCCCGGCTGCGAAATATCTCCTCGCTTTTCAATGTTTTATACTCATATTTAAGTTCCCGTATCTGCCTTTCAGTAACATTAATATCCCTGATAATTTTATCGGCCTTTTGGCCATTTGCTATATATAAAACCGTAAGAAAGGCAACGAATAAAAAGAAAACAAGGTTCTTCAATATCCACTTGTAGCTGAACAATTCTTTTATGTAAAGCGTGCTTTTTTTTATCCTATTAACTTCCTGGTCGCTCATTTTAATACAAATTGACGTGACAGATTTAAACCGCGTATTGACTTAATGACCATTGACTTAATGACTTCTTTGTCTGTCTTGTTTATCTCCTCTCCGCTACTCTCAGTTTCGCACTCCGTGATCTTGGGTTTTTCTTTAGCTCTTCTACTGAAGGTGTAACGGGTTTTTTTGTTATTATTTTCAGCTTATGCTCCTTTTCTTCTGTTGTAAAAGGGTTTGCAGTATCATCTTCTTCATTTTCATTTTTAAAAAAATTCTTCACTATCCTGTCTTCCAGCGAATGAAAAGTTATAATTGCCGCCCTTCCACCTGTATGTAAAACATCCGGTAACTGCTGCAACATTTCTTTCAGCGCCCCCATTTCATCATTTACCTCTATCCTCAACGACTGGAAAACCTGTGCCAAATATTTATGGGGGTTTCCCTTTACAACAGGCTGAAGCAAAACCCTGAATGCCTCTATAGTTTGTAACGGTTTATACTGCCTGTTTTGTATAATATGTTTTGCTAAGGTTTTGGCATTTGTTACCTCGCCATACTGTTCAAACATTTTATGCAGTTGCGTTTCGCTGTAAGTAAGCAGCACTGTTGCCGCCGTTAAAGGCTGCCGCCTGTCCATCCTCATATCTAACGGGCCTTCAAACCGGGTGGAAAAACCTCGCTCCCCTTCATCAAACTGGTAACTGCTTACACCCAGGTCGGCCAGTATGCCATCCACACCTGCTATTTTGTGCAATCGCAAAAAACGCTTTAAATGCCTGAAATTCTGTGGAACAAAAATGATGCGCTTGTCATTGGGTATATTTTGCTGCGCATCTGCATCCTGGTCAAAAGCAATTATTTTACCCTGTTCATCTAACTTTGATAAAATCCCTTTTGAGTGGCCGCCACTGCCAAATGTGCAGTCAACATATATGCCTCCGGGTTTTATATTTAACGCTTCAATTGATTCATTAAATAATACAGGGGTGTGATACTGTTGCGACATAATTAACGATTTGCCAAAAATTACAATTTGCCACCAACCTCCATTGCCAAACTGCTAAAGGCATCTGCTGAAACTTCTTCAAAGAACTGTTTGTACTTAGCGGCATCCCATATTTTTATTTTGTCAATATCCGATGCCAGTATAATATCCTTATTTAAACCTGCGTACTCTTTTAACGAAGCGGGTAACAACATCCTGCCGGCACCATCAAGTTCTACCTCTGTCGCACCACCTAAAAAAATCAATTTGAATTGGCGTACCTTAGGGTCAAAATCATTCAGTTTGCTTAAGCGTTCTACCATACCTTCCCAGGTTTTCATTGGATATAATGAGAGGCATTTCTCAAAACCACGGCTTACCACAAATTTGTTTTCTCCTTCCGGGAATTGCTTTTTCAAGCCCCCTGGGAGTAAAAAACGGTTTTTGGTATCAACCGTAGCCTCATATTCACCAAGAAAACAAATCATTCAACAGATTTTGACACAATTTAACACATTCTTCCACAAAAGAACAAATTTGCATATCAAAATGGCAGATTTATGCGCTCTATTTTTCCACACAAATTCTATTAGGCTGTGGACAAACTGTGCATTGCTAAAAAACTTATCATGGCAGGATACTCAGGAACGCCGCTTATAAAGAAGCTTGGCATTAAAGAAGATTCTAAAATTTTTTTAATAAATGCCCCAGGCAATTACCCGGAGTTGCTTGAAAAAAATATCGACAGGATGATTGTTACAAATATGAAAGATGCAGATATCTTTCATGTATTTGCACAACATAAAAAAGACCTTGAAAAAAATTTTAAAAGCATAATTGCAAAAGCGAAAAATGATGCGGTAGTATGGATATCTTGGTATAAAAAATCTGCAAATATACCAACTGATATTACAGAAGATACAATAAGGGCTGTTGTATTGCCGGCAGGCTGGGTTGATATAAAAGTTTGTGCGGTAAGTGATATTTGGAGTGGGCTAAAAATAATGAAGCGAAAAGAAAACAGGTAGTCGGTTGTACTGCACCATTTATATTTGCAACTTATTTATGCATCCCAAACATCTCTCCATAAAAGACTTTACTTACGATCTGCCGGAAGCCAAAATTGCAAAATATCCATTGCCGAAGAGAGATGAAAGCAAATTACTTGTTTATAAAAACGGAAAGATAACAGAAAGTATTTACAATAAACTTGATGAACAAATTCCTTCATCATCATTACTTGTTTTTAATAATTCAAAAGTTGTTGAGGCCAGGTTGCTGTTTAAAAAATCAACCGGCACTACTATAGAGCTTTTTTGCCTGGAACCGGATGAACAGTATGCTGATATTACTACTGCTATGCTGCAAAAAGAAAAGGTTTTATGGAAATGTTTGATTGGTGGTGCAAAAAAATGGAAAGATGTGCCGCTGTTAAAAGGAATAAAAACAGAACAAGGGCTTGTTGTATTGACCGCAGAGAGAATTAAAGCGCTGGATGATTGCTTTTTGATTGAATTAAGCTGGGATGATAAAGCATTAACCTTTGCTGAGATTTTACATTTTGCAGGCGTTATGCCATTACCACCTTATTTAAACAGGCCTGCAGAAGAGAATGACAAAAGTACGTATCAAACCATCTATGCAAAATTAGATGGTTCAGTAGCCGCCCCTACCGCAGGGCTGCATTTTACAAAAGAGCTTTTTGAAAAACTAAAGCAAAAAAATATACAAACGGGTTTTGTTACACTGCATGTGGGTGCCGGTACCTTTAAGCCTGTAAAGGCAGCCACCATGCAACATCACGAGATGCATGCGGAGTTTATTGAAGTAAAAAAGGAACTGATTGAAGAGGTACTTGAAAATATTGATAATAAAATAATTGCTGTTGGCACAACTTCGCTGCGCACTCTTGAAAGCTTATATTGGATGGGGGTTAAGGTAAGTGAAAAGTTAAAAGTGAAAAGTGAATATGATATTAATACTGATGAGATTGCCATACAACAATGGGATGCTTATGAATTACCGCAAAACCTGCCTGCCAAAAAAACTTTACAATATTTATTGCACTGGATGAAAGTTAAAGCGAAAAAAATTATTATTACCAAAACGCAGATTATAATTGCCCCGGGGTATTCCTTAAAAATAGCAGTTGCGGTAATCACCAATTTTCACCAGCCGCAATCAACCCTTCTTTTACTTGTGGCGGCTATTGCCGGTGATGATTGGAAAAATATTTATTCTTATGCATTAACACACGACTTTCGTTTTCTAAGTTATGGGGATGGAAGTCTTATCTTTAAGAAAGAAAAATAAAGGGCCTTACTGCTTTTTACCTAAAGGCACTTCCACAATAAAAGTGCTTCCTTTACCAAGGGTGCTGTCCACTCTTATCCTGCCTTTCATAGCATCTATAATTGTTTTTACATAGCTCATCCCAAGGCCAAAACCTTTTACATTATGAACGTTACCGGTATGGGCGCGGTAAAATTTTTCAAAAATGCGTTTTACCGTTTCTTTACTCATACCAATGCCATTATCCTCAATTTTAATAACTAAACTTTTTGAGGTGCTGTGAGTTATGATGCGTATAAGCGGGTTTTCTTTGGAATATTTAACAGCATTGTCAACCAGGTTATTGATCATATTGGTGAAATGGGTTTCATCCGCCAATACAACATCGTTTGATGCATTTAACAAAAGTTCTATCTTCCCTTTTTTTTGCTGCAATTGTAACGTAAAATTGTCTGTAACTTTTTTAATTATTTCGTTAACATGCAGGAAAGAAAGGTTCATTTTAAGATCCTGCCTTTCCATTAAGCCTGCCTGCAGAATGGTTTCAACATGCTTATTCATCCGTTTGCTCTCTTCCTTGATTATTCCGCCGAAATATTGCAATTTTTCCCTGTCCTTCTGCACTTTTTCATTACGCACTGCATCCACAGCAAGAGATATTGTTGCTAACGGTGTTTTTAGCTCATGGGTCATATTATTAATAAAGTCGCTCTTAATAAGGCTAAGCTTTCTTTGAACAAGCATGGTTTTAACCGTTAAATAAAAAGCAGCGATAACTATAACTGTAAATAAAAACGCACCTGCAACCATCCAGGTGAGTGATTTCCATATCTGTGTTTTAAATTCAGGTATAATAACCCAAAGCTGCTCATAGGCCGTGCTTTCTATAACAGGATTGCTTTCCGTAGAAATAGCCATCACACGTGGCTGAAGAGAATGGGTAGAATCCATTGAGGCTTCAATATAATTTTTAGACTGCATTTCAAGGATATTGTCATCACCATTGGAGGTAATGGCAAATTCAAAGTCCAGGTCTTTTAGCCCCTGCTTATCCATGGCTTTCCTTACTTTATTATATATTTCTGTGTTTGTATAATGCTCAGATATAGCAGGGGGTTTTACTGCAGGAAAATTAAGGTTGTCAGGAAGTAACCTGAGCTGCGGTTTTCGCTGAAGGCGCATTAACGGGCCGGTTGAAACCTGTTTGCCAAGTTCCTGGGTTACATCAAACATTGCCTTATCCACTTTGTCAATAAAGCTTTCCTGGGTTACCTGGAAAAGATTAGAAAACCACGATAATTGTATTATAATAACCCCCACGATGGATAAGGCTATCAATACAATAATAATGGGAATTATTTTCTTCATCTCCGCAAAAGTATAGTGTATAAAGGGCTAAACTACTTCCTGGCAAGGTTTATGAACTTTTTAACGCAATAAATATCATAATAATTATTTTCATTATTACAACTAAAGTGCTAAATTTCAATTATGGGAGATATTTTACCGGGCAAAATATTAATCGCAGACCCATTTTTAAAAGACCCCAACTTTATGCGGTCCGTAATTTTTTTGTGCGAACATCAGCCAGAGGGAAGCCTGGGATTTGTACTAAACAGGGCTTATCCGCATGTTATAGGCGATTTAATAAGCGACCTGGAGGGGTGCAAATTCCAGGTGAATTATGGAGGGCCGGTACAGCCAGATACTGTACATTTTTTACACCGGTGCCCCGGCCTTATTACCGGTGGAATTGAGGTAACTGATGGTATTTACTGGGGCGGTGAGTTTGCAGAAGTGGTTCACCTGATCAAACAAAACAAGCTATCTTACACTAATATTCGCTTTTATATTGGCTATAGTGGTTGGTCAGATGGCCAGTTAGATAACGAGATGGAACAAAAAAGCTGGGTAATAACTGAAGGTAATAAACATCTTGTTTTTCACAGGAATACTGACCTTATTTGGAAAGAGGCTTTAAAACAAAAAGGCGGCGAGTATGAGCAGCTGATAAATTATCCTATTGACCCGCAATTAAACTAATTAAAACGAGGGGCCTTCATTGTGATGAAGGCCCCTTTATTATTTTTATGTTGCTAAAACAAATTGAGCTAACGTATAGGAAAATAAACACCTGCCTGAAGATCTACACTGTTAAAATTGCCAAACCCATTCCTGTTATACGGCACATAATTATAATTAGCGCCTAAACGCAAACCTGCCGAACTTAACTTGCCAAATGGCACAAAAACGCCTGCACCAGCCTGTGCCGTAAATGAAGCGCTGTTGTCAGCAGAACCAAATTCACCGAGGTATTGTTTAACACTAACAAGATCTACACCAACGCCCCCTGAAATATAAGGCTGTACCGGGGCGCCTTTGTTACCGAGGGGTGAAAAGGATAACCGCGCTACAACAGGTATGGTTTGTATTGAATTACTTAACACAGCAGATGTAACTTCGTTGCTACCCGTATTGTATAATGTCCGCGGATATTTTTGATAATAATCCTGGTATCCAAAAGAAATGCCTCCCAACAATGTATTGGTAAACGAATACATGATCTCGCCATTGCCGCCCCGTGGAGACGCATTGCTGATAACATTATTTTTAAAATTTCCAATGGGCATACTATAATCGTAATTAAGATTAAATTTTACATCACCCTGTTGCGCTTTCGCAGTAACTGAGGTTATTAAAATAACTATAACAACACCCGCTATATTCAAAATCTTTTTCATGATCTGCAATTGTTTAATTATTTATTTTTAAATATGGTGATTGAGTAAACAATGCCTGTATATTGGCATCGGCCGTATTTGCATCAAATATGCCTTCACCACGTATAAGCCCTGTCCATAATAAATTTATCTTCTTATTTGCTGCTGCATTTTTTAAGTCAAGCATATCCACACTCATCGCGCCTTCAGTTATTTGATAAACTTCATAGGCATAAGGTACTCCAAACCCGTAACCATCGTAGCCCCAGTAGGGATCCCAAAAGCTGCCATAGTAACCATAATAATCATTATAGCTTATAACGCCTGTTGTATTATAAATACGGTTTACATCCACGCCAATATCCGGATTTTGGTTTTTATTAACCAGCACATACCCATCCTGCTGCATATATTTTTTTACAGCAACAATATATGCTGAATCAGATGCCGTTAGATCCATGTACGATTGGTCATTATTTATTACCGCAACTGAATCCGATATGCTGTAAGTTTTGTAAGAGGAGAAATTAGCTGTTGAATCATGGTCTGTAATGTAGATCTGTGTTTCCTGTGTTGTCAGATGATTCAAAGGATTTTTGCTGCAACTGCTGATAAATACCGTAACACCTAATAAACCGGCAATCAGTTTTCCGCCCGTCATTTTCATACGTTTTTGTTTTGTTTTTGTTAGCACAAATAAAATGCCCGAAGACAAATAAAGAACGCAGAAAGAGCATGTGGTTTATACGATAAACCTATTTTAAGAAAGATTTACATCAACTGTTAAAGTTGTGAGAATGAAATATTAAAAGAATGAAAAAATGATCATGGGAATAAAAAAGCCTTTATTAAATAATTAATAAAGGCTTGTCTATAAAATTTAATTTTGTTTAATTAATTGCAACAGCACCTTCCACCAACACAGTTGCTTTATTGTTTAAAACTTCTACAAACCCGCTTTCTATTGCAAAACTTTCAGTGTTTGTTTTATCCTTCAGTATTTTAAGGTTGCCTTTTTTTAAGGCGCTTATCAGCGGGGCGTGTTTATTTAATACTTCAAACAAACCATCAATACCCGGCAGTTGTACACCATACACATCGCCGTTGTAAATCTTTTTTTCCGGTGTTAATATTTCGAGAAGCATAATTTGAAAATTTGTGAATTTGAAAATTTGAAAATTGTTTTCATTAGGCTGCTAATTTTCAAATTAGCACACTTTCAAATTTTCAAATTAAGCATTTGCCTGTTCCAGCAGTTTTTTACCCTTTTCTATCGCGTCTTCTAATGTGCCAACCAGGTTAAATGCTGCTTCGGGGTATTGATCTACTTCGCCATCCATAATAGCGTTAAATCCACGTATAGTATCTTCAATGCTTACAAATACACCCTTTAAACCTGTAAATGCTTCCGCAACATGAAATGGTTGTGACAAAAAGCGCTGCACACGGCGTGCACGTGAAACAGTGAGTTTGTCTTCTTCACTCAACTCATCCATACCAAGAATGGCAATAATATCCTGCAACTCCTTGTAGCGCTGTAATATTAATTTAACCCTGTTTGCACAATCATAATGCTGGTCACCTACAATAATGGGGGTTAAAATACGGCTGGTAGAATCCAGGGGGTTTACCGCAGGGTAAATACCCAGGTCGGCAATTTTACGGTCTAATACAGTCGTAGCATCAAGGTGCGCAAATGTAGTAGCCGGCGCTGGATCCGTTAAGTCATCCGCAGGTACATAAACCGCCTGTACAGAGGTGATTGAACCATTTTTTGTAGAGGTAATGCGTTCCTGCATCAATCCCATTTCGGTGGCCAGTGTTGGTTGGTAACCTACCGCTGAAGGCATACGGCCAAGCAAAGCTGAAACCTCGGAGCCAGCCTGCGTAAAGCGGAATATATTATCAACAAAAAATAATATGTCTTTTCCTTTGCCGGTCCCATCCCCATCGCGGAAATATTCAGCAATGGTTAACCCGCTTAATGCTACACGTGCACGTGCACCCGGTGGTTCATTCATTTGCCCGAATACAAAGGTTGCTTTGGAATCTTTCAACCCTTCAATATCAACTAAGCTGAGGTCCCATCCCCCCTCTTCCATGCTGTGCTTAAATTTATCACCGTATTTCATAATACCGGCTTCAATCATTTCGCGTAACAGGTCATTTCCTTCACGGGTACGTTCGCCAACTCCTGCAAATACGCTCAATCCGCCATATCCTTTGGCTATATTATTTATCAGTTCCTGTATCAATACTGTTTTACCAACACCCGCACCACCAAACAAACCAATTTTTCCGCCCTTGGCATAAGGCTCAATCAGGTCGATAACTTTAATACCTGTATAGAGTATTTCCGCAGCAGTACTAATATCTTCAAATCTTGGTGGCAAAGCATGTATAGGGCGGCTGTTTGCCTTACTTACTGCAGGCAAGCCATCAATAGCATCACCGGTTACATTAAATAAACGCCCATTTATAGCTTCACCGGTAGGCATAGCTATGGCCTTTCCGGTGTCTGTTACTTCCATGCCGCGCATAAGCCCTTCTGTACCATCCATTGCAATGGTACGCACACTGTCTTCGCCCAAATGCTGCTGTACTTCCAATACCAAAGTATCGCCATTATCCCGTTTCAATTCCAGGGCGTTGAAAATCTCAGGCAGGCTCTCGCCAAACTGAACATCTATTACGGCGCCAATGATCTGTTTGATCTTACCTTTATTAGCCATAAATGAAGAAGGTTTTTTTGAAATTTTGCCGCAAAGGTAAGGGAAACAGAGTGTATAAACTCTGCAAAAAAAGAAGTTTTAAGGGCAGATATTGCCTTTTAAAGCCGGTTAGAGGATAAATTGTGAGAAGAAGGCCCTTTTTTTGAATTTACAGCACGATAACAACTGTAATGAAAGCTATCCGCTGCTTATAACGGAGTAATTTTACTTTTTCTTCCAAAGGCCAATTGCCGTTTTTAGCAACGTAAAAAGGCCTAATTTTTTTGCTGAAGAAAGCAAACTTTCTTTAATACCCGTTTTGCTTCCTGCGTTTTTGCCAAAAATAAGCCCCAGTGAACCCCTAACGAGTTGCCAGGTTGTACCGGCAACCTTATTACGCAAAAAAAATGGAACAACCCCGCCTATCGTTGCTTTAATAGTCTCCTGTGGCAAATTATGAAGCCGCTCCGCCAGGTCCCTTTCCCTGTCTTTAATGCGAATTTTAAGCATAACCTTCATTGCCTCCAGGTCTTCCATGTTATGAATGTAAGAATGATCTTTATTGGTCATGTTCCTTTTCTTTATTTTCTCCATTATTCTTATCAAAAAAAATATCAATTACGGTATTAATTGCATACTTTTCAATTAAAGGCTTTCTGTATATAATGATCACAATAAGCAAAATAATATACAGGGCTGCAACTATGCCAAAACCCCAATAAAGATGGCCCAGGAATTCTCCCACTAAATAAGCCAGCATAAAGCTTGCAAAAAAAACAATAAGGAAAGCAAAAAGAGCGATCACAAGGCCTGAAAACATGGTTGCTACAAGGCGGGATGTTTTTTCAACCACTTCCAGTTTTAACAACAACAGCCTGTCCTGCACATATTCTTCTACTTTCTTTTTCGATTCGCCAAAAAAGTCTTCATGTGTACTCATAGCGGTGATTTAAGATGTTGCTTCTTTTACTTTATGTTCCAAATCTTCTACAAAAGCCTTTCCCTTTTTAAGCAGTTCATGCAGTTCATCATTCAAATTGCCTAAAGTTGTTTTTGCAGTATCAGCAGCATCCCCAACTGCATCTTTTATATCATCGATTAGCTCCTCCCCCTTCTCTGTTTGTAAAAACAAAGCTAAAGCAGCACCCGCTACGGCTCCTATAATTAAGCCGCTTAAAAATTTTTGGTTCATAATTTGAGTTATAAGGTCAATAATTCTTTTATTACCCGCAACGATTGTACCATCTTTGTAAACATTATGGAAAACCAGCAGGACTATAAAATTAAGCAATACTTCTTTCTGGGTATTATTTTAATTTTTGCTTATTTTCTATTAGACAGCCTAACCCAATTTTTTTCCGCTTTTCTTATTGCTGTTATATTTTACGTACTAAGCAAGCCTATGGTAGAGTGGCTGGTGAAAAAAAAGCGCTGGAAAAAAAGCTGGGCAGCTATGCTGGTAATTGTACTGTCATTTTTTATCATTCTTTTACCTATTACCCTTTTCTTCACCCTGCTGTACAACAAGATCATTGTTGTACTTGCCCACCCCGACACGATTTTAGCAGGTATCAGAAAATTTAACGCAAGCATCAATACTAAATATCATATTGAGATTCTTTCAGATAAAACAATAAATTCCGTTCAAAGTAATGTTGCAGTAGTATTACCATTAATACTTAACCAGGGTGTAGGCTTTATAACTACCATTACGATGATGTATTTCTTCCTTTATTTCATGTTACAGAAAATGAATCGTATGGAAGCAGGTATTGTATTTTACCTGCCTTTTAAAAGAGATAAGATCAATATGTTTGGCAGCGAACTGGTGGCGCAAACATTCAGCAATGCTGTAGGCATACCACTAATAGCCACAGTACAGGGTATCTGCGCTTTTATCGCCTATACCATTATTGGGGTGCCGCAAGCTGGTTTTTGGGGTGTAATAACAGCTTTTTCCTCTCTGATACCGGTAATAGGCTCGGCAATAGTATGGATACCAATGACGGTCTATCTATTCTTCATAGGCGAAAACTGGCAGGGTGTTTTTATGATTATATGGAGTGCAGTGATAATAAGCGCCATTGATAATGTATTACGTTTTATGCTTGCCAAACGTATGGCTGATGTACACCCGGTAGTTACAGTACTGGGTGTGATCGTTGGTTTAAAATATTTTGGCTTTATAGGGCTTTTTTTCGGGCCGGTGTTAATTTCGTATTTCTTAATTTTACTGCAGATATATTATGTAGAATATCACCAGAACGCAGTTAAGAAAATTGTTAAGCCCGAGAAAAAAAGGCAACTGATGCCATCGTATATGCAGCCTTTTCTCGGCAAAAAGTCATCAAAAGTAAATGGCAGATAACTATAAACCTCTATACTTTATGAACCTTGATAACCTAAATGACCTGCCTGAATGGGATGACGAAAGAATGAGGGAGCTTAATGGCGAAGAGGAAGGCGATGAGTGGAAGCCAAACCCTACCAGTGATGCCTGTAAAGCGCTTTACAAAAAATGGAACGAAATAATCGTTATGCTCAGGGGCGCTTTGAATGATATAGGTGATGATGAGCCCGGGCAGCATGATGCATCATTTATAAGAGATCAGCAAGAAATGATATTAGGAGATGCGTTTGAAGTAGGCGCTAAAATAAGAAGCTCAGAGGCAGGGAGTTTGTATATACTTAAAATGGAGAATGCAGCCATCATTCGTAAAAACGCCCAGTACATTAAAACAGCCATGCTGGGGATGATGGCGGATGATGAGGTTGAAGAAACCTATTGCATGGTAATAAGGGATGAGATTGATAATTTTCGCGCATTATATAAACAGTGGATAGCCACCTTTAAAAAAGACGAGTTTGAGGACGAATGGGGGTTGTTTGTATAAAAAGTCATTGAGTCATTAGGTCAATAAGTCATTTATCAAGAAACGTTTTACAATTGCGTTTCGTATCCCAACGAGCCATTGCTTAGATGCATATTAATATATGTTCGTAGGGACACGGGCACATACGAAAATGCCTGTTAGTATTTTGAAAGGTATTTATCGCATTTCCAGAACTACATAATAGTTTATATGAATAACGTATAATGCGCTATCATCTCCCGGTAATAGGCCTATAGAAGCTTTACGAATAACTTCCATTTTAAGGGAGCGATTTGATTTCCAGGAAGCCCACATCGCAATATATAATTCCTGTGTGGCCTTAATTCGTGTTATTGCGCTCGTATTTCCAAACAATTGTTAATCTTAAGCGCTGCAGGATGTTGTAACCATTTACAGTTTAAATTCGTTGCAACACTTATGAGTAAAACAATACCCCTCACCTTTATCTTATTATTAGCTTTTATCAATGCTTATGCAGTACGCATAAGCGGTACAGTAACAGATACAAAAGGCAATCCGCTCAGCTATGCTTCCATACAGGTAAAAGGCTCTTCAAGAGGCACCACTACAAATACAGAGGGCAAATATTTTCTTGATATTAACGCCGGCAGCTACACAATAGTTGCACAATATGTAGGCTACGCTAAACAGGAAAAGGCCATAACGGTAAGCAATACCGGTGTAACCCTCAATTTTCAGTTAGCAGAGCAGCAGCTAACCCTCTCTGAAGTAGTTGTAAAATCCGGTGGTGAAGACCCTGCCTACGGGATAATCCGCAATGCCATTAAAAAAAGGAAAGAATATTTACTTGACGTTGACTCATTCACTTGTGAAGCTTATATAAAAACACTTATTAAAACACGAAAACTGCCTAAAAAAATATTCGGGCAAAAATTAGACACTGCTTCAAGAAAACAAATGGGTGTAGATTCAGCAGGCAAAGGCATTATCTTTTTATCGGAATCACTTACCCGTATCGCTTTTAAAAATCCAGGCAAGTTGAAACTAGAAGTACTTTCCGGCAGGGAAAGCGGGTCTAATGGTTATGGGTTCAACTTTCCTACATTCATAAATTTTTATGAGAATAATGTAAATGTATTAACAGCACAATTTGCGCCGCGCGGCTTTGTTTCACCTATTGCAGAGGGCGCATTAAACTTTTACCGCTACCATTATTTAGGTTCTTTTTTTGAAGACGGGATAGAAGTGAACAAGATACAGGTTATTCCACGCAGAAATTTTGAACCTTTATTTAGCGGGACCATCAATATTACGGAAGGTGACTGGCGCATACACAGCCTTGACCTGCTGCTTACCAAATCATCTCAACTTGAGATACTTGACACTGTTGAAATAAAACAAATTCACCAGCCGGTAACAAATGCTATATGGCGCACCAAAGACCAGGTGGTATATTTTAGCTTTAATATATTTGGGATTGATGCCGTGGGCACTTTTTTAAACGTGTATAACAAATACGATATAACGCCGCAGTTTTCCAAAAAATATTTTGATAATGTAATAGTAAAGTACGATACCAGCGTAAATAAAAAAACGCACAGCTACTGGGATTCTATCCGGCCTGTGCCACTGGAGCCAGAAGAAGTGAAGGATTATAAAATAAAAGACAGTGCTTACCACTACCAGCGCGATTCCGTATGGACAAAACATTACATAGACTCATTGCGCAGGATGCAGGGCAAGATCACTTATAAGTCAATAATGAATAAAGGTTTCACGCGAACCAGTTATAATATTCAAAATAAAACATCCTCAACGTTTAAATGGAACCCTTTGCTGCCCGGTTTAGAATACAATACGGTGGAAGGAGTTGCTTTAAATGCTTCTTTCTCGTTGCGCGAACCGCTGGGGAAAGGAAAAGAGCAGGTAGTGATAGATCCACATTTCAGGTATGGTTTTAACAACACCCATTTTAATGCGTGGGCAACCATCGCCTTCAACAAAAGATTTAGAAACTTTGGGCTTGAAGAACCTGAAAAGCAAAGCGGCACGCTAAGTTTTAGCGGCGGCAAACGTGTAAGCCAGTTTAATAAAGACAATCCCATTGCGCCTGCAATAAATGGATTGTACACCTTATTCTTTAACCGCAATTATATGAAGTTGTATGAAAATTATTTTGGCGAAATAAATTATACAAATAAAACAGAAAGTGGTTTTAATTATGATCTTAATATTTTGTATGAGGACAGGCTGCCGTTGAACAATACTACCAATTACTCGATTATTAAATACGATGTACAAAAATTTACGCCCAATTATCCCACAGAAATCCTTGATTCGCAATTTACCCGCCACCAGGCCTTTATTGCAGGCATTACCCTGCATTACCAGCCAGGGCAAAAATATATTCAGTTCCCCCGTTCAAAGGTTTCAATAGGCTCAACATATCCAACGTTCGAGCTTAATTACCAAAAAGGCTTTCCGGGCATTGCAGGCAGCGATGTTAATTTTGATAAATGGAAGTTTTCTGTCTTTGATGATATTAATTTAAAATTACTTGGCAGCCTCCGTTACCGCTTTGATGTTGGCGGTTTCCTCAATAATAAGAATGTGCCTGTGCAGGATTACCAGTTCTTTAACGGCAACCAGGTAATATTTGCAAGTGAATACATGAATAGCTTTCAGTTAGCACCCTACTACGCTAACAGTACAACAGCGCACTTTTATGCAGTAGGCCATATTGAACATCATTTTAATGGTTTGCTTACTAATAAAATACCATTATTCAAAAAGCTAAACTGGTATCTTGTAGCAGGCAGCAATGCATTTTATGTAAACAGCAATAACAACTATGCTGAAATATTCGGTGGTATTGAAAACATATTTAAAGTGCTGCGTGTAGATGTAATAGGGTCATATTTAAATGGCAAAAACGGACAGGTGGGCGTTCGTATAGGTTTTGGCGGCTTATTGGGCGGCAAGTTAAAGGTGAATGATTAGAACAGATATTTTACTAATGCCACGTCCGATTATTGATTTTATTTATTACATCTAATGAAATGTGTCATCCCCTTCTATCTTCCTGTAAGGCCTAGTAAAAAAATCGCTTACAATGGCATTAAACTGGTCCTTCTTAAACACAGGTGTTGAGTGTCCGGAATTCGGGATGATCCATAAATAAGATCTTGAGATATTCTGCGCAATCTGTACCGTGTGGAGCACGGGGATAACATCATGATCGCCGCCTATAACCAACGTGGGGCATTGTATAGTATGCAACTGGTCTAATGTTATGTTGGGCTGGTAAAGGTCGAGGTCAGATATTTTTAATTGGTTCTTTATATCCGGTGTCTGCTGTTTCTTTCTAAGTTCTGCGCTGCCATTTTTTACCAGGTTATAAACATAAGGTGTAAGGCCAAGTGTGTCTGCTGTTAGGTTTGCGCCTGTTACGGCAAGCCTTTTTACTTTATCGGGGTGCCGTATTGCCAGCAGTAAACCGTTGATACCACCATCGCTCCAGCCAATTACATAGCAGCTATCCAGGTGAAGCGTATCAAGCAGTGCATTAAAGTCGTCCGCCATCATTTCAAAAGAGAGTGAATCCTGTCTATCAACTGATTTACCCTGTGCGCGGCTGTCAACAGCTATCACCCTGTATTTTTTATCAAAAAAAGGGATATTATTTGTAAAAGCGCTTATAGAGCCCCCGTTGCCGTGTATAAACAATAATGGCTTACCGCTTCCATATATTTCATAATACATATTAAATCCGCGGGTTGTAAGATAATGCCCCGCAGCTTTATTATTGCCATACTCTATTTTCGCCTGGGGGGATTGTGCATAAACAGATTGAGCAACCGTCCAAAAAAGCAATACCGTAAAAAATCGCTTATACATAGTCAATATTTTGATTACAAAGTAACACAGGGTTACTGATAAATAAATGCGATGTTAAGGCAGGTCAACTATCTTGTCAACCCGGCAAAGCTTACCCCTTCTGTCAAAGCCTTCAACTACTATCTCTATTCTCTTCGCCCCCGTGTTGTTGATAAAATTGAATGTTGCAGTATGATTTTGACTATCGGTTCTGATATCAGGGTTCCAGTATATAGCCTGTTTGTCGTTTGCATTGTATTCGTCATTTCTAAAAGCAGGCACAAAACTAAATCCTTGTTTTACTATTTTATTTACATTTTGGTTTGTATTCAAATCAATTCCCTTCTTAAGAAATATAGCAACCGCCCCATGCTGAGCCCCTCCCTCAGAGCCATAAAAGGTACCCGGCTCATACACTTTTATTAATGCGATGTCTGATACCCTGATACTTGTTAACTGCGAAACAGTCGGGGTTAATTGATCCTTAGGGTCCCCGGCTCCTAATTGATTGGAATTTAGTTGCCGCTCGTCAATATAAAAAATGGGCATATTCAAAATAGTTGCCCTTACCGGATCAACAGCCTTATTATACTTAAATATCCCGCTTGTTTCGCGCCAATAAATTTCTGGTGTGTTTTGAAGGTCGCCACTAATATTTAAGCCAGGCACCCGCCCCTGCAGGTATTGCAAAACATTACTGGAAAAATCTGCTTGCGCAGTTTTTTCATCGGTTAGGTCGAACATTCTTGAAAAATTTCTTTCGCCGGCAAAAACGCCTGAGGTGTAAGCGTCATCAAGGCTGTCAAGATGCGTTTTAACTTTGGTGGTAACCGTAACACCTTTAAGTGTGGTGCCATCTGCATTTGCAACCGGCGCGGGGGCAACCCCTGCAACTGCCCCAAGGCCCGAATGATAATTTACAAGGCTATATTTGTATGGCTTGTAATAAAATGGTATTGATAAAACAGAATCGGTTTCATTTTTGTCGAATGTAACCGTAACCTCTTTATTCTTTTTTTGCGAGGTATTTTGATAATAGAAGGATGCCGTATCGTGAAAATTCAGGTCATTTACATAAAAATTCCCTTTGTCATTTACTGATATATTTAAAAAAGTATTGAGCGAATCTTTTGCGCTCTTCATGATCAATACCAGGTTGTTGTTAACAAAGGGTATCTTTTTATCGCCCTTTGCTATAACTACATTGCCTTTGAGTGATAACGACTGCTCGGGCAAATAGTTAGTCTTTGGAAACTTATTGGCAAGCACCTTTTGCCAGTCAAAATAGTTCCATGATTCGGTAAGCATAACAAGATCTAACCGGCGCCGCGTTTCAGTTGAATTGTCCTCAAAATAATTGGCCGGGTTGTAGAGGTAGTTTTGTATGCCGTGCAAATAAATATCAGAAAATACGTCATCTCCCTGCTGTTTGGCAACTGCAGAATCCGCCGAAGTAACTGAAACCGAATAATGCCCATCTGAATCATTTGGTACCTGTAAAGTAAACTGGTTTGCGCCCGCAGCATTTGTAGTTATTGCACGCAGGCTTGCAGCAAGGGTTGCAGCACCATGGTGCAGAAATACAAGACGATCTGCCAGTGGTTCACCGTCCTTGTTGAAGACAGTTATATGCGCAATATTTTGACCATCATTCCTAAGGCCTAAAGTGCTGGTGGCAATTAATATGGTATCATCATAATCGCCCGCATAAGTGCTGTCGAAACGGATATTTATCAGGCGGTTAAATTTTGCAGTATGGGCGCAAATAATAATATTGCCATATTTCTCTTTTTCATTCTTGCTTCTGGCAATGTGAAAATATACCTGGCTATTATTGCCGGAGTCGGGTTTATCAACAACATGTAAAACAATACCGCTCTTCTTTACTTCGGGCAGCGGAAATATTTTAGTGATACCACTGGTTGTTTCTGCCGATGCGGAATATACCACTCCTTCAAGCGGGTGAATAATAAAACTTCCCAGCCCATCGTCGCCGGTATGCAGCAGTGCTTTAACGGTACCTTTATCATCTATGATCTTACCGGTTACTTTAATGGGCCTCCCCTCAGCATCTTCGGCCTTATAGGCAACAACGCTTGTCAATCCGGTTACCAGGCTGCCCCCTTCGGGATAAAAATGCAACGCATAGTTTTTGTCTGCAACCAGGGAATTGGTTTCATATATGCTGCCGTTGAACACGGGGATATCCCTGTTAAAAAAGAAGGCCGGATCAAAATTCAGCATCCATGCCGTATAGGCGCGTACGTGGTAAATGCCCGTATTAAATAAGGGCCCAAGTTTAAAATGTCCCTCTGAAACGCCATTATCAACAGGCAACACTTCCCGTTTAACCAGGTTATTCTGCATGTCAATCAATTCCACATACATTATTTTGCTGAGGGAGGAAAAAGAAGCTTCATCAACTGGCAGAATATAGCTTTTAAACCAAATATCTTCCCCGGGTGCATAGCTGCTTTTATTAAATTGCAGGTGTATCTTTTCGTGGGGATATGCCTGGTAAAAGATATTGATGGCATTTAATAGTTTTGATTCAAGTGAATCGTCTGTTGCAGGTGCTTTAAAGGCGCTCACAACCAAAAATGCGGTGGCTGTGATGCACAACCGTATGGCAATTTTTCTCATGTTGAGGTAGCTTTGGAGAATTAAAGTTAGCGAAAAGAATCATATGTATCTACCCTGCCCACCCTTCCCTATCCAAACTTCTGTATTGTATGGCCTCTGCAAGGTGCTCGGCTTTTATATCGGCGCTGGCTGAAAGGTCAGCAATGGTGCGGCTTACTTTTAAAATGCGGTCGTAGGCGCGGGCGCTTAAATTTAATCGTTCCATCGCCCTTTTTAATAATGCTTCACCGGCGGAATTTATGGCGCATATTTCCCGAAGTTGTTTACTGCTCATTTGCGCATTGGCATACATGCCCGGGCTGTCTTTATAACGTTCGGTTTGTATATCCCTTGCTTTTATAACACGGTCACGAATATCAGATGATGATTCGCCTTTGCTTTTACTGCTTAATTCACTGTAAGCAACCGGCGTTACTTCAACATGCAGGTCAATCCTGTCGAGCAACGGGCCCGATATCTTATTCAAATATTTTTGCACTGCACCAGGCGGGCAGGTACACTCCTTCTCCGGGTGGTTATAATAGCCGCACGGGCAGGGGTTCATACTGGCTATCAACATAAAATTGGCAGGAAAGTCCAAAGCTACTTTCGCTCTTGAAATAGTAACCCTTCTTTCTTCCATCGGCTGCCGCATTACTTCGAGAACGGTACGCTTAAATTCCGGCAGTTCATCTAAAAACAACACCCCATTATGTGCCAAAGAAATTTCACCAGGTTGGGGTATGCCGCCACCGCCAACAAGCGCAACATCGCTGATAGTATGGTGTGGCGAACGGAAAGGCCTTTTATTGATGAGTGAACTATTCTCCGGCATTTTGCCTGCAACACTGTGAATTTTTGTGGTCTCCAGCGCTTCGTGTAAGCTCAATGGCGGTAATATCGTAGGCAATCTTTTTGCAAGCATTGTTTTGCCCGCACCGGGTGGGCCTATTAGTATGGCATTATGGCCGCCTGCGGCAGCTATCTCCAATGCGCGTTTTATATTCTCCTGCCCCTTTACATCATTAAAATCAACATCAAAACTGTATTGGGAATGAAAAAATTCATCCCTTGTATTTACTTCAACGGGCTGCAAACTATTTTCATCCGCAAAAAAACCTATCACATCTTTTATATGGCTAACACCATATACAGCAAGGTTATTTACCATGCCGGCTTCGCGTACATTTTGTTTGGGAACAATAAGGCCTTTAAAACCTTCTTTCCGCGCCTGTATGGCAATAGGCAATGCACCTTTTATTGGTTGTATAATTCCATCCAGGCTAAGCTCGCCCATCATCACATAATCGCTAAGGCGCTCCGGCTGCTCTATTTGTTCGCTCGCGCCAAGCACTCCTATCGCAATCGGAAGGTCAAATGCGCTGCCGCTTTTTTTAATATCAGCTGGCGCCAGGTTAACCACCACTTTTGTGCGCGGCATGTGGTAGCCGTTTGTTTTAATGGTGCTCTCAATGCGCTGCAAACTTTCTTTTACTGAGCTATCGGGCAAGCCAACTATAAAATAATTCTGGCCATTGCTTACATTCACTTCAATAGTAATAGAAATAGCCTCTACCCCATATACAGCACTGCCAAAAGTTTTTACCAGCATGAATTTTATTTTAGGTATCCGGGTTGTGGTGCTAATAGCATCTTCGTTGTGTCACTCACTTCAAAGTCCGGACCATTATTGAACAATGAGGAAAAATACAACTTGCTGCTGAAATGAGGAAATTGTTTTGTTGGGAGTTAGTATAGGGAAAGAATAGGCAAAATTCACTTATTAGTTTTTACTCTACAATTTGTAACCCTTCAATGCGTTCAAAATGCTTCCTGTTCAACGTTGCAAAAGGCAAACTGTTAGCCATCGCAGTCGCTGCAATAAACAAGTCAGCAATACCAATTTGTTTTCTGTTAATTTTCAGTCGGCTGTTAATTTCAACTGCTTTTTTTACTGCTGCCTGATCAAAAATCAATACCTGTGTTTTTTGCAATAGCTCATCCCAAAAATTGAGCTGGATATCAGTTGCTCCGGAATAAATTTCGTATTCTGTTATGGCGGAAATAGAAAAAATATAACCTTGCCGCACAAGGGCAATTAATTTTGAATTTTCCTTATCTGTTTTACGAAAAAGGTCAATAAGGATTGATGTATCAACCAAAACTATTTTGTCCGCCATTTATTAATAGCTTTTCTTGTTTTGGCAATTTCATCTAATTGTTTTTTGGTGAACGTGGGTGCAGAGAGGAGCAGTGTTTCTAACTCCGTTGTTTTACCGGAATCTTCGGTTTCCTTTTCCACTTCCTCTTTTAGCTTTGCCCACTGTGTAGCCGGAAGTTTTTTGGCAATAGTTACTAATTGTTCAAATGCTATGTCTGCCTCTGCTTGCATATATCAAAGGTAATAAATTTTCTCAAGCGGCGAAAAGAAGGAAGTTAGAAGTGTAACTTAAACCAATGGAAAATATTTTTCTATTAAATCAAGGTATTGATTTATACTCATCCCCAAAACCTTAACTATCCTTATTAAACACCACATAACATTCACAATCAATTTATTATTTATATCCCCTTCTCAATCATTTCACTTCCTTCACCACCCCTTCATACAACAAATTAACGTTCGGGTCAGCAATCAGCTTAACCGGTTTTTCAGATGAGGGTATTTCAAAGGTGGTTACCTTATCTTTTATGCCAATATCGGTTACAGCTCCCCTATCGTTAAGGGCAACTTGCAAAGGAAATTCAAACAATACACTTTGCTCCTGGGTAACAACAACTGTTACTATTTTCTTTGCACCGCTATACCTCCATTCAATATTTAATATTGGCTGCCCCGGCGTATATAACCACTGTTTAAAAAAAGCTTCCAGATTTTGGCTGCTAACTTTTTCAAATACCTGTCTCAAGTCATCCGTATTTGCATTTTTGCCTGCATATTCTGCGTAATAGGCACGAATGCTACGCCAGAAAATAGTATCACCCAGCTTTCTTCTCAGCATGTGCAATACCCACCCGCCTTTTTGATAACTGTTGGCGTTTAGCAGTTGCATCATATTGTTGCCATAAGTGGTATCAACTACGGGCGTATTTCTTTTTTTTGAGAATGCGATAACCTTTTTCCTGTCTTCGATCAGCCTTTTATTAAAACTGTCAACCCCATATTTGTTCTCATGGTAAAGGTGCGCCATATAAGTAGCAAATCCTTCACTAAGCCATAAGTGCTGCCAGTCTTTTTCGGTTGCATTATCGCCAAACCACTGGTGGGCTATTTCGTGTGCAAGCAAGCCTTCCAATGTTTTATCACTTACCGAGTTCTCATAATAAAAAATGGCGCTTGCATTTTCCATCCCTCCAAAAATTGTTTTTGATTGCACATTGGCAAGTTTTTTAAATGCATACGGCCCTACATGGCCTATAAAAAAAGGCAGTATATTTTTTGCCTGCGCATAGGTTACAAAACCAGTGTCCCTGCTCTCGGGATACACCCAGGTATAAACAGGTATGCCTGCAGCGCTGCCTGTATAATTAACCGCAAAATCAGCAACGCCTATAACCATTATCTTGGTGGGCAGGTCAGCGGTTTCTTCCCATCGTGTCAGCTTAAAATGGTTAGGCAGGTTTGTTTCTTCTGTTTGTATGCCATTAGAAACAACCTGGTAATGGTCAGGTGCTGTTACAATAAATTCAACGGAGGCTTTATCAGAAAGATGGTCATTGCAGGGCAACCAATTATGCGCCCTGTTGGGCCAATTATCACCAAAAAAAGTACGATGGCCAAATTCATTTACAGATATTATCAACCCATCAGCCGGTATACCTTCATACGCGATAGTGAAGTTAGAAACATCCCCCGCTTTTGCAGGTACGTTAATGATAACATGTTGCGAATCTTGCGAAAAACCAACTTCTTTTTGCCCTTGCAGTACATGGCTAACCGTCATGCCTTTACCATTTGCCTTTTTTTCAACAAGGTCAAGCCTCAGGGCCTGTAGATCCTGCAAAAACTTAATGGTTATTGTTGCATTGCCTTTAATAACATTATTTGAATCGTTTAACCCAAT
>Ga0206922_1030_pt1 | contig 43275 bp, 15 predicted proteins | sample Alteio_BWOrgHeat_63_FD_152976 | JGI IMG/M metagenome (GOLD analysis project Ga0206922, IMG submission 152976) | Enriched cells from forest soil in Barre Woods Harvard Forest LTER site, Petersham, Massachusetts, United States -... | ecosystem: Environmental > Terrestrial > Soil > Temperate forest >... | reverse complement strand
GTACCCCCGGAACTCGTCGGGTACCAATTAACACTGCCCGTTGTTACGTTTGCCGTTAAATTACTGGTTGCCCCCTGCGCAATTACCGCGGGTGTTGCGGTTACATTAAAAGGCGCGTTTACTGTCACGGCCACGGTTAACAGTGCGCTATTAACGCCGCCAACGGTTTGCAGTACGTAATAATTTGTATTCGCTGTTAATGAAGGGGTGGCATATGTTGCTGAGGATGATATAAGGTTGGTACCCGCTGCGTCGCTATACCAGGCAAATGTTGCGCCGGAAGCGCCCGATGCGGTAAGCGTGGTGTTGCTGCCGCTGCAAATAAATAAATTTCCGGTAACTGACGGCGCTGCCGGCTGGGCAGATACAGTTGCTGCGATAAGGCTTAACCCAAAAACAATAAAAATTTTTAAGAGGATAGATGTAAACTTGTGCATATTAAAAAATTTAGCAGTTAACCGGACGAAAAGGCAAGTAAACCCTACAGTCCTTGAGGTAAGGCTCTACCAGTTTAAAATCGCAATAAAGATTGTGCATAATGACAATATAACCACTACCCGAAAGGGTAGTTTTGTTAAGTGACGGATAATAAAAACTAAAAACAAATATAGTGAGAAGATAATTACCGCGAACGCTTTGCCATCAATTCATAGCGTGAATGTACATGAAGGGTGCTGTAAATGTTTTTTACATGGTATTTTACTGTTTCGACAGATATGGATAATTGTTCTGCTATAAGCTTATAACTAAGGCCACCCACTATATATTCGAGTATTTCTTTCTGTCTTTCGTTAAACTGGCCTTCAAGATCAACGGGTGGGGTTACCGCAGCCTGCCTGAAGAGTTTAAGTGTTTTGCTGGCTATGCTCGGCGTCATTGGAGCGCCGCCGTTATAGGCATCTGTAACGGCCTCCAGTATCTTTAATGGTGGGGATTTCTTTAAAATATACCCGTTAGCGCCGGAATGAATGGATTCAAATATTTTTTCTTCATCCTCAAACACCGTTTGAATAACAATGTGTACATCAGGAAAATGTTCTTTTAATATTCTTGTAGCCTGTATGCCGTTTATACCTGGCATATCAATATCCATCAACACCACATCGGGCTTGCAGCTATTTATTTTAAAAACAATATCACCGGCATTATCAAAGGCCCCCACGCAGTTGAAACCTGGTGTACCGCTGATGAGCTGGTTGTTCATTTGCATTTAAGGCTTAAATAAATACGAACTACCCGAAAGGGTAGTGGCTGGTAATAGCCATCTCTTAACATATAATTGTCTTCAAAAAGCGCAACTTTTATTTCTTTTTCCATTGGCTAAATGTGAAGCTATTTATTTTACCAGCCACTACCCTTTCGGGTAGTTCGTATTTATTTAAGCCTTAAATGCAAATGAACAATTGTGCCGGTTGTGGCGGCGGTTATATTTAACCGTCCACCAAGTTCTTTTGCACGGTTTTTCATATTTGCAAGGCCATTGCCGCCACCGTTCTTTCCTTCACTCCTAAAGCCCCCGCCATTGTCGGTGATGATCATTTCAAGGCTGTTATTATCTTTCATTATCTGCACGCGCACCGTTGTACCGCCGGAGTATTTGTAGGCATTATTTACTGCTTCTTTATAAATAAGGTAAATATTCTTTCGTTGATGCATGCTGAATTTTGATCTCTTTATTTTGTCATCCACTTCAAACTTCAGCAACATATTTTTTCCACTCAGTAATTCGGCAGCAAAAAATTGCATGCGCTCCAATACATTTTCAAAATCATCGTTTTTAGGGTTTATCGCCCACACTATGTCGTTCATCTTATCAATCATCCCCCTTGAGGCAACACCCATATTAGTTAGTAGAGCAGCAGTTTTCGCTGTATCTGTTTTCAACTGCTGGCCTGCAACCTCCGTGTACACGGAGATGCTGTTTAATGTTGAGCCAATATCGTCGTGAAGGTCGCTTGCTATGGTGGTGCGTAATTGCAACTCCTTTTCTATTTTATTTACTTTAGACCGCCACAACAAGTATATGATAGCCAAAACGCACAGCCCTATCATAACTTTGAATAAGAAGGTTTGATAAAAAGCAGGCTCAACGATCATTGTTTTGCTAAACCATTCGCTATTGTTTATTGCGGAAGGCAGGCGTGCCTCCAGTGTGTAAGTGCCGGGTGGCAGAGCGTACAGATTTATTTCCTGGTTGGTTTTTATGCGCTGCCATTTATCGCTAAGGCCCCTGATGCGAAAAAGCCCTTCCGGCTGGCCGGTGCTGCCCGGCGATGCAAATTTCAGCGTCACATTAATGTCTTCAGGCTTTATAATGATCTCATCTTTTGCATAAGCAAACAGGTCTGCCTCGGCTGAAATGGTTTCATGCCCCCCGGTTTTTAGATACGATAATACAAGGCCTTTGTTGTTTGATCCGCTATAATTGATATAGTCTTTACTATCTACAAACAGCAGCCCTTTTACCCCACCCAAAATTACCTGCTGAAAGGCACTGTCGTAAAAAATAGCAGAGTGGTTACATTCTGCCGTTGACAAACCCAGTAAACTATCATTGCCCTTTATTGGCAAGGGCTGTATGCCGGTTGACATGTTGAAAACACTCACTCCATTACTGGTGCCCGCCACCATAAGATTGCCCATCATGGTAAGTGAATAAACAAAGCTTCCTGCAAGGCCATCGTTAAACCCTATTTGCTGAAGTATATTACCATTGTCATCAATTTTAATAAGCCCGTTGCCGTGTGTGCCAAGCCAAATGCCATCCGGCACTTCCTGCATACAATATACCCGTAACAGGTCGGTTTTGGGGTAAATTTTTTGAAGGGCATTTTTCGGGCCAAGCCGGGAGAGCCCATTTTGTGCAGCCACATATAAATTGCCCCTTATACTTTTTATCTGCCTTATAGTGCCAAGCAACGAATCATCCAATATTATTTCTTCGCTCCATTTCCCGCTTTTATACTGCAGCTTATGTAATGCTTTAAAATCGCCGCCTAACCAGTAATCACGGCGTTCATCATAGTACAATGCGGTTATATAGTAGTTGTGGTTTCTCTTAGGGTTGGGAATATCAATAAACCTGCCTGTGTTAACATCATACAATAAAAAGCCGGCGCCCCCCTCAATGGCCAGCAATAAGGTATGTTCATCTTCCGGCTTTATGGTAAATACTATCTGGGTACTGATAAGGCGTATGCTGTCGTAAGAGCACTTGTAGAAACCAGAATAAGTACCTACATACAGATCGTTTTTTACGCGAAAAATACTCCGGATACTTTTATTGCGAAAGAATGCCACAAGGGTTGCCTGCCGGTTATATTTGTTCTCGCTACGTTGCTGCGTTATCTCCACGAGGCCGCCACTCGTGCATATTAGAAAGTTGTTTTCATTATTTACAGGTAAAACCGAAGACACTCCTGAAAGCTCCGGGAGCAGCCCTTTATACGCCTTGAAAAAAGGGGCTTGCGGGTAATCACTTTTCTTTATTTCCGTATGCTCTATCAATACAATCTTATCGTTAATCGTCAGGCAGCAGGCAATCTCACCGCCGTCGTATTCGTAAACCGGAGTCATGGTTTGTTTGTTGTAAATAACCACATTACTGTTTTGATAATGGGCGGCAATGTACCCTGAACTTATTGCAACGGTAGAAACTAAAGCAAACGATTTGCTGCTTTTTCCTGATTCAATGTGATTAAGGCTGCCCCACTTAACAGTACTTTTTTCAATTCGCCCAACGCGGCCGTGCTGGAAAACATATATATCGCCGTTGGCATCAATAATGCTTTTGTCAATCATACCTCCGTTATCCCAGCCTGTATAGGTGGTAATATCAAAAGATCTCTCCAACAATTTTTCAGTGGTAAAATGCCAGGCCTGCCCGTTACGGGTAAAAAAAAGCAACCCGCTACCGGGGGCTTTGTTTATGTTAGTAAGCCAGCTATGCAAATAATAAACGTGGCACTCATCCGTAACCTTATTGTACACACGCAACACATCGTTGTAGTAATATAAAAGAAACCGGTCATAGCAATACAACAGCCCTGCCGCAGTATTTTGTGGCAGTTTCAGCTTTTTATAATCAAAAAGCTTTACATCCGTGCCGTCAAAACGCCAAAGGCCTTCATTGGTACTAAACCAAATAAACCCTTCATCATCTCTGCTTACCTGTTGCAGATCGCGGTTGAAAGAGCCCGGCAGGTCAATAATACGGGCAGTAATGTTTTGGGCATTGCAAATACCGGCTAATAACAAACAAACAAATGCAGCACACAGGCATACTTTAAAAAAATCTTTCATAAAGGTTCAATAAGGATGCATTTATCCCGGTACTTTATAATTTATCCGGTTAAGTTATAAAAAATATCGTACTAAAGAATAAATAAAAATAGGCTGGAATAAAAAATGGCAGCCCCATCCCTTTACAAATTCACATGATTATTTTGAAGGATGGTGACAGGAATATTAGCATCTGTTTTTTTCCACTCACTGGATATTATTGAAATTAAAAAAAAGTTAAAAAAAAGTTAATACCTGTGCTAAATCACTGGGTCAATCCTCAATCTTCACCAGCAAAAGGGTAAAAATATAATTATAATGTATTGGTTTTAAATATTTTAAGTTCAATAAGAGATTTTAGCCAAAATTTTAAACATTTTTTAATTTTAATGCAGCATTCTTCAATTTCCATTGGTCATTTTAATTCACGGGGCCTGAAAAAGAGTTGTTAAAGCCCCTGGAATTTACCCACCATTTCCTCAAGAAAAACGCTGTCACATGAAAAAAATGCTAGGTCTTATCTTATTGCTATTTCTCTTTATTTCCGCAGCATTCTCACAAACAAGAAACATCGCCGGCAAGGTTACTGAACAAGGCGGAGAGGCTGTACCTTTTGCTACCATCAATGTAAAAGGAACGAATATAAGCGCCGTAGCGGCGGTTGATGGTTCATTCACCATACGGGCAAAAACCGGCGACGTGTTGGATATTACGGCGGTTGGCTTTCTAAATCTTTCTGTAACAGTTGCGGAAGGCAATACCGTAGCGGCCATCATGACGCGTGGTACCAATGCGCTTACCGATGTGGTGGTTACCACCGCCCTTGGTATTCAAAGGCAGGCAAAGCAGCTTGGCTATGCCACCGCGAAAATCACTTCCAACGACCTTACGCAAGCCAAGGTAACCAACGTGGGCACCGGTTTGGCTGCTAAAGTATCGGGCCTGCAGGTTAACCTTATTAATAACGGCGTTAAGCCCGACATACGCATAATACTCAGGGGCGACCGGTCAATACTCGGTAATAATCAGCCCCTGCTGGTGGTAGATGACATACAACTGCCCATAAGCTATTTGGCTACTATCAATCCTGATGATGTAGATAATGTTACTATTTTAAAAGGCGCATCAGCGTCGGCCTTGTATGGTTCTGCAGCTTCAAACGGCGTAATCATCGTTACTACCAAAAAGGGCTCAAGAGGAAGGCCGCAGGTAAGGTTCAGCAGTACGGAAAGTATTGAATCGGTATCGTACCTGCCAGATTTTCAAAATGAATTTGGACAATACGGAGGTGAACAGTCAAATGCGCCTGAGCTTGTTTTTTTTCCCAGCTCACCGTATATTTTTTATGTACCGTACGAAAACCAAAATTATGGCCCGCGGTTTAACGGGCAAACAGTTCCTTTAGGGCCGCCTATCAGGGTTTATAATCCTGACGGAACTTATTCAGTGCAAACAAAAACAATTAAATATTCGGCAGACCCAAATGCAAAAAGCGGCTTTTTCGATCACGGCCTCACCAGTCAAAATGAAGTGTCTTATTCCTCAGGAGATGAAAAGAGCCGGTTTTATTTTTCATTCCAGGATGTTAATGCCACAGGTATTACCCCCGGAGATATAAGCCGCAGGGATGCTGTGCGCCTGAACGGGTCGCGTACAAGCGGCATCTTCAGTATGGAATATAATTTAGGCTACACACTTACACACAACAATACAACACCAGGTTCGGGCGTACCGTTTTTGTGGGGTAATACAGGTTTTGTAGGCGGGTACACAGGCGGGGGCTCTTATTTTCAAAACAGGGCGCTTTACTGGGAAATTATTAACCAGCCTGCAGATGTAAATTTAAGAAATTACCGTAACTGGCAAACAGACCCGTTTGCTTCGCCTGACGGTTATTTTAATGCTTATTACGGCAACCCCTGGTGGCAGATTGACCAAACAAGGCTTGATGAGAAAAGCAGCGACCTGCTGGGCCAGTTAACGCTAAATTTACAACCTTTAAACTGGTTAAACCTCCAATATAAAGCGTCAATTGCCAGGGACGATTATAGCAATAAATATACACAGGCCGGCTACCAATTTGCTGATTGGGCAATAAATGATTCAACCAACCAGGGATCAGGCGCCATTCCGGCATCTGTTAAAACTTACTCACCCAGCGAAGGCGACGGCATAAGCAGTAACCAGATACTTACCAGTACATTTCTTGCCTCTGCCCATAAAACTTTTGGCAATTTTGATATAAGGCTTATTGGCGGCACTCAGTATATTCATAACTATACAAATATCTTCACCGCATCCGCATCCGCATTAGTAATACCAAACTTTTATAATATAAGCAACCGCTTGGGCAATCCAACAGTTGATCAAACAAAAATAGAAACAAGCCTGGTTGGTGTTTATGGTGATTTGACAGTTGGTTATAAAGAATTTCTGTTTTTACATGGCTCGTTAAGAAATGACTGGAACTCCCTGCTTGCAACGTCTAACCAGTCGTACCTATATCCCGCAATAGATGCATCTTTTGTGTTTACCGACGGGATACCCGGTTTAAAAAACAACAAGGTATTAAGCTTTGGCAAATTAAGGGCAGCTCATAGCCAAACAGCCCAGGTTAGCATTGGCGCTTACAACCTTGAGAATATTTTTGATGTTGGTGGCGGTTTCCCCTTCGGCGGTGTTGCAGGATATACGATAGACCCATCGTTTAAGAACCCGAATATTAAACCTGAAATAAGTACAGATGATGAAATAGGCCTTGAATTAGGCTTTCTTAATAACAGGATCAACTTTTCGGCAGCTGTATATCAAACCACTACAAAAAACCAAACAATACCTATCAGTATCTCTACAACAACCGGTTATACAACTGCGTTTGTAAACTCCGGAGTGATGCAAAACAAGGGTATAGAGTTTGACTTGCGTTTTACCGTGCTTAGCGGCAAAGATGGGCTGAAATGGGATATTGGCGGTAATTTCTCCTATAATAAAAACACCGTACAATCTTTGGGTTTTGGCCTTACAGATGTTAGCCTGCCAAACGCTTTTTCAAATGCTGACGCAGTTTTTGAATCAATTGATGCAGTGGTGGGCCTGCCTTATTCTCAAATTAAAGTAAATGACTGGCAACGCGACCCGCAGGGAAGAATTATTGTTGATCCCGAAACAGGGTTGCCAACCGCCGCATCAAACCCCGTAAGCTTAGGCACTACGGTTCCTCCCACAAAAATAGGCTTTACCACTACTTTGTCTTATAAAGGCTTTACACTTGCCGCAGTTGCAGATGGCCGCTTTGGGGCGGTTATATTTAACGGCATTGGCCCGTCGCTTGATTTTACAGGTGTTTCAGCCTATTCAGCTTCTTCAGGGCGGCAACCATTTATCATACCCAACTCTGTTTATTTAGTGAATGGAAAATATGTGCCTAATACAAACATTAATACAGGCAACCCCAACCAGGGGGCGCAGGCTTTTTGGGCAAGTGTTTGGAATAGTGTAGGCAGCAATTATGTAAACAGTGCAGACTTTTGGAAGATAAGAGAGCTGTCGTTAACCTACACATTTACAAAAAGAACATTAGAGCATTTAAAGATTATAAATGCCCTAAGTATTGGATTAGTAGGCAGAAACCTGTTTATGTTCAGGCCCAGCCACAACGTTTGGACTGACCCCGAATTTAGCAATACAAACGGAAACGCCGTGGGTAATACAGATATCAATCAATTGCCCCCAACAAGATTTTATGGCGCTAATATATCTGTAACATTCTAGGAATGAAAAACAAGATTTTTTTGATCAAAAATTAAGTGAAATGAAAAAACTACATATAATTATTGTTTCTGCAGCATTGCTTGCCCTGGGCAGTTGCAAAAAATCGCTTGATATCAATCATAATCCCAATAATGCTACAAATGCCAGCCCTGAGCTGGTATTGCCTAACGCACTAAAAGTAACTGCGGACCAGCCCGTTATAGGATTTACTTTTTTACAGGAGTGGATGGGCTATTGGGCGCCAAGCGGCAGTTATGCTGCAGGCCCGGGTGATGTCGCCTCCTACCTGGAAACGAATACCGGCACCGGTACCGGCTTTTTTGGCACCGCTTATCACAACCTGGAAGATTATGATTACGTGGAGAAACAAGGCGTAGCACAAAATAAACCGTTTTATGAAGCCGCTGCCAAAATAATGAAGGCTTATGTTTTTCAAATGCTGGTTGATACATACGGCGATGTGCCATATACACAGGCATTGCAGGGTACCAATATTATTCAGCCTAAGTACGATAAGGCGCAGGATATTTATGATTCCCTCATCAACAATTTAGATGCCGCCGTAACACTAATGCAAAGGCCTGACGCAACGGCAGCCTCTAACAGCGATATCATGTTTGGTGGCAATACATCAAATTGGATAGCATTTGATAACACGTTAAAATTACGTATGCTGGTTAGGCTATCAAACGTAACAGCGGATGCAGGAATGATACAAACTGAGATTGGAAAAATTACTTCCAATGGGTTTGGTTTTTTAACAGCCGATGCAGGGGTAAATCCCGGCTATGCCAACAATTCCGGTCAGCAAAATCCTGTTTATGGGTTTTTTGTAACCTTAACGGGCCTGCCAACCAGTGGCGGACAGGCAGATTTCTTCAGGGCTGCGCAATATGCAATTAGTACCTTAAAAAATTTGAATGATAGCAGGTTAAATAGCATTTATGCGCCTGGCACCAGCGGGATGGTTGGAACAATAGAAGGCGGAACTAATAATTTGGGTGGCGGTGCTTCTGCAACCATAGGGCCGGGTATTTTAAAATCTGTTAGCCAGCCCTCTATTCTTATCAGCGCTGCCGAAAGTTATTTTCTGCAGGCGGAAGCTATATCAAGAGGGTGGCTTGGCGGTAATTTAATAACAACCTTTGATAACGGGGTACAAGCCTCTTTTACTTTTTTGGGTGCGGGTGATGCAACTTCTTATTATACCCAGCCTGATAAAATGGCCAATATTGCTATATGTGTAACACCCGGGGAAAAGCTTGCATGCATTATCAGGCAAAAATGGATAGCAGAGGATGGGGTATTGCCATTTGAGGCATGGTGTGATTACCGCAGGCTGATGCTGCCGGCGGATATACCTATTTCTGTTTCGTCTTACAAAGCGCCGGGTGCAGTGATCCCCCAGAGAATAATATACCCTGAGAGCGAATACCAGGACAATGCGACAAACGTTAATACAGAAGGCAATATAGACCCCCAAACATCTAAAATATTTTGGGCGCAATAATATAACGGTATCAATTAATAATTGTTAAACTATCGAAAAATGAAACTTAATATTAAGTATAAATTATTTACGGCCGTGTGCTTATTCGCACTCATATCTTTTAGCTCGTGCGTAAAAAACAGGCCGGGTGAAACAGATTTCGGTGGCCTTCAGCCGGTAGTATTGATTCCCGAAGGAGGGCTGGCTGCATTTGGAAGCCAGGCAGTAACATTTCCCAGTTCCGATACATCAGATTCATTATCATTCCGGCTTAACTATGCAGCTACCAACGTGGCGCCTGCTAACGAAACAATAACGTTGGGCATTGACACAGCTGCAATGGATGCTTATAACGCAACCGGTGGCGTGCAATATGTGCTTGCGCCAGACAGTATTTACTCCTTTACCACAACTTCTGTAACGGTGCCTGCGGGGGGCAATTACAGCGACCCCGTAAAAGTTGTTGTTTACCCCGGCAAAGTTGACCCCACCAAAAATTATATGATCCCTATCAGCATAAAAGCGGGGCCTAAAGGCGCAATTATCAGCGGCAATTTTGGCACTATCTATTACCATTTTATTGGTAACCCCCTGGCGGGCACATACGTGTACAATTACTTTAGGTTTAACGCTCCCGATACGACCGGTACCCCTACAACTACCGCAACCTATACACAAGTCTTCCTGCCCGATGACCCCAATACAATAGAAGTGCAAACAGGTTATGGTGACCAAAATGGCTTTAACTACAGGTACGTATTGACTTTTGATGGTAGTGGCACAAATCTTACGAACTTTTCTATCACGATGAATAGCAATGATGTTTCATCAGTAAAAGCAAACACCGGAATAACTTTGACAAAAGCGCCGGCTATAATTGTTGCCGACCCCGTGCACAAGCATTTTAGGTTTACTTATGGTGTAACAAATGCGGCCGGCGGGATAAGAACATTTATTGATGATTACCAGCGGTAATAAAGATTTTCTCTATAGGTTTTTTTAAAAATTATGCAGCCGCCCTTAGTCTTGGGGGCGGCTTATTAGTACCCAGGCCTGGCGCACCTGCCGGCGAAAATACAGGCGTCAAAAGGGCAGTGCATATTATAAAATGGTTTGTCATCATGATGATTGCTTATCCGCTTCAAATTAACATAATTGCATGCTTTACCCGAGTAAAGAATTGTCAGGCTGGAAGGTGCAGGGAGCCCGCTTTTGTTATAGTAATTTGAAAACAAATGCATAGAGAAGGATTGAAAAACTTAAAAAAGAATAAACAGTCTTCGAATTATGCCAAGAATATGAATAAGAAAGCGGAATTTAAAAAGGCGGTTTTTAACAAGAGTTGCCCTTTAGTCCGTAGTGTCGGGATAACTATGCCGGGTTCGAGCCTTTTACTGGCAGACCGTATGAGATATTGAAATTTGAACAATATAAAATTTCATTGCTGAAATACTGAAGACAATTTCAGAGATTTAGCAAGGGGCCACTTAGTTATCTTGAAAAAGTATGACGTTTATGTGGCCTGGGAATATTAACCGGCAACCTGCGTTAATAGTTCAAACCCAAAAACAGGAAGCCGCCCGTTGAGGCGGCTTCTAAACTGTTTATAGCGCAGGTTTGCTTTTTACAAGCTTTATGGTTTGCACATTGGTTCCGTTCAATACCTCTGCTATGTATATGCCCGCTGCAAATGTATTTCCAAACCTGTACATGTCAAATATACTGCCCGTTGTGTGATAGACCGTTTTGCCAAACATATCCACTACCCTTATTTCTACAACCTTTTTACTGTCGCCACTTTCCAGTACCAGGTTAAAGTCGTTTGCACTTGGGTTAGGATATACTTTTACTTTCAGGCCTCCCATCAGTTCCGTTTTAATGGATGAACCACCTGTTGTACATGGTGTTACAGGCTGGGTAATGGTTGTAGTTTTATTAACTATGCACCCATTTGAATCTTTTACCGTTACCATGAAGGTGCCTGCCTGTAACCCGCTAAACACATCAGGTGCCTGGTAACTGCCTCCATTAAGGCTATAGCTGTATAATGATGCATAGCCTCCTGTTGGTGAAACAGTCATACTGCCGTCACTGCCCCCGTTGCAGGACACATTTGTGGGGGTTATGGTCATCCGCAGCAGTGATGAAGGTTGTATTATTGTTACGCTGTTGGTAGTTACCGTGCAGCCTGCTGTATCTTTAACCGTTACACTATAGGTGCCTGCCTGTACATTGAAATTAGCTGAACTTTGATAGTTTACCCCATCCAGGCTATAGCTGTATGGTGCATTGCCATATCTTGCTGTTACCTGTACCACTTCGCGTGCGCCATAGCAGGCTGCTGTATGTGCTGCCGTTAATGTTGCCGATAATGGGCTAACAGTAACATTCTTATTATTTACGCAGCCATTTTGGTCTTTTACATTCATGGTATAAGTACCGGCCGAAGCTACTGTGAAAACATTGCTGACATGGTAGTTGATGCCGTTTATGCTATACTTGTAATTGCCATAACCGCCTGAAGCGTTAACCGTAATAGTGCCACCGCCGCTGCTGCAGTTTACATTTGCCGCAAGGTTCATACTTAGCGGCGCAGCAGGTTGTGTTATGGTTACACTGTTACTTACAGCAGTGCAGCCGGCAGTATCTTTAACCGTTACAGTATAGGTGCCTGCCTGTACATTGAAATTGGCTGAACCCTGGTAGTTTACCCCATCAAGGCTGTACTGGTAAGGCGCTTTACCATAATTTGCTGTTACCTGTATCACTTCACGCGCACCATAACAGGCTGCTGTTTGGGGTGCAATTAATGTTGCCGATAAAGGCTTAACAGTAATACTCCTGTTATTTTTACAGCCTTGCTGGTCTTTCACATAAACTGTATAGGTGCCCGGCGAAGCCACACTTAATACATTACCCGCCTGGTAACTGATGTTGTTTAAACTGTACAGGTAATTGCCATAGCTGCCGGTGGCACTGGCTGTAACAGCACCGCCGCTGCAGCTTGCGCTTCCCGTCAAATTCAACCCTAATGGCTGGGCCGGTTGGGTTATAGTTATACTGTTGGTGGTAACAGTACAGCCTGCAGCGTCTTTAACGGTTACACTGTGACTGCCTGCAGGTACCCTGAACTTAGCTGAATCCTGGTATGTTGTACTGCCATCAAGGCTATACAGGTAAGGCGCTATACCATTTTTTACACCTACTGATGAACTGGCAATAGACCCATAGCATACCTGGGGATGTAAAGATGAATAAGTTGCAGACATGGTATTTGTAACAACCTGCAATATTAATGTGGCTACCGAATCGCAGCCGGCTGCATTGGTGGTAGTGTAGGAATAAGTACCCGCAGCATTATAATCTGTACCATTCCAATGGAATGGAAGTGATGTTGAACAAATAGTATCGTGTGTAATACTGCTGGTTGGTTGCTTAACTGTTACTGTTACGCCGCTGTTTTGTGACTGCTGTTTTCCGGCACTGTCGGTAACATTTAAAAGAGTATAGGTAAAGTTGCCGGGTGTTGCAGTGGGCACACTTACGGTTACAGTGCTGTCAGTTCCCGCAGTTGTTACTGTTTGATTTGTTCCGCCGTTTACCGTATAGGTAAATGTATAAGGCGCTGTGCTGCCATAACCCGTGAATATAACTAAGGGTGCAGTTGCATTTTTACAAACAGAAGCGTTGCCGTTTATTGTTGCGGTTAGATTGGATACTGCAGTAGTAACCGTATCAAAGTTAGAATAACCTCCCTGCTCATCTACAGAAGCCTTATTTGCCCTTACACGGTAATAATAGGTATTGCCTAATGTTAAACCAGATACAACCTGCGAAGTGCCGGTAACCAATTTGCTGTTGTATCCTGGTACCAATGAAGAGAACACAGAATCATTTGCCACATCAAGAAGATAATTATCAACTATGCCAACGGCTGGTGCAGACCAGTTGGCTGTAAATACCGTGCTGTTTACTGACGTTGCAGGTAAAATAGCTGGTACTGCCATAGCATAACTCTCTACCCAGTTTGATGAATCGCCGGTTAAATTAAATGAGTTAAGCGTTCCATTAAATTGATTGGCAGTTTGGTCATATAGTGTTGTTAACCCTGTATTAATACCACCCGCATTCCCCTGGTCAAAATTATAGTACACTGCGAGGGTTGGGTCTGTTGGATTGGCTACCACATTAAGCATGTCGGCGCTTACCTGTGCCTGTGTTCTTGTTGTTGTCCAAACCCTTACTTCATCAATATTGCCATAAAAATCATCCTGCAAAGATTGCTTGGCATCGCCGCCAATGGTCATTGTAGTGAGGCCAAAGCTTGTAAATGAGCTCGGGAACCTGAAGTTGCCATTGTGCACCGGTTTACCATTTACAAAAACCGTGTATGCGTTATTTGATACAGCGCAGGCAACATGGTACCATTTACCTGCTGTATAATTAAATGGCACGTCCGCTATAGCAATACCTCTTGAGCCGTTGCCAAAAAATATCTCTATATAGTTTAAAACAAGCGTCATCCCAAAGCTTCTTATTGAGAGATTGGGATCAGTATTAATAATGGATACCTGGTTAGTCTGGTCTTGCGGGTTCTGTGGTTTTATCCATGCCTCAACCGTATAGTTACCCGCAATATAATTATTGCCCATCGGTGTTGACACGTAGCTGCTGCCGTTAAAATTAAGGGCATTGCCCGGCGGGGTTTTAGCGATATACGTAAAGCCTGCCAGGCTATCAGAACCGCCCGGTGTTGTTACCGATACCTTGCCTGACGCACCGGTACCCACAACAGCGCTAATGGTACTGTCATTCTTAATAACAAATGAAATTACCTTGATGCCTCCGAACGTTACATTTGTTGCAGGCGTAAACCCTTTACCTGTTATCGTTACAGTATCTAATAATGTTGCGGTTACAGGTGCAAATGACGTTATAGTTGGGCCTCCGTCATACTGAAAAATATTGTTAGAAGAATCCGAGCCACCGGGGTAATATATATATACCCAGCCTGTTGCTCCGTTGCCAACAACTGCGGTAATAGTGGTGTCATTTACAATGTTGAATGATGCTGCCGGGACATTGCCCAGGCTTACACCTGTTACCTGCATGAGCTTGAAGCCCGTGATGGTTACTGTTGCATTGGTGGCGGCTACAGTTGGTGTAAACGAGTTTATTACCGGCGGCCCTGTTAGTATAACCGTATCTGTTGCGGAATATGCGCCCTGGCCCGCAACTGATGCTTTGTTGGCGCTTACGCGGTAATAATAAGTACCTGAACGGGCAAGCCCTGCAACATCAACCGTTGTGCCTGCAACCGGTTTAGCATTATATCCCGCTACAAAGTTTGTAAATGCCCCATCTGTTGCAATATCCAGCAGGTAGTTGTCAACAATACCTGTTGTTGGCGCAACCCAGCTGGCCGTAAAACCAGAGTCGTTTATGTTTGTTGTGGCATTAATAGTTGGCAAGGCCATGGCATAACTTTCCACCCAGTTGGATGTATTGCCTGTTAAAATAAAATTGTTAAGCGTGCCGGTAAGATTATTGGCGGTTTGGTCATAAAGCGAGTCTATACCGGCATTATTGCCTTTACTGTTCCCCTCGTCAAAGTTATAATAAGCAACAAGATCAGGCGCCAAAGCAGGGTTGCTAACATTTAGCATATCTCCGCTTATCTGCCCCTGTGTGCGGGTGGTGTTCCAAACTCTTACCTCGTCAATATTCCCGTTAAAATTCTCACCTCCGTTATTGCTGCCTATGGTTATTAAATTATGTACGCTGTCGAAAAGCAGTGGCAAAGAGGATAAACTGCCGCTGCCAACGGGCGCGCCATTTACGTATATGGTATAGCCCGCGGGCGATACGGCATACGCAATATGGTACCATTTATTTACGGCATAATTAAATGAGCCGTCTGCGCCGATTGTTATCCAGCTTGAGCCATCACCAATATCCGCATGTATAGTATTGCCTCCCTGGAGTTTCATATCAAAAGTTTGGTCACCTCCGGCTGCCCGCGTTGAGAAAATATTCATCGTAGCCGTTGGGTCGGCCGGCATAACCCAGGCCTCAACTGTATAGTTACCTGAAACGGTTACCGATGCTGTCGGAACACTTATTTGGCTGATGCCATTAAAGTTTAATGCATTGCCCGGCGGTGTTTGAACGACATAGGTAAAGGCAGAAGGAAGCGTAGCTGAAAAACTGCCGGCATTGATATGTACATCGCCGCTGGCGCCCTTGCCAACAATAGCTGTGATAACTGAGTCTGACAAAACGGTAAATGAAAGTGCCGGTGTGCCGCCAAAACTCACCAAACCGGCATCTGTCAAACCTGTACCCCTGATAGTATCAAGCGTACCCAGGGTACCTGCAGGCAGAGAAATAGATGTAATTGCTAATGGCTGAATATAGGTAAACGGTGTTGTTATTGAAACGCCTGTGCCCAATGCCGGCGTAGTGACAGATACAATGCCCGAAGAACCATAACCAACCACTGCCGTAATAAGGGTATCGGAAACAACCGTAAAGGACGCAGCCGGAGTGCCGCCAAAACTTACGGCTGTTGCGCCGGTAAACCCGGAACCTGTGATGGTTACGGTAGAGTCTGTTCTTGCCGCCTGTGGTGTAAAAGATGCAATAACAGGCACCAGCGGCGTTGTAACACTATCTGTCGCTGAATACCCGCCCTGGCCCGCCACCGAAGCCTTTGAAGCGCTTACACGGTAATAATAGGTAGTGTTGCCCGGCAAACCGGTAACAAGCTGCGAGGTGGAATTGCTGGAAATAACTTTAGCGTTATACCCCTGCAACAATGTGCTGAAGCCCGGTGCTGTTGAAACATCCAGCAAATAATTATCAACTGTGCCTATCAAAGGCGCACTCCAGTTAGCGGTAAAGCTATTACCTGCAACATTGGTAGCCGGTGCAACTGTTGGCACTACCATGGCATAGCTTTCTATCCAGTTGCTGGTTGCCCCGTTTAAGCCAAAGTTGTACAAATTGCCGTTATTGCCATTGCCGGTTTTATCAATAAGTGTCCTGTCTGTATTGTTGCCGCTATTATTGGCACCAGCCAGGCCCTCGTCAAAGTTGTAATATGCAACAAGGCCGGGTGTTGAGGCCGGAATGGTATTCTGCATATCGCTGACAATATTAGCGCTCCGGTCTGTATTAAAGAACCGTAGTTCATCCAGTGACCCTTTATAGCCGAAGCGGCCAGTAACGGCAACAACTCCTATGGCTATATTTGGAGATGCTGTAAGGTCTTGTGTGGTGGCTGTACCGGTAGCTTCAAGCACACCATTGATGTACAATTTTATTTGCCCGGTTGATTGCACCCTTACAGCCGCTACATGCACCCATTTACCCGTAGCAACATTTGAAACTGAGGAAATATAGGTGTTCTGGCCCGGGCTTCCTATGCCAAAGTTCAACCCAAAAAAGCCGAGGGTAATGCCAAAGGCGTTGGTGGCTCCGGTGCCTGCCCCGCAATCAATTATGCCGGTACTGGAACTCCACGCAAAGCCGCGCCCGGATTGTGTAGTTTGCATCCAGAATTCTATCGTAAAGTCGCCTGATACCGCCCGCGGAGCATACACATAATTACTCGATCCATTAAAATTAAGAGTGTTGCCCGGCGGTGTTAGATCAACAAATGTAAATGCGGCAGGTAATACACCTGTGCCGCCATCGCCGGTTACTGATACATCACCAGTTGCGCCGGTACCAATTATAGCAACAATAACACTGTCGGATAAAGTGGTATATGACCTTGCAGCTATACCACCAAAACTAACAGCTGTAACGTGATTAAACCCTGCGCCTCTAATAGTATCAGCGGCGCCAATTGTTGCACTTGTGGGCGAAATGGATGTAACCGTTACCGTAGCTGGCAGCGTAAGATAAGTGGTTGCTGAGAAACCGCCCTGCCCCGTTACAGAAGGCGCATCCGCGCGAACGCGATAAAAATATTTTGTATTCTGTGTTAACCCGGTAACCTGCTGTGATGTGGTTGACACTGTTTGGGCGCTATACCCTGTTACTAATGAAGTAAATGCAGAGTCTGTTGCAACATCTAATAAATAGTTTTGTACGGTGCCCACTGCAGGAGCCGACCAGTTGGCGGTGAAGCTTGTTGATAAAACATTTGATGCCCCATTTACAGTGGGTATCACCATGGCATAGCTTTCCACGTAATTAGATGTATTGCCCGTTAGCGCAAAATTGGTAAGCGTACCGTTATAGTCATTGGCGCCCAGGTCGGATAACACATTGCTGCCATCTGCAATACCCGCATCAAAGTTATAATAGGCTACCAGCCCTGCGGTGGAAGGATCTGTAACATTAAGGAACTCAGCCTGTATTTGTGCATCGCTGAATGCAGTATTCCATATCCGCAATTCATCCAGTTTACCATTAAGGTACTGGCCTGTTCCCGGCCACGCACCCAAAGCGGCAGTTCCTGTTTTAATGTCGGGTGTGGTAAAGTCGCCGGCTGTGGTATTGTCTAATACCCCGTTGATATAAATTTTTGCATTTGTATTGGTATAAACAACAGCTACATGGTACCAATGGCCTGTTTGCAATATGGTATTGCTTGATGCAACAGGCGAAGCGCTTGTACTGCTAAAATATACTTTGCCGGGCGTGCCTGCTGCGGGGCTGCCGGAAGATGCAAAATAGCCGATACTAAATACTGAGGTGGCTGTACCACCGCTTTGTTTGGCGAGAATAGTGCCTTTGGTTGAATCATTCAGGTATAGCCATGTTTCGTAAGTTGCCGCGCTAAAATTATTGAGGGCTAATGGAGATATAACCACATTATCGTCAACCCCGTCGAATGCAAGGGCGTTGCCGGGAGGTGTGCCATAATAAAAGCCGCCTTTTGTTGCCGTGCCGCCTGAAGCAATTACAGATATAATACCGGAAGAACCTGCTGCGGGCTGTGCCGTAATAGTATTCGGATTTACAACGGTAAATGAAGTGGCAGGGGTACCGCCAAAATTTACAGCGGTTACACCCACAAAGCCCGAACCGTTAATGGTAACCGTTGCGCCCGATGTTGCCGCCGCAGGCGAGAAAGTATTGATAACAGGTGATACTGCACTTGCAGAATAGGCCCCTTGCCCTGTTACTGATGCCTTGTCGGCACTAACGCGGTAATAATAAGCAATGCCATGGGCCAATCCTGTGACTGCCTGTGAAAAGGTTGTTGCGGGGACAGATATTGCATGATATCCCGAAACAAAAGAAGAAAAATCAGGCGCAGTTGAAACATCCAGGAAATAATTATCAACCGTGCCAATTACAGAGGCTGCCCAATTAGCGGTAAGCGATGTATCTGTTACGTTTGAAGGCGGTGCTGTTACAGGCACAACCATGGCGTAGCTTTCCACCCAGTTTGATGTGTTGCCGGTTAAGGTAAAGTTATTAAGTGTGCCGGTTAAATTGTTGGCTGTCTGGTCAACAAGGGCGGTAATATTTGTATTGCTGCTGCCAGCTATGCCTTCATCAAAATTGTAATAGGCTGCAAGTCCTGCGGTGTTTGGATCAATCGTATTTAACATGTCCGATTGAATGTTCGCACTCCTGTCCGAAGTAAATATCCTTAGTTCATCAATTGAACCTTTAAAGTAATTGCTGCCGGTATTAATGCGTCCGATTGTAAGTGACGGTGGCGTGGTAAGGCTGTTACTGCCTGCCCCTGTTGATGCTTCCAGTACCCCATTAATATATAATTTTATTTGGCCCCCGGCTGAATCTCTCACCACTGCTATATGCACCCAATGCCCCGTATTTACATCGGAAGCAGAGATAAGGGAAACATCCCCCTGGTTAAACTCACCTATCCCAAAGCAAAGTTTACTGCCCAAAAGGGACGTACCAAAATCATTTTGAGCACCCGGCATCTCGCCGTCAACTATTCCGTTCCCCTGGTACCATTGTTGGCCACCACCGCCGGTTTGGGTTGTTCTCATCCAGTATTCTATTGTGAAATCACCTGAAACAGGCCTGGGTATGCTTACGTAATTATTAGAGCCGTTAAAATTAAGCGTATTGCCCGGGGCTGATACAACGGTTGAAATAAAGGTAAATGCAGAAGGTAATGTAGCTGTAAAGCCCGCTGCTTTTACAACAACATCTCCTGTAGCGCCACCGCCAATAACAGCTATGATAACACTGTCTGACTGAACTATAAACGAGGCAGCCTTTGTTCCGCCAAAACTTACTAAAGAGGCTCCTGTAAAACCTGCACCCTTTAATGTATCTGCTAACCCCGCACTTCCGCTGCCCTGCGTAATTGATAAAATTACCGGCTGTGGAATATAGGTAAACGCTGTTAGTGAAGTATCCATGCCACCCGGCGCTGCCAGGATAATATCGCCTGATGCGCCTGTGCCAACAACTGCTGTAATGATACTATCAGACAGAATACTAAACGAAGCGGCAGCAGTATTGCCGAAACTTACAGCGGTTACTGTGTTGAAACTCGAACCTTTAATGGTTACCGTGCTGTCTTTTCTCGCTGCTATTGGTGAAAATGATGTAATAATTGGTATAGGCAGCGTTTTAATACTCATCACCGCCGAATTGCTGCCTTGCCCCGTTACAGATGCTTTTTCTGCGCGCACCCTGTAATAGTATTTGGTGTTGTTGGTCAAGCCAGAAACGAGTGTTGAAGTTGAGTCCGCAGAAATTATTTTTGACCCATAGTTATTGATAAAGGTTGAGAAGTTTGGTGCTGTTGATACATCAAGCAAATAATTTTCGACTGTCCCGATAAGCGGAGCTGACCACGCAGCAACGAAGCTGTTACCGGTTACATTAGTTGCTGAATCTATAACAGGCACAACCATCGCATAGCTTTCAACCCAGTTGCCGATGCTGCCTGTTAATCCAAAATTTTTGAGTGCACCTGTAAGATTATTGGCTGACAGATCGTACAAGGAGTCAGTGCTTGTATTTGAGCCGCCTGCAATACCTTCGTCAAAATTATAATAAGCCACAAGGGTTGTATCGCCTGGGGGGTTAGTTATTATATTGTCCCGGTCTGCTATTATTTGTGCCGGGGTACGGGTTGTATTCCAAATCTTAACCTCGTCAATATTACCGTTAAAAGGGTTATTATTATGGCCGTCACCACCTATCGTTAGCAGGTTGTGAGCGGAGTTTAGCAAAAGAGGGGTACCCGAAAAGCTGCCGCTGCCAGAAAGCTGTCCGTTAATATAAATAGTATAACCTGAAGGCGATACTGCATACGCTATGTGGAACCAATGGCCTGGATTATAAATAAAAGGCAAAGGCGCATTTGCTGAAGTAGTTAGCCAGTTGCTGCCGTTTCCAATATCCCCATGTACTGTTTTACCCGCGTCAAAGGATATATCAAAGTCAAGGTCACCAATGGCACGTGTAGAAAAAACAACCATGTCCAGGCTGTTCACAGGCCGCACCCACGCTTCTACCGTAAAGGATCCTGAAACCGTTTTTGTACCAACAGGCACCGACACATAATTGCTGTTGCCATTGAAATTAAGTGCGTTACCCGGCGGCGCTTTAACAGTATAAATAAAACCCGGCAATGTTGCTGTGCCTACTGCTGTTGTAATAGTTATATTACCGCTGCTGCCATGGGAAACTATTGCTGTAACGATGCTATCTGAAATTACGTTAAATGCAGATGCAGGCGTACCCCCAAAACTTACGGCAGTAGTGGTTGCAAACGCGCTGCCATGTATTGTTACCGTATCTGATATAGTTGCCGATAAAGGGCTGAAAGATGTAAAAGCAGGCAGCGCAGCATATAAAAACGATGGGAGTGAATCTGTTCCGTATGCTGAAGTTATAGCTACATTTCCTGATGAGCCACCCCCAACAATAGCTAAAATAGTATCAGCATTAACAATGGTAAAAGATGCTGCAGGGTTACCGCCAAAGCTAACTGCGGTAACCAGGTTAAGGTTAATGCCGGTAATAGTTATTGTGCTGTTGCCTGTAGCAACTTTCGGTGAAAACGAAGTTATGTTTGCAAAAGGAGTAGTTGTAACTTTAACAACGGCCGAATAGACTCCCTGGCCGGTAACCGAAGCTTTATCGGCCCGCACCCGGTAATAATATGTAGTCAACCCGGTAAGCCCGGTTACGTTTGCTGAATTAGCGTTAACCGTCAACGCACTGTCGCCGTTCACAAAGTGCGTAAATAAACTGTCAGTAGCCACATCAAGCCTGTAGCCGTTGTCAACAACACCTATTGCAGAGGGTGCCCAGTTGGCCGTAAAGCTTGCGCCTGCTATGTTACTTGCGGCCATAGCAGTTGGAATAACCGCAGCATAACTTTCAACCCAGTTTGATGTATTACCCGTTAAAGAAAAATTATTGAGCGTTCCGGTGGCATAATTAGGAGTCTGATCTAAAAGTGAGGTTATACTGCCGTTTGTACCATTGGCTATACCTTCATCAAAATTATAATAAGCCTTAAGGGTTGAATCGCTTTCCGGGCTTGTTATAATATTATTCCGGTCTGTTATTATTTGCGCCTGGGTACGTGCCGTATTCCAAACCTTTATTTCGTCCATATTGCCACTATACGGTACATTATTAAAACCATCGCCGCCAATTGTAACAAGGTTATGCGTACTATTTAACAGAAGCGGGGTACCGGAAAAACTGCCACTGCCCGAAAGAATACCATCAATATATATTTTATAACCCGAAGGCGTTACCACATAAGCGATATGGTACCATTGGTTTGGCTTATAAAGAAAAGCAGCATTTGCAGATGTAGTTAGCCATGCGTTGCCTGTACCAATGTCGCCATGTAAAGTATTGCCTACGTCAAGTGCCATGTCAAAGTCAAGATCACCAATAGCACGGCTGGAAAACACCATCATGTGTTGCGTATTGTTGGCAGGCCGTACCCATGCTTCTACTGTAAAGCTGCCTGTAATTGTAGTACCGCCTGTAGGCACAGATACATAAGCGCCATTTGCAAAATTTAAGGCGTTGCCCGGCGGGATTAATGGTGGGGCGAAAGTAAACCCGGAGAGTACACCAGTTCCAGTTGGTGTTGTTACCGATACAATGCCGGATGCCCCGTTAGCAACGGTTGCAGTAATAGTTGTACCGTTAACAACAGTGAAAGATTTAGCAGGCACGCCACCAAAACTTACAGCCGTTGCACTCATAAAATTGGCGCCGGAAATAGTTACAATTGAATCTGTATATGCCCTGTTTGGCTTAAATGACGTAATTTTTGGTAAAGCTAAAATAAAACCTGTTATAGAATCCGTGCCGCTGGGTGCAGTTACGTAAATGCTGCCTGTTGCACCGGTGCCTACAACCGCGGTAATAGTTGCATCATCAACCACTGTAAATGAATCTGCCGGCACACCGCCAAAGCTTACACCTGTAACACCTGTAAAATAATTACCTGTAATGGTTACAACAGAGTCTTTTGCTGCTGACGATGGGGTGAACGAAGTTATGTTAGGAGCAGTAAGGGTGCCCACCGTAATATTATTTGAATATATACCCGGCCCCGGGGCTGTGGCTTTGTTAGCCCGCACACGGTAATAATAAACAGTTGCGTGCTGTAAGCCTGCAACCGTTTGAAAAGTATCTGTAACTATTTTAGCATTATAACCGCTAACAATATTATTGTACAGGGTATCTGTAGCAATGTCTAAAAGATAACTATTGGCTTTGCCCAAAGCAGGTGACGACCAATTGGCTGTAAAACTGTTAGCGGTAACATTGGCCGCCGCCAGGGCAACCGGCACTACCATCGCATAACTTTCAATCCAGTTACCCGTATTGCCGGTAAGGGCAAAATTATTTAGATACCCATTTAAGCCGTTTACAGATTGGTCAAAAAACGAGATGATATTTGGGTTGGCGCCTGAGGCCACACCCTCGTCAAAATTGTAGTAAGCAACGACGGTTGCATCAGCAGTGGGGTTGCTGATGATATTGGCCCTGTCCGCCATTATTTGCGACTGGGTGCGTGCCGTATTCCAAACCTTTATTTCATCCATATTGCCACTAAACGGCACGTTGTTAAAACCGTCGCCCCCAATTGTAACCAGGTTATGCACGCTGTCTAAAAGTAGGGGGGTACCTGAAAAACTACCACTGCCTGCGAGCGCCCCATCAATATAAATATTGTAGCCTGAAGGTGTTACCACATAAGCGATATGGTACCACTGGTTGGCATTATAGATAAAAACGGCATTTGCAGACGTTGTTAGCCAGTTTGAGCCGGTACCAATATCGCCGTGCAAGGCCTTACCGGCGTCAAGAGATATATCAAAGTCAAATTCGCTGTTATGGCGGCTGGAAAAAACCACCATGTTTTGGGTATTATTTGCAGGCCGTATCCATGCTTCAATCGTGAAGCTGCCTGCCACAGAGGTTTTGCCTGTAGCGACAGATACATAACTGCCGTTGGCAAAATTTAATGAGTTGCCTGGGGTTGTATAAGGTACTGTGGCAATATAAGTAAAGCCGCCAAGGGTTGCGGTATTTACAGTAGTGGTAACAGCTATACTGCCTGATACACCATTGGCAACCACAGCCTTAACAACAGAATCGGATACCACTACAAAAGATACAGCAGGCCTGCCACCAAAACTTACACCGGTAGTGCTGAATAGCTGTGTGCCCTTTATAGTTACGGTATCAAACGATTTTGCAGAGGTTGGACTGAACGATGTGATAGCAGGTGTACTGTATGTTAGGACTTTGATTATATTAGAATACGCCCCCTGCCCGGTAACAGAAGTTTTATCTGCCCGCAGGCGATAATAATACGTTGTGCCAAGCGCAAGGCCAGTAACATTCGCTGAATCGGAAGAAACGGTTGCCCCGCTATAGCTTTCCAGTTTATTGGCAAACAACGAATCTGTAGCTACATCAAGCCTGTAATTGTTATCGACGGTGCCGGTAACCGGTGCAGTCCAATTGGCTGTAAATGAGATGCCGGTTAAATGTGTTTGTGTTGAAGCGGTTGGTACCACCATAGCATAACTTTCCACCCACGACGGGTTGCCGGACAAAGTACCGTTATATCCGCGGGCTATATCATATAAAGCAGTGCCTGCTGATTGATCGAAAGTGTAGTAATTTTTAATATGGCCGGTGACTGATATAGCCATGCTTTGCATATCGGCCTGTATGCTGGCCTGGGCAAGCGTTGTATCGTAAACTCTTAGTTCATCAATAGAGCCGTTAAAATATTCACTGTTGCTGCCATTTGCACCAATGGTAGCTGTATGCAAACTATTATATAACATTGGCGCAGAAGTAGCAAAAGTTCCGCTGCCAACCTGCACGCCGTTGGCATAAATGGTGTAACCTGATGTTGACACAACGTATGCTATATGGTACCATTTGCCAACTTCATAATTTAACGAAGCATCGGCGCTGTTGGTTAGCCATAAAGTGCCATCGCCAATATCCGCATGTATCGTATTTCCGCCCTGCAACTTCATGTCAAAAGAATGATCGTTGCTGCCGTTCCTGGTAGAAAAAATATTCATCACCTGCGTAGTGCTCATGGGTCTTACCCAGGCCTCAACTGTGAAACCACCTGACAGTGCCGAAGGCGTATTTATGGTTACATACTGGTTGCTGCCGTTGAAGTTTAGCGCATTGCCGGGCGGATTGCTGTAAAAGAAACCGTTTTTGGTAACAACGCCACCGGGTGTGGTAACAGCCAGGTCGCCGGTAGTGCCCTGTGCAACAACAGCGGTTATAGTAGTATCATTTAATACATTAAATGAAGAGGCAGGCGTACCGCCAAAGCTTACTGCAGATGACCCATTGAATTTACCTCCGTGTATTGTTACGGTTGTGCCCTGCGTAGCCGTAGCAGGAGTATAGGAATCTATGTGTTGAATAACATACAGGGTAACGCTGTCTACATTGGTGCAACCATTTGCAGCTGTGCCGGTTACCACATAAAAACCAGAAGCAGCCGGTATAAACGCTACACCGCTTTGTACATTATTGTTCCAGGTATATGCGTTTGCATTGCCGGTTACATTTAATGTTACCGGGTTACCCGCCAAAACCGTATCTGCTGTTATGCTGGCTGTAACTAACGGAGCATTTAATGCCGGGTTTACCTTTACTGTATCGGGCAGCGTAATAATACAGTTATTGGCTGTTCCATAACTGATAATAAGTTGCCCATCGCCGTTTTGGTAACCCTGTGTGTGGATAACATTTTGAAACATGGTGGCATCTGTATAACTGCTGCCGCCACCGCCACCGCCATTGCCGCCGGTTCCTCCGCCACCATAATAGCCTCCACCTCCGCCAGCGCCACCAAAGGGGTTGTTGCCGTAAAGTTCTTCATCGCCACCTTGCCCCAGCGAGCCGGCGCTGCCACCCGGTCCGCCGTAGTAACCGCCAGCCCCAGGCCCCGGGGCACCGCCCGCACCGCCGGCTGTTTGCGTACCACCATGGCCGCGAAGGCTGGCAGAATAATAACCAGTAGCACATTGTCCAGCATTGCCATCCGCGCCAACCAGGCCCCCACCATCACCACCGCCACTGGAACAATATGAGTCTTGATCACCGTCTCCTCCACCACCACCTGCTACCAGCACCCGGTTTAAAAGGGTTTGCCCATTCATCCGTATATCAGTAGCGCCGCCTCCTGCGCCGCCCTGGTAAAAATCAAGTGCCACATTACCACCGCCGTTATAACCACCTGAATTATGTGAATAGCCGCCTGCCGCCTGGCCTGCCTGGCCTACATAAATATATAAAACCTGCCCGGGGGTAACATTCATTGTTGCCTGTACCCTGCCGCCATGGCCAGGCTCTGCTGCATAACGGGTATCATTCCGGTATTTTGCACCCCGGGCTCCGCGAGCATCCACCTGTATGCTGGTTACGCCCGCCGGCACTACAAATGTTTGTACACCAAAGGTAACGTTAAACGTATCGGCAACAGGTTGCACCTGCAGTTGCGCATAGTATATCTTATTGGCCGGCGGCGAAGCAATAAACGCATTGCCGTTGGTTGTTGTATCAAGCAGGTTACCACCAGTAGCCGCATCGTACCACCGTATGGTTTGGTTTGCGTTGGTAATATTTAAAGTGCTTTTACCACTCATACATATAGTTGGTGGCGTTGCCACAGCGTTATAATAAGGGTATGCAATAGTTAGGCTAACAGGTATTCTTTGGCTGCTGTTGCCGGCCACCCAGTAAGCTGTATCTGCAGTTATAGCAGGTGTTGTAAAGACGGGCCCTGTGAATATTGCACTGCCCCCGGCAGCCGAGCTATACCAGCTAAAAGGGCCTGTACCGGTTGCGGTAAGCGAAGCAGTACCGCCCGGGCAAACATTGGTATTGCCGGTGACCACCGGTACCGATGGAACCGTTACTACTACCTGGTAAGTGTTGCTGCATCCGGTAGCCGTATATGTGCCGGTTACTGTTGCGGTAGTTGTAGTGGCCGGTATAAATGTAACGCTGGCGTTGTTTGAAGGCACAGGGAACCAGGAATAAGTGTCAGCCCCTGTTGCAGTTAAAGTAACATTAGCGCCGGCTGCAACTGTAACCGGGCCACCAGCATTTACAGGTGGCAACGGATTGGTTTTTACTGTATCCTGTGCAGTAGTATTACAGCCAATATTGTTATGGCCGGTAACAGTATAAATAGTAGTAGCTGTGGGTACCACCTGTACTGACTGGCCGGTTAAATTACCGGGCTGCCAGGTATAACTGTCTGCCCCGGTTGCCGATATGGTGGCCGTGCTTCCCAAGCAAATAGTTTGGGTTGCAGATGCCACCACTGTTGTAACAGTAGCAGTTACGGTGCTGGTATTGCTGCACCCATTACTGGTTGTACCGGTTACCGTATAAGTAGTTGTTGAATCAGGCGTTACAGAAATGTTTGCACCTGTTAAATTACCCGGCTGCCATGTATAGGTATCTGCACCTGTTGCAGTTAATGTTGCGGCAGTTCCCTGGCAGGTTATAAAATTTGCATTAGCGTTTACTGTTGGTGTTGTACTTACATGTACTGTTACAGGCTGCCTTGTAGTTAGTGCACAATTAGCGGAAGCATTGTACGAAATGGTAAGCTGCCCGTCGCCGTTCTGGTAACCTTGTGTATGAATAACATTTTGAAACATGGTGGCATCCGTATAACTGCTGCCACCACCACCACCGCTATTATTACCTGTACCACCCCCTCCAAAATACCCGCCGCCACCGCCACTGCCCGCAAAATTATTTGGGCTTCCTTCATCGCCACCTTGTCCTAATGTGCCCGCAGCTCCTCCATATATTCCACCGCCGCCGCCTGTTTGCGTACCCCCCTGGCCAAACGCATTAACGTACCCCGGACTGCATTGCCCCAAATTACCGTTTGCTCCAACCAAACCACCCCCATCGCCGCCCCCGCCTGAACATTGGCCATAGCCAATACCGTCGCCACCGCCACCACCCGCTACCAGCACCCGGTTTAAAAGGGTTTGCCCATTCAGCCGTATATCGGTAGCGCCGCCCCCTGCACCACCCTGGTAAAAATCAAGTGCTACATTACCACCGCCGTTATAACCACCTGAATTATGTGAATAGCCGTCTGCCGCCTGGCCTGCCTGGCCTACATAAATATATAAAACCTGCCCGGGGGTTACATTCATTGTTGCCTGTACCCTGCCGCCATGGCCAGGTTCCGCTGCATAACGGGTATCATTCCGGTATCTTGCACCCCGGGCTCCGCGAGCATCCACCTGTATGCTGGTTACCCCGGCGGGCACTACAAATGTTTGCACACCGAAAGTAACATTAAAGGTTTGTGTGATGATTTGAGATTGTGATTGGGCGTAGTACGTTTTATCTGCTATAGGTGTAACCAAAAAATTGCCACCGCTAACCGATGAGCCCAACAGGTTACCTGCAGCGGAAGAGTCGTACCAATATACGTATTGCCCGGCGGATGCATCTACCGTGGCAGATAAATTGCTGCTTTTGCCTGCGCAAATGGCGGAAGGTGATGCCAATAGATTTTGGGGAGAAGATATAACCGGAACAGGAACTACCAGTACAGACACGCTGGTACGTAAACTGGTAAAACCGCCGGCTGTTTGCTGAACATAAAAATTTTTATTTGCAGTTATAGCAGGTGTTGTAAATACAGCAGATGTTGATAATAACGAACCGCCGGAAGCCTGGGTGTACCAGGCAAAGGTTGCCCCTGCCTGTCCCGTTGCGGTTAGCGTTGTAGTACTGCCGTTGCAAACGGATAAATTACCGCTTACAACGGGCGCTGCAATTTGCCCGATTGCCTGTATTGAAACAAGGCTTAACGCAAAAACAAAAATGAGTTTAAAACGACGTTTTGAGTGAAACGGATTTAATACAGCGTACAAAAAGCTCATTAGTCTCGGTTTTTGGTTTATCAATTGCTGAATATTACAGGTACGCAGCAATAACAAAATCGCGTAAATTTATCTTGCCAATACCGCCTGAGGTGAAGTTTTGTATGTGAACTGCAGCTTTTTGTATGTAAACAAACCAAAAAGCTTAAAAACCAGGTTAAACATTCTGTTGGGAGAAACAGAAAGCTGAACAACAGAATAAACCCAAACAATTACTTCACAGTGGTACGGAAAGAAAAATTATTAGACAATAATTTATCCCCTTTGTTATTCATGTCGTTAATAGCAGGACCTAAGGAAAATAAACAGGCATTCTCTGCCATTAACCATAGATTTCTGATGCTTCAAATGTAAGGGTAATTTCTAATACAGAAGAGCAATTATTAGAAAAGAATTCCTATTTGCATCGTTTGTAATGAAGATGGGTGAAGGACGTACGCAGAAAGGTGACCGCAAGAAACCGGGATGCTCTATTCAGCTGAACATAAAAGAAAAAAGCATGTTGCCATGAACTTGCTTTTCGTGACCCAGATTGGACAGTTTTCAAACCAATTAATTGAAAGATTTAAGAAAACCCAGGAATTGGCCAAAGTTGTACCTGTTAGTTTATTAGAAACCGCTTCGTAATAATTGAATGCTTGGCAAATTTCAGCCGCCCTGCCATACAATTTTCGAACAATTTCATAGAAGACTTAAAAAGATTAGCCGCAATTTAAATTTACCTAACTTGATAATAATCAAAATACTATACAGTTTTTGCTCCTGATAGTAGGTATCATGCTTGCATGCGTTGCACGGAAAATTTTTGATAAAGATGTACTACCCTTCAATTCAAATTTAAACTCTTGTTTCGTCAAGCCATACAAGTACAATGCATGATCCACATACATGGCTTACAAAGGATTATTAGCTGATCAATTTATACTTTTTTGCCGCAATCTTTTGCGGGTTGTCGAGGTGCTAATGAGCGTTTTAACAAAGTAAAATGAGCTTTTTAACAAAGCATGCCCACCAATCCTGCCCGAATTTTGTAAAAAATAAACGATATGAAAATCATAGATAAAATTTACATTAACGGGGAGTTTGTTACACCTCACGGTACGGAAGTTTCCGACTTAATCAATCCATCCGTAAATCAAGTTATCGGGCACGTAACGCTTTGCGATGAGATAGATACCCGTATGGCCATTGCAGCGGCTAAAGCGGCTTTCAGGCTGTTTTCAAAGTCAAATATTGAAGAACGTATAGGGCATTTGCAACGCCTGCATGATGCAATTCTCAAAAGAGTTCCTGAATTAAAGGATGCAACAATCCAGGAATATGGAGCTACTGTCCAGAGGGCGGCTTGGTCAAATCAACTCGCTGCAGTAATTTTTCTTCAATTTATTGGGGTACTAAAAGATTATTCTTTCGAACGAACAATGGGAAAATCTGTTGTAAGATTTGAGCCTTTGGGCGTTGCCGCGATACTCACTGCCTGGAATTCGAATTCAGGTTCAATTTGTATCAAACTCGCTGCGGCAATTGCTGCGGGCTGTACTACAGTAATTAAGCCGAGTGAATTGAGTGCTATTCAGTCCCAAATATTGACAGAATGTTTTCATGAGGCAAATCTACCTGCCGGGGTTATCAATGTGGTAAATGGCCGTGGAGATATAGTGGGAACCGAACTCGCAAGAAACCCCGATGTTTCTATGATCGCATTTACCGGTTCTACAGTGGTTGGCAAAATAATTGCGCGTCAGGCAATTGATACAATGAAACGGGTTGCTCTTGAATTGAGTGGCAAAGCTCCTAATGTTATCTTAGATGATGCAGATTTTACCAAAGCTATCCCAATGGCTGTAACTGCGTGCTTTATGAATAATGGACAAGCATGCATTGCAGGCACAAGGCTGCTCGTACCTGAAAATCGCCTGGCAGATGTAAAGAAGATTGTTAGGGACACCATTTCTGGGCTAAAGGTTGGAAATCCTGAAAATGAAGAAACAAGTATTGGCCCTTTAGCAAACCAAAAACAATATGACCGTGTTCAGGGCTACATAAAATCCGCTGAAGAAGAGGGCGCAGAACTCCTTATCGGCGGAGAAGGGCATCCTGACGGATTAAATGAAGGCTTCTTCGTTAAGCCGACCGCCTTTGCCGGAGTTACAAAGAACATGCGCATCGCCAGGGAAGAAGTATTTGGCCCTGTGCTTTCCATTATGACGTACAAAACAGAGCAGGAGGCGATTGAAATGGCAAATGACACAATATACGGTTTGCTGGCTTATGTTAGTTCTGCCGATAAAGAAAGAGCCAGGAGAGTCGCTTCACAAATAAATGCGGGCAGAGTTTTGATAAACACTTTAAACCATGATCCGTTAGCCCCTTTCGGGGGATTTAAACAATCTGGTATTGGCAGGGAAGGCGGTGTTTTAGGTTTAGAAGAATACCTTGAACCTAAAGCCATCATTGAATAGGTGACAGGTGAATATACGCTATTGCAGGCGACCTTAACACAGCTCTCACTTCAATTTGATTTCGATAATCTAAATTTTTTAATTCTTTAAAATCCAACAGGGATATGACTTCCGAGACAATCACACTTATCGCTAATATCGCGCTTGCCGTATCGGCCATCATTGCTTTGGTATTTGGTATTGTACAAGTTAAGAGTGCAACACGCGATCGCCAGGAAAGACTTACACTCGAGGCGTTGCGCAATTTCAATACCCGTGAATTTTCTGAACTCATGAATTATGTTACCGCGCACGATATACCTCCTACACACGAAGATTGGCAAAAACTTCCTGCTGACGAAGGGATCATTATTACCCAGTTTGCACAGGAAATGGAATCGCTTGGCATTCTCGTAGCCGAACGGCTTATAAATATTGACCTCGTAGATAAAACAATTGGTTCATTGGTTTCAATTGCCTGGGAAAAATATAAAGTAATGATCCAGGATTCGCGTGAGAAACGTCCTGACCCTTTTCTGTGTGAGTATTTTCAATGGCTGGCTGAACGAATAGATGAAAGAATGCGTAACACTCACCGCAAGCCATTCTATGTAAAATAGCAGCGTATTGAACGAACACTTCAACATGCGAACATAGATTTTGCTTAAGGAAAAAAATCAGTTCAGGAAGGCGTTAAACCTATTGTAAGATCAGTAACTTCAAATTCGGAATAAGGCGAAGTATTTGAAAAACGAAGTGATTTATTTTTTAGAAATGATAAAACAAATGATTCAGAAACCACCGATACAATATTCGTGTTACTTCTCCAGAAGCAGCAAAGGTGAGCAATTCGTCCCGGAGCATACTTTGGTCTATATTATTTCCGGGTCATTAGTGATGGCCGATAACAGTCATACAATAAGTTTCAATTCCGGTGATATATATTTTTGCAGAAGAAACAATCTTGTCAAATATACCAAATGTCCCCCTGATACAGGTGAATACCAGTCAATATCAATTTATTTTGATCAGGAGACTCTCCGGAACATAAGTCTTGAATACGGGTACAAAGCAGATCAGCACGCCGCAATTGCCGCTTTTCAAAAAATTCCTTCTTCTGCGATTGGTAATTATATGAGGTCGCTTTTGGCTTATGAAACAATATTGAAGCATAAAGGAGCGGACGATTTATTGTTTCTAAAACAGAAAGAAGCCATTTTGCTTTTATTGAAACTTGTACCGGCATTTAAAAATATTCTTTTTGATTTTTCCGAGCCAGGGAAAATAGACCTTGAGGCATTTATGGAGAAGAATTATCACTTTAATGTTCACTTGAAACGATTTGCCTATCTCACAGGCAGAAGTTTGGCAACTTTTAAACGGGATTTTGAGAAGATGTATCATACCACGCCCAGCCGTTGGCTGCAACAAAGAAGGCTGCAGGAAGCATATCACATGATAAAAGAACTAAAGAAAGCGCCTTCAACCGTTTACCTGGAATTAGGCTTTGAAAATTTGTCTCATTTCTCGTTCGTTTTTAAAAAAGCGTATGGGATTGTCGCCTCGAAACTGTAAAGGATTTTAATCCACTATTTAATTTTTAGATTAAGGAGAACGACCTCCATCGTCCAGGCAGAAGCGGCGATAAAAAAGCCAAAAGGAATCGCAATAAATACGTGGATGATAATGTCTATTTATGATGTAAAAGCTTATGCAGGATCAGAAGCCCAAGACAAGTATTGAAGTTTTATGGCGAAGTCTTTTGGCTGGCCTTGTGTGGAGGGCGCCGCAATATCTTTGCCAAAGATCAGCAAGAGTTATTTGCAGAGTATACCGTTAGTTTCAAATTAATCCTGCATTTTTCAGTACCGGGTGCATGTTCATACCTTCCCGAAGCAATTTGATTTTTCCATTTTCTGTAACAAGACGACCCATGTACGTTTGTTTATAAGGCTTGCCATTCCATAAACAATCAACATCATATTCTGCAAAAACCTGATCAGGGGTTTCTATATAAAATTTGATGTTAATGAATTTGAATTCCGGAGCTATTTTTGTAGTAACTCCTATGAACATATTCTTGATGTTATCTCCCCCCTCTGTTCTCCAACCTTGGCCTAATGAAGCCAAATAAGGAAGTTCAAGTGCTCCATCCGGGAGAAATAGCTTTGCTAATTCATCTAGATTTCTGGTATTGATATTGTTGTGATAGGCCTGCAACAATTCTTTTGCTGTTTTCATTGTTTTAGTATTTAATTGCTATTGTGAATGAATGCCTTTTTTAATTGGATGATCAATAATCTGCAAAAGATTAGCTTTTATATTCCCTTACATTTCATGCTACCTTATCTTAACATTTTGCCCGAAAACAGGTAATAACAAATCGATTTGTTAATCCGAAGTTCCAATCATTTATAATCTTGGGCATTGATATTTATCACACAATTATGTGCATTATATCAATATTGCCCATTAGTTGTTAAGGTAGCTTTGTTTCAGGAAATGCTAAAAGCAATTCTCTTAAAAACCGGCATACCGAAATCAGCATGATTATCAATTTCAATAAGCTTACATTTTATGACTAATGAAGAGATAGAAATAGTTAAGAAACATTTCGCGACATGGAGTGAACGTGACGTTGAGACTCGGAATAAAAATATTCCCGAGGTCTATGCGCCCGATCTAACAATTATAGACCCTCATTTTATTGCTCATGGCCGGGGTAAACTAATTCCTTTGATTGAGGATCTGCAGAATAAATTTCCAAAGTACAGCTTTAGACTTCGCAAGCCAATCGAGACACATCATAATGCCGCCAGACTTTTTTGGCAATTGGGCAGCGAAGAGCAGCCCGATGTCAATACCGGGATGGACGTTTTCATAATGGAAGAGGGGTTGATCAAAACACTGATAGTTTTTATTGATCCGAAAGAGTAGTCAGAATAACGAAAATCCTGCTGCTTACTACTTCATTGCAGAGGAGGTTCGGATTCGGCTTAGAGTTTCCCGTGTAATTCCTAGAAATGACGCAATCATATTTTTCGGAATACAGGTTGCAAATTTTGGGTACATTTCGAAAAATGCTAAATACTTCTCTTCTGCTGAATGGCTGATGAAAGATAGTATTCTTCGCTGGGCTACTATAAAACTTCGATCAAGAATAGTATTAATCATCTCATTGAAAGCCGGTATTTCTTCACATAACTTATTAAAATCCCGGTCGGTTATTAAAATTACCTCGCTTTTATTTACCGCATCAATATTAAAATTCGAGGGCTTCCCTGATTTTAAACTCTCCCGATCGCCAACCCACCAATTATCAATTCCAAATCCGACGATGTGTTCTTCGCCCTTCTCATCAATTGAATATGTGCGCAGGCACCCATTCACAATGAAAACATGTAACTTCCATACATCGCCTTCCTGGAGTAAATATTGCTGCTTGCGCAATTTTTTATAAGTGCATACCTCTTTTATTCTCTCCAGTTCTTCGTCAGTGAGTTTCACATATCGACTCATATATTGCTTAAACACCTCGAATGATGTATAGTCCATTTCTTTCCAATAAGATGTAGATGTAAAATACTCAATCTCGTAAATTATAAAGAATAATCTTTATGAACTCAAAAATTCGGCGTGCCAGCTACCGGCGTCTATTTAGGAGAAAAAACAATGGAGGACGCTCAGGATGTCTTCAACAAAATGGTAGAATTATTTAAAAAGAATGAAGATGGAAAAAGAATTGTGATTTGGTAATATAATTCTAAAGGGAAATTAAAGTGGGAATGTTTCTCTTCAAAAAGCAAAAATCACAGTCAATACAAGTCAATCTGTCCTTTGAATCCGGGAGGACTATGCCGAGTTCGAACCTCTTACTAGCTGATTGCGCAGAAATATTGAAATATGAATAACCGTCGTGCAAACACTTGATGCGAATTAAACGAATCAAAGTTTTCCTAACAAAATAAAAATAGTACCTGAATACGAAAAAGCATTTGTAGCGCAGCCGAGAAACCTAACCATGACTGCCATCATGTTGAGCGCAACATGATGCTTTACTAAACCATCAACCAATCAACCGTTTGTCACAGTAGCGTTATGGTTTCAGCGTATCACTTATCCTCCCTATGTTTTAACACAAAAGCCCCTGCGGCCATCCGCAGGAGGCTTTGTATATTATCCGTACATATCTTCCTATCTCATTTTTATCAATTTTATCGTTTGCATGTTGTTTCCGTTCAACACTTCAGCCACATAAACACCATCGCTAAATGTTTGGCCAAAGCTAAACTGTGTTTGCACCGTGCCCTTAGCCTGGTAAACCGCTTTACCATTAATATCCATCACCCTTAGTTCAACCGGGGCTTTTTCATCACAACCTGAAAGTACCAATGTAAAATTGACTGGTGATGGGTTGGGGTATGCTTTCAGGGAAAGCTTCAACGCTATTTTTATGGATTTTTCGGATGATTCCACGGGTGCTGCCGTAGCCGCGAAACACGGCGTTGTTGGCTGGGTAATCACCACTGTTTTACCTGCGGTGCAGCCCCTGGCGTCTTTTACATGCACGGTGTACGTGGCCGCAGTAAGATTATTAAACACATTTGGCAGATCGTACGCAGCGGTATTGAGGCTATACATGTAGTTGCCGAAACCGCCGTTGCCGGTGACCGTAATGCTGCCGTCGTTGCTGCCATGGCAGGTAACATTGGTATGGGTTTCACTCAAGCTCAGCGGCTGTAAGGGCTGTATAATGTTAACCGTATTGGTAAGCGTGGTACAGCCCACACTGTCTTTAACAGTAATGGTGTAGCTGCCCGCGTTTACCACAAACTTCGCCGTATCCTGGTAGGTGGCGCCACCGTCTATGCTGTATTGGTAAGGCGGGGTGCCGTTTTTAGGCTTAACGGTAATGGTGGCCTTGGCGTTGTAGCACACAACCATCGTGCCCGTTGCAGCCGTTGCACTTAACGGGGTTATCACAACCTGGGTGCTTTTAGCACAGCCCTTAACATCTTTAACATGTAAGGTTTTGGTACCCGTACCCACATTGTTAATCACGTTGCCTGCCTGGTAGGTTCCGCCATTAATGCTGTAAACAAAGCTGCCCCAGCCGCCGGTGGCGTTTACTGTAATATTATTGTTGCCGCAACTTACCGCCGAGGGGTGCGCGCTGATGCTGATACTGTCTGCCGGCTGTGTAACCGTTACGGTATTGGTGTTTACAGTGCAACCTACCGAGTCTTTCACAATAGCGCTATATGTACCCGTACCCACATTAAACCTTACGGTATCCTGGTAAGTGGTGCCGCCGTCTATGCTGTATTTATAGGGTTGGGTGCCATTCTTAACCTGTGTTACACTTATAAAGGCGTGCGCACCATAGCAAACCTCGGTGCCGGCAGGCGCAAGCGTTGCGCTTGGGCCTTGTTTTACTACTATGGTAATACTGTCGCCAATGTTCTGGGTATTACCAGCCTTGTCCTTAACACTCACCAGTTTGTACACAAACGTGCCTGCCGTGGTTGCTGCAGCTATTGATGCTGTGTCGCCTGTAACGGTGGTTAGGTTATGGCTGCCACCACCGTTAAGGGTATAACTAAAGGTGTATGGCGCGGTGCCCTTGCTGCCGGTAAACAACACACGCGGTGCGGTTGAGTGCAGGCAAACAATGGTATCCCCGCTTACAGCGGCGGCAACCGGTATCTTGTTCTCAAAGGCGCCTATGTCAATGGTGCCATCCGCAATGCGGTTAGCCCCGCTTATATCGGTTGTAATATAAGGCGGTAGCTTGCTGTTATCACCCCCATTTATCAGGGGGCTGGTGGCTTTCAGCTTAAGCCCGTCGTCGCCGGTTGCCCAAATACCATCGGCACCTGGCAGGTTTGCTTCGTTTACAAATAGCGGGTCAGTTATGCCAAAGCTGTTATTGGCCTGTGTATAAAGGGTGGTAATATTATCCACATCGCTGTTGCCTGACAGGCTACTATTTTTATAAAAGACGTTATTAAAAACGCCGAGCGTACCTGTTGTGCTTGTTGCGCCAATTGCGCCACCTTTGCCATTGGTACTATCGGCATAAAAGGTATTATTTACTATATAAAAATCACCGCTATTGGTGCATAAGGCGCCGCCGCCCTGGGTAGTGCTATTATCTCTATTTTTAACAAAGAGGTTATTAATAAGCGTATCCTTACCCAGGGACAGGCTCATGGCACCACCACCACCGGCCGTCGAAACATTGCCGGCAAATACAGAATTTAGGGCTGTAATTATTGAGTTACCGTCTGTTCTTATTGCACCTCCGTAACTGGCGGAATTGTTGCTAAAAACACAGCCGTTAAGCACAACCAGGCTGCCATGCAACATTAATGCCCCACCACCATTTTGCGCCGTGTTATTGCTAAATGTGCAATGCCGCAGCAGGGTTTTTTGCCCGTTGTTTACATTTGTCAGGTATGCCCCGCCGCCGCTGACATAAGTTACATCAGCGTCGTTGATTGTGCTATTATGACCCGAATTAGCCACGCCATTACGCAAGGTAAAGCCGTCAACCACAATGCTGTCTTCACCGCTGCCTATACCCGCGATCACCAGCAAATGGCAGATGTTATCGCCACTGCCCGCGGTGTTAATATTTCCGTCGAGGAAGGTGGGGTAAAGGTTGTAATTGCGGGTACCGCCACCGTTGGGGTAACAGCCGTATACCTTAAGGCCGCCCCTTGCTACGAGAAATGTTGCAAACCTGTTTGTGCCGTTTTGGGTGCCGGTGGGGTAGTATGTGCCCCTTGCGACGCGAATGGTGTTTACGTTTGGTGCACGGTTGGCCAGGGACAAGGCCTCACCCAGGGTTTTTAAAGCGGTGGCCCAGGTGCTGCCGTTGCCGCTCACCGCTACACTGCTGTCAACATACAGCGTGGTATAGGGGTAGCTGCCATCCTCGTAAGCGCCTAGGTTTACCGTACCGTTTTGCACCCTGGGCGCACCTGTAATATCCGTAGTGATATACCAGGGTATATCCGCGTTGTTGCCTGCATCAAAAGCAGGGCTTGATGCCAGCAGGCTAAAGCCGTCATCGGCGGTACCCCAAATATTATCAGGGCCATCGCCATCGGCCTCGTTTACAAATAAGGGGTTGGCATTGCTATAACTGTTATAGCTCACGTCATAGTTTGGCATTTCGTTATGCACATCAGTATCAGCGATAGCGGCATAATTTTTATAAAAAATATTGTTATTCACAACAAGGCTAACGAGGCAGCAAACGCTTTCAGCCCTTACAGCGCCGCCCTGTCCATTGGTGGTATCGGCGTAAAACGTGTTGTTTGTAACTGTAAAATAACCGCCGCTCACAGATAAGGCACCGCCGCCTTGCGTGGTGCTGTTATCCCTGTTTTTTATGAACAGGTCGTTGAGGATAAAGCCCTGGCCCTGGAACAGGCTCATCGCGCCGCCAGACTGTGCACTAATATTACCGCTGAATACAGAGCTAATAATGACTAAATAAGGATTGTTCTCATTTCTTACCGCGCCGCCATAATAGGCATTGTTATTGGTAAACACGCAGCCGATAAATTGGGCCGTGCCTGATGACTGGAATAAAGCGCCACCGCCGGCGCTGGCCTGGTTGTTAATAAAGCTACACTGCGTAAACTGCGCCTTATTGCTGCTATTCACATTTGTAAGTGCAAGCGCACCGCCATAAGAGTTTCCGAGCGACACACCGTTGTTTACTTTGCTGCCATTGTCAGTAGCCGAGCCGTTACGGAAGGTAAAGCCGTCCACCACAATGTTGTCTTCTCCGCTGCCTATATTGCTTATCACCATTACATGATAACTATTGTCGGCACTATTTCCCGCTATGTTAATATCGCCATCCAGGTACGTGGGGTACTGGTGTATGTTGCGTGTGCCGCCGCCACTTGCATAGCCGCCATACATTTTCAACCCACCCCTTACTATTACAAAGGCACTATCGCGGGCTGTACCGCTTTGGCTGCCGGTGGGGTAGTACGTGCCTTTTGCTACTAAAATACTGTCGATATTACTGAAACGGCCGGCTGTTTTCACCGCATCGCTCATGGTTTTAAATGCGGTCGCCCAGGTACCGCCATCGCCTGCCACCGTCACGCTGCTGTCAACATAAATGGTGGTGTAAGTGTATTTGCCTCCCTCGTATGCACCCAGGTTCACTATGCCGCTAAGTATGCGGTCCCTGCCCGCAATATCGGTGGCAAGCCACGCAGGTACCTTGCTGTTGTCGCCTGCGTCAAACGCGGGGCTTGCAAATTGCAGGTTCATCCCATCGTCTGCGGTAGCCCAAATATTATCTGCACCACCGGGGTCGTTCTCATTTACAAACAGCGGGTTTATATTGCCAAAGCTATTGCTGCTTTGGGTATAGTTAACCATAACATTGCTTACATCGTTCTGCGCCTGCGCACCATAATTCTTCCAAAAAATATTGTTGTACAACTGCAGGCTGCCGCTGCTGCTTTCCGCGTCAATGGCGCCGCCTTTGCCAGTAGTGGTATCGGCAAAAAAAGTGTTGTCGGCTATATAAAAGTTAGCACTGCTGAGGCACATTACGCCGCCGCCCTGGTTAAGCCCGTGGTCGTAGTTTTTAATAAAGAGATTACCGGCCAGTGTATCGCTGCCAAGGTACAGGCTTAAGGCTGCACCGGACTGCTGCGAGTTGTTACCGCTGAATACACAGTTAATGATGGTGAGCGATGGTGTGCTCTCGTTTCTTACCGCGCCGCCGTAAGCAGCCGAGTTACCGCTGAATATACACCTGGATATTTTTGCGTTGCCCGCGATTTGAAACAGGCCGCCGCCGCCCGCTCCGGCAATGTTACCGGTGATTGTACAATTAGTAATAAGGGCAGACGAATTAAAGAGTGTTAAGCCGCCGCCATCCAACCCAAGCACCGGTACGCCCGCAAAAATGGCAAAATTGGGGTTTATAGCATTGCCGCCGGTAATGGTAAAACCATCCAGTACGGCTGTATTGTCGTTGTTGATAGAAACCACCACATGGTAGCAGTTATCAGAGTTGTCGTTAGGTGTGCCGATGTCGCCTGATAGGATGGTGGGGTTTGCATTTACAATACGCTGCAGAACATCGGTTTCAGTACCTGCAAAACCACCGTAAATAGTTACGCCATTTACCAATGTAAAGGCATTATCCTGCATATAGGCTGTAGAGGCGCCGTAGGGTTTCGTGGACGGATAATAGGTGCCGCTTTTCACCCATATCTCCGTAATGCTGCTGTTGCCGGAGGCGATGTTGATGGCACTGGAAAGATCGCCAAGGGCGTTATTCCAGGCAGAACCGTCGCCCGAAGCGCCTTGTGCAACGTACAAGCGGCTCCCGTACACCAACGGTGCAGTCGCGCTGCGTAATTGGCTGGTGTTATGCCCGTTGCCGGTTATGTGGGCATTGTGAGTATTTGCCCATGATGTTGCTGTAGTAAAAAGCAAAAAACATATTGCAAGGCAATGGGCAGGGTAGCTTTTAATCAGCGCGGTAAAAATCTGTTTCATAAGAGTTATTGATGATGGTAAATAATAAAAAAACCGGTTGTGTTTACATTAATTAATTGGGCGGAGGCGTTTCCCCCTTAAGGCATATATAATAATTGGAAATGCCCCTGCGTTACCAGCCTCCCTGTCCAATTTGTGAATCTGGTAGTTATACACCAGCCAAATTATTACGAGTACCAGCATAAACACCAGGATAATGATCGTGATGTACAAGAGTGATCTTGTTTTTTCAGACATAGGAGTGAGGTTTTTTTGCATGGAGTAAAGCTATACCTGCCGCGCGCCGGTTTGCAAATTTTGCCCGTTACAATAGCGTTACATGGCTGTTACAAATTCGTTACAGGCGGGTGTTACAAAGCGTTACGAGGCGTTACATGCATGGTAATCATCCAGTTACAAGAGTTTTTTTGAGGAATGAAAAGTGGAAGTTTATGGCAAAAGAGAGAATGTTCAGGCTGAAAATATCTTTTTTAGATGAAAAGAAGATAGCAACGGGTTAGTTACAGCGTGCCAATAACTGGTGTAATGCTTTGTAACGGGCTACCTTTTTGTTTTCAGATGGAATTTACCAGTTCTTCCAGGCTGCCTTCTTCTGATAGTGATAGTTTTCTGCGCAGCCGGTGAGTGGTTACCCTGATGGCTTCTTTGCTTACCCCGAGTGTGGCAGCCATCTCCTTTGTGGAAAGGTGCAATTTTGCCAGCGCCATGTAACGTATCTCCGACGGGCTTAACCCAGGCAATTTTTCCTTCAAACGGTTAAGATACCCCTCATGTACTTTTTCAAACATATCCCTGAATTTCTCCCATTCACTATCCGTTAAAATGGTGCTTTGCTGCAATTGCACCAGCATGGTATTATTACTGCTTTCGCCAAACTGGTGCCTGAATGTTTCCAGCAGGTTGTTCTTTTCAGATATGTTACGTGCAAAATTGTCTAATTGAACGGTTGCAAGATCAAGCTCAGTTTCCCTCTGTTTTAACTGCAGGTTCAGTAACTCCTGCCGGTGCAGGTGCTTCCTGCGCTGGATGCGGTATATGTACAGGGATGTTACCAGCAGCACTATCACAATTACAACCACAATGTTACGTTCAATTATTTTCAGGCGTTTCTGGTCCTCAATTTCGGCAATGGCAGCTTCACGTTTCTCAAGATCAATTTTTTGTTGAGCTTTTAATAGCAGCATCGCGTTAAATTTCCGCCCCAGGCTATCGCTTACAAAAATGGATGAGTCTAAGTACATCGTCGCCAGTTTGGCATTACCTATGGCCGCATAATATTTGCTCAGCAGCGGGTATAGCGGTTTAAACCTTTTGTATTGGGTGCTTCGGTACACATATTCCCTGGCATGGCCAAGCTCAATATTTGCCTGCGCCAGGTTGTTTTTGCGCAGCATAATATCAGCCAGTATAGTTTGAGAGCCGGAAGCGCAGGCCCAGTCAGAGCGCGCCACGCTTTTGTTTACATCTAATTGCAGCAGGGGGATGGCTTCATCATACCGCCCGCGCAAAAAAAGATTATTGCCAAGATTGCCTGAAGCGATAGCTTCCCAATTGTCGTCGTGCATAGAATCGGCCTCATGATAAGTGCGCCTGAAATAAATATCTGATGAGTCATATTGGCCCAACTGCTGGTAGCAGAGGCCTATATTATTGTTACCCTGTTTCAGCAGCAATTCAGATGGCGGGAGGTTGATTACCGCCAGCGCTTCTTTTATGGCCCTTATTGATTCAGCATAATCAGCAAATGCATAATGCACGTCTGATACCTCCAGCAGTGTAACCCTTATGTCCAGGTACGCGTCGGGAAGGCGGCGCAAAATATCCAGCGCCTTATCCCAGTGTTCAAAGGCAAGTTCAAAGTTTTGGGTAACCTCGCAGTTCCAATAACCCTGCACGTTCTCAAGCCGTGCAAGTGCATCATCATCAGGATGCTGTGTAAGGTATTTTGCAAATTCTTTATAGATCGTTTCTGCTGAAGCCCTGTTGTGGCGCATTCTTGTGTAAGCAAAATACACCTTCATTGAGCCCGCTTCTGTAACCAGGGCTTCATCGCCCGCTTTTTCGCCTGCAGCATAAACACTATCAATGAATCTTATCGTCTGCGCAGAATCTGCTGTCATTACATAATCGCTATAAAAATTATGCAGCAACTGCCAGCGTTCACGATACGTGCGGTGAACCAATGAATCAACCTGTGCAAAGGCAGGTATTGCAAGCACAATAAAGCAGGCGGTAAGCAGGCAAATACTGAATTTCAACGGATGGGGGGGTTTAAAGCTTTAAAGATAAACTTTGCCCTTATAATACATAACTTTTTAAACATTTATCTATGAATGATGATTAA
>Ga0206922_1029_pt1 | contig 43897 bp, 34 predicted proteins | sample Alteio_BWOrgHeat_63_FD_152976 | JGI IMG/M metagenome (GOLD analysis project Ga0206922, IMG submission 152976) | Enriched cells from forest soil in Barre Woods Harvard Forest LTER site, Petersham, Massachusetts, United States -... | ecosystem: Environmental > Terrestrial > Soil > Temperate forest >... | reverse complement strand
AATTGCCGGTTAATTTATGTGGTGTAAAATGCATATACGAGATTTGCAGATGGCCTGTATGAAAAAAATAGTCACACAAAAAATATCCCTGTTTTTTGTAGCAGTCTTTCTCTTTGCTTCTTTCATTTCTTCTGCACAAAATGATCTTAAGGGCTGGCATTTGTCAGACCTTAAGCAAGACAGCTTTTATGGCATAAGCCTTACGAAAGCTTATAATTTTTTGGTGGGCAGAAAAGCAAAAACAGTTATTGTGGCTGTAATAGACTCCGGTATTGACACCACACACGAAGACCTTAAGAATGTATTATGGACCAATACAAAGGAAATTCCCGGCAATGGTATTGATGATGACGGTAACGGTTATGTGGACGATGTGCATGGATGGAATTTCCTCGGTAATAAAAACGGCGCCAACCTTAAGAAAGATGTTGATGAAAAAAGCCGGCTTTATTACCGGTACAAATGCAAATTTGATGGCAAGGAAATTAATACGGATTCTTTGAACGACACTGAAAAATGGATATACAGCGAGTGGAAAAAGGCGGCAAGCCAAATGAATGTATCGGGGGATGAACAAATGGAACTTGCCCTGCTTGATATTACCCGTAAAGCGTTTAAAAAACATGAACAGGTAATTCGCCAGGAAATGAATAAGGATGTTTTTACCAATGATGATGTGGAAAAATTCCAGCCTTCTACTACAAAAGGCAAACAGGCAAAACTCGGTTACATCACCTGCTTAAAAATGTTTGGCGCTAATCAAACTGATGAAACCAATGCAGATATTATTAATGAACTGAATGAATATATTGATGGTAAAAAGCAATCTATCCAGGAAAAAACTACGCAGCCCGAAGATTACCGCAAAGAGATCATTAATGACAATTATCTTGACTTTAACGACCGGTATTATGGCAATGCCGATATAATGGGCCCATCCCCTTTGCACGGTACTCATGTATCCGGTATCATAGCTGCTCAAAGGGATAATAACATTGGAATAAACGGCATTGCAGACCATGTGCAGATAATGATGATAAGGGCCATACCCGAAGGGGATGAATATGATAAGGATATTGCTTTGGCTATAAGGTATGCTGTAGATAATGGCGCGAAAGTGATAAATATGAGTTTTGGCAAAAGCTTTTCACCCGAGAAAGGATGGGTAGATGAAGCGGTGAAATATGCCGAATCAAAAGATGTATTACTGGTACATGCATCAGGTAATGAATCGCATGATGTTGACACCGTTGATAATTTTCCCAATTGCGACCTTAAAGAATACCATTCAAAAGCATCGAATTTTATAAATGTAGGCTCCAGCGGCGATCCTCATATTGGTGATGGTAAAATGGTGGCCGATTTCAGTAATTATGGCAAACAAAGCGTAGATATATTCGCGCCTGGTGTAAAAATATATTCAACCTTGCCCGGCGGCAACCAATATGGGTTTGAGCAAGGCACCAGCATGTCGGCCCCCATTGTTACAGGCGTGGCGGCGCTGATACGCTCTTATTTTCCGGGTTTATCTGCCAGGCAGGTAAAATATATCATAGAAAACTCTGCCATGCACATTTCAGACAGTACAATTGCCATAACAGAGCCGGGAACTAATGTACATGTAGCTATGAGTGACCTTTGCGCAACCGCAGGTTTTATAAATGCTTATAACGCCATTCAAATGGCGGCCGGAATGAAACCAGAATTAACGCAGGAAAAAAAGCAAACAGAAAAAGCGCTTAAGCCAGCTCTAAAAAATTAAAATACATATTTTATGGCGAGGCCCTTACCACCGGAATCTGCAACATTCTATCACCATTATATTAAACTTACGCAAGGCAATTCAGCTACCGAAGCGGTAAACAATCATTCGGCGCAATTACTTGATTTTTATACCAACCTGCCTGAAAATAAGGCTGATTATGCTTACGCTGAAGGCAAATGGACTTTAAAAGAATTATTGCAGCACCTTATAGATGCAGAAAGAGTTTTTACTTACCGCACTATGCGTATTGCCCGCAAAGACACTACACCACTGGCTGGTTTTGACGAAAATACCTATACTGCTAATTCGCTCGCAAACAGCAGAAACTTTACATCGCTGAAAGAAGAATTTGCAGCCCTGCGCAGGAGTACTGACCTGTTTATATTATCGCTTAATGAAGAACAATTAAAAGGGAGCGGTACCGCCAGCGGAAATTTTATAACTGCAAATGCGCTGGCTTTTATTATCTACGGCCATTTATTGCACCATGTAAATATTATCAAGGAAAGATATTTGCAGGCGTAGAAAAAAGATGGTTCTATGATGGATAATATGGGTACAAGCTTGATTTCACATTCGACTCCTTCAGAGTCGGTGGAAACTTAAACTCTGCATTTCTATAGACATTTGACACCCTTTGGGGTCATTCGAAAGATTTGCAGATATATGACTTTTTGTACTTGACTCTGAAGGAGTCGAAGGTTTATAATAAATTAATGGAACCGGGTCTGCTACCCCAGCGGGGTGGAATGTGCCGAGAGCCACCTTTGATGCCTTACCCACCCAATTCGTCATAGAGCCAAAAAGATTAAAAGAATACGGAGAATTTAAGCTTTGCAAAAAAAGGCGTACCGGGCGTATAGCTTACTTCATCTACAGGTTGTATTTCATATTTAAGGCGCGATACATATTCAAACTGCGATTCGTTCCATTGCTGGTTAAACAGATTTTCGATGGCTATTCCTATTTCATATTTACGGGTAGTGTAATTGGCAGTAATATCAGTAATAAAATATCCCAAAGCGGTTAAAGTATAGGAATCATTTGCAGCTCTGTCGTGCAAATAGCGGTAGCTTATACCACCATTAAAGCCATTTTCAAATTTAAAATACAGCCCCGCGGTACTGGTAAACGTGGGTGCCAGCGGCAAGTAATTCTGTCCCTTGGGGTTGTCAAGGTTTCGCGGCCTTGCAAGATCAGCATTCAAATTTCCATAAAGCCATTTATTGAATTGATAGCGCAAAGACAGGTCAATACCTTTCCGCAAAGTTCTTCCGCCGGGCATTACACTTTCATCACCAAGATCAGACCCATAAATAAATTCTTGCTGCAGGTATAAATACCAAAGTGCGGCGTTGATAAACAAGTTTGGTGCAGGCTTCCAGTTTATGCCAAGGTCGGCGCCATAAGCTGCGGGTAAAATTTTATAACCCTGGTTGGCAATTACCACACGGGCATCGTTTGAATGAAAGCCCTTGCCCACCTTAAAATAAACCTGGAACTGCGAATTGGCTGTATATTGAATGCTTAGTTTAGGGCTTATAATTGCTTTGGTTTGAACGGGTTTTACTCCGTTATAAATTGCAGCAGCAGTATCCGAAACAGGCGCCATATTAAGATAATAAAAGTAAAAATAGTCAAGCCTTATCCCGGTGCTAAAAAGCCATTTACCTGCCTGCAGGTCTTCATTAAAATAACTATTGGCGTTCATTTCCTTCACGCGGCCCAACTGTATATAGTTTAATATGCTGTCGCCATGCAGGGTATGGCTTAGCCAGCCCGGGTGTGTTGCATCATACCTTATACCTATACCAGCAGTTGTTGTAAGCACGGCATCGCCTATATTACTTTGGCGGGTAAGTTTGCCATTATATCCAAATAGGTCCCTGTTCTCGTGTTGGCCAAACTCATCGCCATTAACAGGGTCAGTATAATAAAAAGTAAAGTTTGAAACCAGGTTTAAAAAATAATGCGAATAATATAACTGGTTTTCAAGTGTGGTATTACCTAAATTGGTCGTAAGCTTTATGCTGGCGTTTGTGCGACTTGTATAGCCACCCTGCGAGCTGTCAATCACTCCAAACCGGTCTTTCATATATCCTTCAGCAACGGCCCGGTTGGGTACCTCCCCTGAAGCTCCCCAGCCCGAACTCAGCGTAGAGGCTATTATGCTTAATTTACTATTGCTGCCAACAGGGGTAATAAATTTACCAAAAATATTAAACCGGTTAAATTTTTCATGTAAGTCAAAAGGCCCGTCAGCATACAGGCCTTCTGCCGCAATGTAAAAGCTTTGTCCTTTATACATTGCTTTTTTGCTTAACAGGTTAAACATGGCGACCATACGCAGTGTATTATATTGGCCTGCCTCAATCTTCACCATATTCTCATCAAGCATATTTTTTGTGGTATAAGCAACATAGCCTGCTGTATTAAAATCTCCCTTATCGCTGTAATAAGGGCCTTTGCCGAATTCATAACTTGCAACCGTTTCAGGTATTATAAAATGCATGTCAGCATATCCTTGTCCATGTGCATTCGAAACAAGGTTTACTGGTATGCCATCTGCGGATATGTTAACATCTGTACCATGGTCAGCATCAAAACCCCGGAGGAATATTTGTTCTGCCTTCCCTCCACCCTGGTGCTGGGCAATAAACAAACCCGGTACAAGCCTTAAAAGATCCTGTGCCGATTTAACGGGCTGCACATTCAAATCAAGCTGGCTTAATGTACGAAAAGCGTTTAAGCTTGTTTTGTTTGTGATAGTTACAGCCTTTAGATCAATTTGCCCTTTTTCAAGCGCTATGGTTAATGATGGCGTGTTGCCCCGTGCAATTTGTACCTGCTGCGTTGTATAACCAATATAAGATATATTAACCAAACCGCCGGCAAACACATCTTTTAAAACAAATTGGCCGTCTTTGTTTGTTAAAGCGTTCTTTCCTGTTTTTGTATCGGTAACTACCGCCAGTTCAAGTGGCTCAAGGGTTTTCTTATCCACCACTTTGCCTTCGAGCAATAGTTGGGCATTAGATTCATTAATAATAAAAAAACAGAAAAATATAAGAATAGATAAAATTCTTCGCATAAAAATTTAGAATCCTTGTTGGAAAAATGTAAAGCCTGATTGGAAAAAACACTTGCTCAAATTGCCTATGCAATTATTTATTCAGATAAACTTTGGCGTATGCTATAAACGCGCAGTTAAGCGAGCGCTTAACCAAGATCACTTTAAACCTAACCGTGCCAATGTTTAGAGAATAACTAAGCAGCAAAATTTTGGAGGAGGAGCCTGGTTGAAAATAAAAACGGCTTCCGGAATATTTAGATTAAAAACGGGGTAAGATATATCAAATGCATTTAAACTCACTTCATCATTACATTCGGTAAATGTAAGGTGAGGTGGAAAAGGTTCTTCGGTTTTAACCGAATTGTGTGCTTTATTATTTTCATTTTCAGAGCTGGTTGCAGATAATTCTTTTTCAAGGTGGTTAGCGCCATATTTGGCATGTACCGTGGCAATATGGATTGATTCTGCAAATGTATGAGCCCAGGCATCGCTAATAAGCGGCATTAGCGGTTTAAGCATTACCGTTACATAGAGTAAAACAAGGTAATATGCGCCGGGATGTTTCATGTGTTGTAATGCACTTACGGATAAACGTGCCTCCCGGATTTAATTTGTTAAAATAACTGCCGGCGGTTTATTACCGTAAATAAATATGCTAAAACCTGCCCTGTTTAAAATATTTTCCTTCCTAATCCGTCTATCCTTGTATTATTCATTTTAAAAAATAAGAACATGAACTACAATCAGTCATGCGCCGCAAAAGGCACTTACGGTAACCGGCACAGCCACCAGTTTAACCGTGTAATGGAAAGGGCTGCAGTTAACATTTACAAAACGGAGAACAGCTATGAAATGCTGGTATTTGCTCCGGGGCGTATTAAAGAACATTTTCATTTGGATGTAAAGAGCAATGAGCTCGTTGTGTCTTATTCACCACCGGAAGGCTTTCCAAGGCCTGAATGGGTGCGCAGGGAATACAGCCGCGGAGGGTTTGAAAGAAACTTTGCACTGGATGAAAGCATTGATACTGCCGGCATAACAGCAAAATATATTGATGGGGTATTACAGGTAAGCCTGCCGGTTGTACCCGGCAAAGGGGTTGTGAAACAGGAAATAGTGGTTAGCTAAAATGTAAAGGTTGGATGGTAAAAGGTGGCAGTTGTAGAAGGCTGCCACCTTTTTTTATTTGACGTGTTTAATTAATAAAACACGCTATCTTGGTCAAAATTGTATGTAAAGCATTTGTAATGAAACACACACAACTATTTAAGGCAAGTATTATTACAGGTATAGTTATAGTTTGCCTTTTTGAAAGCCGTATTGCATCAAGCGAAAGTAAAAAGCAAAAAGGCAATGCTGATGCAGGTGAAAATGCAGCACAATTACCTTGCTTCCTTGCCATTTCTGATGTACATATTGATACTTCAAAAGCTGTTACCAAATATGGCGATGAAACGGGTATGGATCTTTGGAATTCCACCACACAAAAAATATCCACGATAATATCAACAGATAAACCAACATTCATAATTCTTTTAGGCGATCTTCCGTGGCACGCGAAAAGAGATAATCCTGCCCAATTAAACAGCGCAAAAGGCAATACAGGGTTTGTGTTGCAAAACTTAAGAAAAATAGCGGTTGCCTCAAAAATACCCCTGCTGTATGTGCCGGGAAATAATGATTCGCAAGGCGGTGATTATGACGCTTTTACCGTGAATGGTAAAACACCTTTCATGCTGGATGCCGGCGGCCAACTTAAATGGCCAATGATAACCGGTGCATCTTCGCACAATAACAATGATCCTTCTATTGCCGATAGCACCCAATTAAAGCTTGGCTGCTACTCAGCGTGGCCGCTTGGTAAAAAAAGCCATCTTAGGGTTATCGCTTTAAACTCGGTGATATTTGTAAACGATAAAGCCTATTCGGCAAATGCAACAGATGATGCGGCTGCTGAAATAAACTGGTTTAAAAATCAGCTTATTGACGCAGTTAATTCAAAGGATTTTGTGTTGATTGCTATGCATGTGCCACCGGGTAAAAATGCTTTTCTTAATACCTTACATAATGGCAAAGGGTTTGGAAAAAATATGTGGGATTCCACCTTATTATATGAAGGTAAAACTGTGCAGGATGCTTTTTTAGACATAGTTAGCCAATATAAAAAAAGCATCATTGGCATTTTGGGCAGCCACACCCACATGGACGGCATAAAAATATTGACAGACAAATGCGGTGGGTTTTCAAATTTCCTTATCTCTGTTCCCTCTATTACGCCAGATCATTTGAATAACCCGGGAATGAAAATTATCAGTTACGACCCTTCAAATAATTTTTCACTGGTGAATTTTGTCACTTATTATTACGCGATAGGCAGTACTGCACAAACAGGATGGGAAAATTCTTACAGTTTTGACGGGATATTCAATTGCCCGCAAAACACACCCATACGGGAATATATTCAATCAAAAATTTTTGATAAAAAAGATACAACCGGTTTTCTGCAGGATGTTAAAAGCATCTATACGGTTAAAAGCATCATGCCAAACGATAATGATATGAAAACAGCGGTAAAAGTTGATCATCAAAAAGAGCACTGCACACCTTAATGATCTTGCTGCTGCAATTATTCTTCAACCAAAGGCGCAGTCAGTGGCACATGTATGCGGTTGGGGATCACGATCCTGAAAATGGTTCCAACACCATAAGTTGAGCGGACAGATATGTCACCGCCAAGCCGGGTAAGCGCTTCTTTTACTATATGCAGCCCAATACCCAGGCCGGTAACATTATTACTGCTGCGGAAAAACATTTTAAATATATTATTCAGGTGCTGTTCTAATATACCTATTCCATTGTCCTCAATTTCTATCAGCGCCTTGTCTTCATTTGAAGTAACTTTTATTTTTACAACAGGATTTGTTTCAGTTTGTTTCTGGTATTTTACGGCATTGGAAATAAGGTTATCGAGGATAACCGAAAGCCGGAAAGCATCGTTCCTGAATTCAAAAGATTGGTCAATGGTGAGGAGAAAATCAATATTGGGGTTTTGCATGCGGCATATACTAATGCTTTCGCCAATAAGTTTTGAAAAATCAATTTCATTGGTTTCATCTTCCACCCGGATACTTTTATAATATTCTATTATTTTTTGTATAAAAACATCCATCCTGTTAACACAGGTTTCAATCATGCCAAGATAATTATTGGGGTCGATAACAGAATTCTCCATCCGGGCCAGGTTCAAAATACCCATTACAGAAGCAAGCGGCGACCTAAGGTCGTGTGAGGTACTATAAACAAACCTGTTTAGCTCATCATTGGTTTTCTCAAGCTCAAAAACCTTGTGTTTCAATTGCAGGCGCATGGTGTAAATTTCAAACGCATTTTGAATGGCGTTCTGCAATTCAAATTCATCCCATGGTTTTTTAATATAGCGGTATATCTCTCCCTTATTAATAGCATCTATAATTGCCTCTGCATCAGAATAGCCGGTTAATAAAATTCTTACGGGGTCGGGATGCGAATTGCGTACAATTTGAAAAAACTCTACCCCGGTTGACTGTGGCATGCGCTGGTCGGCAATAATAACATGCACCTTCTCATTATTGAGGATACCCATCCCTTCGGCTGCCGATGAAGCAGTGAACACTTGATACATTCTGCGAAAACTTGCCTGGAAGGATAACAGGTTATTTCTTTCGTCATCAATGTACAGGACTTTTATCTTTTTTTCCTGGTTGCTCATTAGGTATTGTATAAAGTTAATTAAGTTATTGGTTGCACATAAGGTAAAGTTATAATAAAATCAGCGCCGTTTCCCGGTGAAGAAATAATATCAATTTTACCATGATGTTTTTCAATTATTTTAAAAACAATTGCCATTCCCAGGCCCGTGCCTTCCCCAACATCTTTCGTTGTAAAAAATGGCTCAAATACACGATGTTTCACTTCCTCTGTCATACCAATGCCTGTATCTTTTATGCTTATTTCTATTCTGTCTTTGTCAATATCACGGGTAGTTATGGTTATACTTTCGGCGTTTGTTTTAACTGATTTGGCGTTAATAGCCTGCAGCCCGTTGGAAATAATGTTCATAAATACCTGGTTAAGCTTACCAGGGTAGCATTCAACATTACCTTTTGCAGTGAATGACTTTACCAATTGCACATCAAAAGGTATGGTGTTGCGTATAAGAACTATGGTTGATTCAATACCGTCATGCACATTTACCACTTTAAGTTCGCTTTCATCCAGCCGGCTAAACGTTCTAAGCCCTCTTACTATTTCAGCGGTGCGCTCCGCGCCGTCTTCAATACCTTTTATCAGGTGCCCAACCTCGGTTTTTATAAAATTAATATCTATCTGCTCCTGAAGTTCGGCAATTTGTTTCAATTCTTTTTTATAATTATTTGCGTCGCCATTTAATGTATGCAGGCGGTTATATTGCTGCATAACCTCAAATATATCATTTATATCAAGCTTTAAGGGGTTGATATTTGACTTTACAAAATTGATGGGATTATTGATCTCATGTGCGATGCCCGCCGTTAGCTGCCCGAGCGATGCCATTTTTTCAGCATCCACCAATTGCGCCTGTGCATCTTTCAGGTTTATTAATGTATCGCTTAACTGGTGGTTTGTGGCGCGCAATTCTTCCGTGCGTTCCAATACTTTTTTTTCCAGTACAATATTTTGGTCGCGCACTAACTGTTCATTTTCTTTGGAAACTTTTAATGCCTCCAGTTGGGATTGCTCTTTTTCTTTTTTATAGATGTTTATCCTGTCAGCAAGGGCAAGTGAGAGCATGATGGCCTCAATTCCGGAGCCTATATATAATATATAGGTTGTAAAATTATTGTATGGTAATACATCCAAATTGCGGAGGGATTGTATCTGCCTGCCAATAGCAAATACAAACCAGGCAGCAAAATAGTAATATGCCGGGCGGTAACCGCGCCAGGCGATATAACCAGATGCAACTATTAACAGTATGCCGCCAATTATACCATTGATGCTAAGCAGCGTATAAGAAAAGGATAACTTGTAAAAAAATTCAGCAACAATAGGGAAGATATACAGCACCATCAAGGCATAAAATATCCATGTTAGAACTTTTGAGAATTTTTTTATTTGCAGAAATGCCAGCCCGAATATAAGTGCTGTTATACCGGGAAAAGTAGAGGTTATTAAAACCGCATACCTGTTGAATTGGGGATGATTGGGCCACAAAAATTTAAACGACCACCCCGAAAAAGTTACTAATGCAAATAGCAACGCAAACAGGTACAATACATAAAAAAAATAACTTTTATCCTTTGTGGAAAAAAACAGGAAGAAGTTATACAAAAGAATAGACACAATGAGCCCTGTATAAAGGCCGATTATAAGTGTTTCCTTCTGCGAGGTTTTGCTTAAACTACTCTCATTATTAATACTTAAAGGTAATTGAAGAGGATGCTCACCCGTAAAATGAATGTAATAAGTGCCTACGGCGCCAGGGGGTATGTTCAGGGCAAAAATAAAGCCTGTACTATTGGTACCACGGGATGAAAAAGGATATTGGTTGCCGGTTACCTTTATAAGCTGGAGTTGCCCGGCGCTGTCAAGCCTATACACCTCAATTGCGGGTATATTGGCATAATCTACTGCAAGGTATAACGTGTTATCCGGCAAGTTGTTTTTTAAGGCAACCCTTACCCATACATTGTTATAATTTGCAAGAAATGACGAAACTTTTTTAGATAATACTTTAAACCTGCCGGGTTGTATTTTTACGATCGTTTCTTTTGAATATGTATTTGAAGAATCAAAAAAAGTTTCAACCAGGTTGCCAATTGGCTTTGTAAGCAAACTACTGTCAACATTTACCGGGGTCTGCCCCAGCAGGCATAGGGGGTAAAGCAAAATAAATGTAAAAATATACTTGATCATCATGGATATGTGGCAGCTGTTTTAGCGCTTAAAATTAAGATATATCAGGTATTTTAAATTCATTATTGTCTGCTGAAGCTATTTGCAGTTGATAATGCACATTAACTTCAACATTTTTAAAAGGTGATTTTTCTTTTAAAACCGCGTTCGGGTTTTTACGTAAAAAGAACATTTTTTCCCGTTCTTTGGGGTGAGCGTTTGGCAGGTTTTCTGCGTCTTCTAAAAAAACTGCAGTTGCAATAAGGTCAAGCTTTGGATAGTAGAATGTTCCATTATTGCCAACCTGGCTAAAAACTTCGCTGCCAATCCATTGGTTAAACCTGACAGTAACCGGGGAACACAGCGAGAACATACTGTTTAACCCTATTTGATTGGATATTACAACTGCAACCCGGGATGGAAACAAACTTCCGATGCCAAGGCCGGCAACTTCTACTGAATTCCACAAACCGCATAATTCGCCTGTACCCTTGTGAGAATAGTGCTGTACATATTCTTTTATCTTAGGGTCCATGGTCCAGGTGGCCATCTCAATTGGTAAAGGGGTTACTCCGTCTGCAGCATGCACACGGGCACCGCCATAGAGCTTTTCAGCATCAAGGGATTCAACTACAATCACAAAAACAGCCCTGTTATGCATCCACGCATCACTTGAAGAGGTTACTTTATGAATTCCATGATTTTCTAATACTTTTTTGTGCCCTTCAATAAACTTCAAGCAGGTAGCTGGATCATCCGGAGCCCTGAATGCTCTTATCCTTATATCGGTTTCCATTCTTTTACACAGGTATTGATTAAAAGTTACCCAAAATATCACAAATAAACATCATACAATGATACACCTAATTTTCTTAATATTATTTTACCCGTTTCAGAATTCTTGGCTAACTTGCAGCAAATCCAACAATATCGTGGTCTGCAATATAAATATTCCATAATCTTCGCATGATAAATATTCTTTATATTGATGATGAGCCCCATAATCTTATTGCTTTCAAAGCCGCTTTCAGGCGTACTTACAATGTATTTACTGCTGAAAGTGCAGAAGAAGGGCTGAAAATATTACAAAACAACCAAATTCATGTTATTTTAAGTGACCAGCGGATGCCAAAAGTGACCGGCATTGAATTTTTTGCTTCAATAATCGAAGCTTACCCTGACCCCATACGGATACTTATTACCGGCTATACAGATATTAACGCCGTAATTGATGCCATTAACACAGGCCAGGTTTATAAATACCTTACCAAACCCTGGAGCGAAAATGATGTTAAGAATTTTATTGAAAAAGCTTACGAGGTTTATAGCCTTAGAAAAGAAAATATTGAGCTTACCGAAAAGCTGATAGATGTTAATAAAAAGCTTGAGTTCCTTGCCCGCCAAAGCCTTTTGAGCTGAGGAAGGGCATAAGGTATAAGGTGAAAGGAAAACAAATCATCAATATTCCCCTCTTCCCCTCATATTTCATATTTTTTTCCTTAATGACTTATTGACTAATGACTCTTCTGTCAACCCCTTTGTTCCTTAATGACTATTGACCAATGACTTCTTCCACTGTCATCTGTCAACTTCCATCTGTCAACTCCCGCTCCCCTGCCCTGCTGTCAGGTTCCGCATGTTTGTTCGTCAGTAATAACATAAGTGGATAAGTCAAAACAGCAACTTAACAGTTTTGGAGTTAACTTTGCTACCTTATTTCACTACATTATTAATATTAAAATATAAACACTATGGCTTTAGAATTTACAGATGCAAATTTTCAGAATACCGTTCTGGACAGCGACAAATTAACTATTGTGGATTTTTGGGCAGAATGGTGCGGGCCATGCCGTGCAATTGGGCCTGTTATTGAAGAACTTTCTAAGGAATACAATGGCAAAGTAAATGTGGGCAAAGTAAATGTTGACCATAACCCTACCATAAGCATTAACTATGGCATAACCTCCATACCGGCTATCTTATTTATTAAAGGCGGCAAGGTGGTTGACAAGCAAATAGGTGCAGTTCCCAAATCAATATTGGAAAAAAAGATACAGGCTCACCTGTAACTTATCATAACTAAGTTTTATAAAAGCCCCACATAATGGGGCTTTTTTTATTGTGGATTGAAATAATAGTGACTGTGGAAAATGGATATTTTGTTAAAAATTCTAATTTATTTTGATGTTTACGAAATAATCGTACATTTACGATAATTTCGTATAAATGGAGAAACTAACCAAGCAGGAAGAAGAAGTAATGCAGGCCATTTGGCATATCGGGGAAGGCACCGTTAAGGCATTTTTAGAGGATATGCCCCATCCCAGGCCCCCTTATACCACCCTTGCATCAACAGTAAAGAACCTTGAAAAAAAAGGTTTTATCAGCAGCCGTTTATTAGGCAATACCTATCTATACACACCAGCAATTCCTGAAGAAGAGTATAAACAAAAATTTATGCAGGGTTTTGTGCAGGATTATTTTAATAATTCATATAAGGAAATGGTGAATTTTTTTGTTGCACAAAAAAAGCTAAACCCTAATGAACTAAAAGAAATTATTAACATGATTGAAGGTAAAAACAATAAAAACTAATGCTATGCACCTGCCATTTGAGTACATGCTTAAAATTTCGCTTTGCCTTACAGTAACATACCTGTTTTATGTTTTATTGTTAAAGCGGATAACACATTATAGCTGGAACAGGCTGTTCCTTTTAACGTGCTCTGTTCTTGCGTTTATTATTCCTGCACTCAATATTAATTTGTTTGTAGAGCCGGAGAAATTAACCGGTGTATTTTTTGTAAACAAAATACCTGCAATTAATACAGACATAATTTCATCAAATATTAGTAACGGCAGTGTTGCATGGAATATGTCCTCACTCCTTCTCATCATTTTCATTACCGGGGTGTGTTTTTTTTCAGGCCGCCTGATCATCCAGTTTATTTCATTAAAAAAAATACAGGCAAAAGCACAGCTGATAAATAATGGTGAAGTAAAACTGTACCATCTTAACGCCGGCATTGCGCCATTTACCTTTTATAAAAGCATTTACCTTGATAAAAATATTTACAATGAGCAGGAATTAGATGAAGTGATAAAACACGAATTAGTGCATGTTAACCAGAAACATACTATTGATGTGCTTTTGGCGGAATTACTCTGTATATTAAACTGGTACAACCCCTTTGCCTGGATGATAAAACATGCCGTTAAAGAGAATCTTGAATTTATTGCCGACGATATTGTATTACAAAACGGTGTAAACCGTAAAGATTACCAATACCTCTTATTAAAAGTTACCGGCAACATACCCTGCACTGTTACAAGCAACCTTAACTTTTCTTCGTTAAAAAAACGCATTCAAATGATGAACGGTACTAAAACATCTAAAGCTCATTTGTTTAAATTTTTATTTATTGTGCCCATGTTAAGCATTTTGCTGCTGGCATTCAGGCATGCGTACGACAAACCTGTTGTTCACAGGCATTCAGACGCAACGGCGTTATCTGAGAATTATATTTTAGAATCACTTACTTATTCAATAACCGACCCTAAGATAGAAGCGCTTGTAAAGAAAGAACAGGGAAACAGCTATTTGAAGCAAGGGGATACCTTAAGCCTCTCCATGATAAAGAACGAGAAAGAACGGCTTCTGGGGATTTTACAAAAAAACGGGTACTCAAATTTAGGTACCCATGCCATAACGTTTGAGGTAGATACAACCTTAGGCAACAAAAGGTTTTCGGTGCAGGTAAATATAACAGCGGGGCAAAATAAAAGTTCTGTTCATAGCGGGCAAAACCAATCTTCAAAAGCAAACGTGACCAGCTATTATGAAAATAAACAGTACGATAGAAATGCTTTTGATAATAGAAGCTCAATGGCTTTTTTAAAACATGTTAATAACGTTGCGAATGCATAAAATGTAGCATCTCTTTTTATCCAATTAAAAAAATTATTGATTGTAAAATGGCCTCTAAAAAGGGGAAGGATATTGCTATGCTTATTGATGAACGATCTTAAAATAAAAAAATGTTTAAAAAAGAATTTGTAAAACCACTTATTGCCTTATTCCTTTTTTCACCCATAATAGCAGCCTGCCAGGTGATAGAAAAAATTTCTTTTGATGCAAATGACAGCACAGGCGGTTATTACCTGGCAGTGCGGCCGGCATCAAACAATATAAAAGGCGTACTGGTTTTGCTTAACAGTTTTAGGCCGCCGGAAAGCATGCTGCCGGAAACAAGGCTGCACAATGTGGGCTATGCAAATAATATGCTTACTGTATTTGCATCTATGAACTTTAAACTATATGCAGACAGCGTAGCAGTGCTAAGGCTCAATACCATTATGCGGGATATTGTTGCAAGATTTTCTCCTGATACTTCAAAATTTGCATTGGCAGGCCATGATTTTGCCGGCAGCATAGCTTTGCGATATACAGAGCTGACGTACGAGCATCCGGAACAATACCCGGTGCAGCCCAAGGCAGTTTTTGGTGTTGATTGCCCTATTGACCTGTTTAGCGTTTGGCACTGCTGTGAACGGGAAATAAAGAAGAATTTCTACCCCGGTACGGTTGGTGATGCAACATTGTTTATAAACGCAATGAAGAAAGAGAACGGTACCATTTACGATAATGCGGAGGCCTATAAAAAACTTACACCTTTTAACCATGATGCTGATGCGCCGGGCCATGAGCAATTTTTAAAAACCGTGGGCGTGCGTTTATATTATGATAACGACATTGAATGGCAATTAAAATACAGGGGCAATGGTTTGTATGACAGCAATATACCCGACGCCACAGAACTGGTAAGCCGCCTAATGCTTGCAGGTAATAAAAACGCGGAGTTTGTTGCCGCAAAACGGCCTGGCTTTAAAGCTAATGGGATGAGAAGCCCCAATGCAATGTCTATAGTAGAAGAATCAGAATGCATAGAATGGCTTATAACAAGGCTGAATATTCTTAACCCCAACAACCCGCTGGCGTGGGTACCACCATATACCTTTACTGTACCCGAAGGATGGCGTGTGGAGCGCACGGAATTTCCTCCATATTTTTCCCCGAATATTATTTATAAAGGTTTTGAAGAGATACATTTCCCTCCCGGATGGGGCAATATTAGTACCGAAGATTACTGGTCTGTTTCATACCTGCTCAGGCTTAACGGCAAGCAAAAGATAGATGAAGATGTTTTGCAGAATATGTTTAAAACTTATTACGGGGGCCTTGTTGCAGACAATACCACACGAAGAAATATACAGGCAGATAAATTAGTGCCTGTAACAGCAAAGCTCAAAAAAATAACTGCAGAACCGGGGGACATGGAAACATATACCGGCATTGTAAATTCGCTTGATTATATGGCTATGGTACCCATTACTTTTAATTGCCGCGTGCATGTTAAGGCAGGCAAGAATACAACTCCTGTTCTCTTTGAGATTTCACCCAAGCCGTTTGCACACCCGATATGGCAAACGATGGAAAAAACGGTACAGGCTTTTGATAACGAAAACAATACAACCCACTAATACAGTTATATGAATAATGTTACACGTTTTATATCAACAGCTTTTGCGGCAATAGTTTTATCGCATAATAGTTACGCGCAAAATAATGATGCCTCAATAATTAAACAGCTTAATAAAACATGGCTTGATGCTATTGTTAACAGGGATACAGCCGCATTAAGTAAAGTACTGGCAAGTGATTTTGTGCTTATTAATCCTAATGGCAGAAAAATGTCTAAAGCAAATAATTTGGCTAATGTTATTTTACCTGATCAAATGGTATTGTCTGTAAATATTGACAGTGTTGAAGCAAGGCTGTTAACAGGCGAGACAGGAACGATAACCTGCTGGACAACTTTTGTTATTGAAACAGGCGGCAAAAAAACAACCGGGAAAAACTGCTACCAGGATGTATATGTAAAAAGAAATGGCAACTGGGCGGCGGTTTCCGCACATGTAACATTATTAAGTATGAAAGAATAATTTGTCAACTTTTATATGCATATGCATAATTATCAAACAGTACCAGTCATCAATCAAATTGAGTTGTATGCAGTAGCAGATCAATAAATATTTTATAGCGTTTTCATGGCCCTTCTTTAATTAATGAATTAGAGGGTACAGTAGCCTTTTGTCATAACCCATCACTCATAATAAGGAGATAGGGAATGGTATTTTAAAAAGATAATATAAAAAATAAAGCAATGAATTTTAAAAGAATCAACAACATTACGGGCTGGGCGGTATGTTTAACAGCCTGTACAGTATATATCCTTACAACCGAAGCCGGTGGCAGTTTTTGGGATTGCGGTGAGTTTGTAAGCAGTTGCCTTAAAGTGCAAATACCTCACCCGCCAGGTGCGCCTTTATTTGTATTGCTGGGCAGGATATTTATTGTTCTTTTTGGCAATAACCCTTTGACTGCGGCCAAAGCTGTGAATATTATGAATGCGCTTGCGAGTGGTTTTACTATATTATTTTTATTCTGGACCATAACGCATTTTGCCCGTAAGATCATAGAAAAAGATAACAATAACCAGCCTTTCAATGTAAGGCAAATAGTAATCATTATGGGTGCCGGCGCCGTTGGCGCACTGGCATATACTTTTACAGATTCTTTCTGGTACAGCGCTGTTGAAGGCGAAGTATATGCTATGAGTTCCTTTTTCACAGCAATTGTATTTTGGGCCATCCTCAAATGGGAAAATCATGCGGATGAACCCGGGTCAGACCGCTGGATAGTATTTATATTTTTTCTTATAGGCTTATCTATTGGCGTACACATTTTATGCCTCCTTTGCATCCCTTCTATTGTTATGGCATTCTATTTTAAAAGAAGAAATTCATTCAATTATAAATTGCTCCGTAAGTATTTTATACGCTTTATTTTAATAGCCGGGGCTGCAGGCGTTATTCTGGCGTTGCTTGGTGCGCAGTCTGAGGTTAATGCTGAAAGAGGCATTCCTTTTGACGGCACCGTGCCCGGGTTGATGGTATTTGCAACATTGGCTGCTGTTGGCCTGCTTTATCTTGCTGAAAAAATATCAAAAGAAAAAAAAGAATATTATGGCGGCGCTTATATCTTTTTATTGTTTGGCGCTGTTATATTGGGTATCGTACAACTTGGCATCATTCAATATTCAATTAAAATAGCAGGGGGCTTTGATGTTTATTTTGTAAATCATCTTGGCATGCCATTTTATTCGGGCTTCGCATTCTTTTTTATCCTGGTAGCTGTGGCAATATGGGTGGGGATGCGCTTTGTAACTAAAAAGAGGTGGGCATACCTTCGGCTTGCCTTATGGTGTATCTCTTTTTCGCTTATCGGTTATAGCAGCTATTTAACCACGATGATACGCAGCAATGCAGACCCTGCGGTGGATGTGTTTAATGTAGATAATCCCGAAAGCCTTGCCGGCTACCTTGGCCGCGACCAGTATGGCGATTTTCCTATCCTGTACGGCCAGAAGTTTAATGCCCAGCCAGTTGATTATAAAGAAGGTTCGGTAAAGTATCAAAAAGGCGAAAACAAATATCTCGAGGCGGGAAAAGACGGGCATTATGTATATATGCCCCAGGATAAAATGATATTCCCCCGCATGTGGGACATGACAAACGACCAGGGGCATTTTGATTATTACGCTTTCTTTTTAAATGCAGGCAAACTAAAAGATGGTAGCCTGGATATTGAGAAGGATGAGAACGGTTTTTACACCAGGCCAAACTTTTCTGATAACGTGAAGTATTTTATTAATTATCAAACATGCTTTATGTACCTGCGGTATTTCTTCTGGAATTTCAGCGGGAAACAAAATGATATTGAGGGAATGTTCAATGGCAATGTGCGGGATGGCAACTGGATAACCGGCATACCCTTTATTGATAATGAAATGTATGGCGATCAAAGCCTGATGCCCGACAGTATAAAACATAATAAGGCCCACAACGAATTATTTATGCTGCCATTTATTTTTGGGATAATCGGTTGCTTTTTTCAATTCAGGAAAAAGATGGATGACGAGGTAGTTACCTTCCTGTTATTTTTCATGACAGGTTTTGCCATTATCATTTATCTTAACCAACCCGGGCAGCAACCGCGCGAACGCGATTATGCCTATGTTGGATCGTTTTATGCTTTTGCCATATGGATAGGATTGGCAGTTTTATATTTTGCTGAATTAGCAGCTGCCTGGGATAAAAAAATGGTAAAATACATGGGCATTTGTGGTGGCGTTAGCGCATTGCTAATGACGGCAAGTGGCATTACTGCGAATGGCGCTCTAGCCCTGGGCATAGGCTTTATACTTGCGTTTGCAGCGGTTGCCTTCGGGTTGCCCTACCTGCTGAAATTTTTAAAAAATAAGCAAGCCATTATTTATACAACGGTGCTTGTTTCCTTGCTTGTGCCTGTTTGGATGGGTGCCCAGGAATGGGATGATCACGACCGCAGCAAAAAACAACTTGCCCGCGACGTTGCAAAAGATTACTTAGAAAGCTGCGCCCCAAATGCAATTCTTTTCACATTTGGTGATAATGATACTTATCCTCTTTGGTATGCACAGGAGGTAGAAGGCATAAGGCCTGATATCCGCATCATCATCAATAGCCTTCTCTCAGCAGACTGGTGTATGAACCAATTGCGCTATAAGATAAATAAAAGCGCTCCGGTTGATGTAATATGGAGCAAGGAGCAAGTGCTGGGAAGCAAAAGGGATATTGCTTTTTATAAAGCGCAGCAGCAATTTGAAGCAACCAAATATTACGATCTGTATGATGTTATGAAGAATTACGTAGGCGACGACAAAAATGTTGATGAAAGAGGTTATAATATAATGCCAACCAGCAAAGTATTTGTGCCCGTTGATGAGCAGGCGGTAAGATCAAACGGTACAGTTAATCCTGCTGACAGCGTGATAAAAGAAATGCAGTTTGACATTCCAAAAACTACGCTGTATAAAAACGACCTGGCTATACTGAATATTATTGCTGCCAATAAATGGAAAAGGCCAATTTATTTCAGCATGCCGTATGGCGATCTTGGTTTTGGAAACTATCTTCGGAAAGAGGGCCTGTCATACCGTTTGGTGCCTGTATTAAACTCGCAGGTAAACACAGACCGCATGATGGATGTAGTGATGCACAAATTTGGGTTTGGCAATGCCAATCTTTTCAATGTTTACTTTGATGAAGAGAACCGGAGGCATTTAAATATCATTCGCAGGGCCAATGCTGAACTTGCCTTAGACCTTTCGTTTAAAAACAGGAAAGACGATGCAAGGAAAGTATTGGAACGCGCGGATAAAATGATGCTTGAAAGTAATTTCCCGTATGGCATGACCTCGCGCAGCAATGAGCATGACCGCTTATCTATGATATTCCTGGAAGGCTGTTACCGTGCCGATGATGCGGCGCTTGCCGAAAAAGTATCAAAGTCTGTCCGTAAAGACCTTAACCAGCAAATGCGGTATTATAACAGCCTGACAGGCAACATGGCAGATGCTATGCAATACGAAAAAAGTACGGCGCAAAGTGTGTTGAGCGACCTTGACAATCTTGATAAAGCATTCAGCAATAAAAATGTAAAGTTGCAGTAGCTGATTATTTTAAATAAGTTTCAAAACCCTTATTCTGCAGCTGTTGTAACAATAATATTCTTCGTCTGCGTAGAGTGTGCCGCGTCCGCATTCCATGCGGTAGTAATAAAATAAGGGGCCTTGTTATCGGAATCTTTATTGCTGTAAGTACAATTAATACGTCTTGTTTCACCGGGGGCCACGCATATATAATTATCATTAAATATCACAGGTAACATATCGTCCCCATCCTTCCCTTTTAATGCACGAACATGCACAAAGAATGCCACGGCGTTGCCGGTGTTTGTAATAGTAACTGTATTTACGGTACTGTCATCCCTTTTGTTGGTTATACTGCTTATTTTAAGTGCTGTTTTTGGCAGTTGTTGTAAGGCACTATAGTCAGTGTATGCTGATTGTGGCGTAAAAAACCAGGTTGACTTATCCCAGTTCAATGAATCGTCTTTTGCTGAAAGCCAATACCAGTTGATACTTTGCGTTGCTCCGTTTTGGTCGCTTAACTGCAGGCGCAGAAAATAAGTTGATGATAAACCCTCTATCGCAGGGATAGCAAAACACCTGTTAATACCATCTTTTGAAACAGATGTTTGCAGGGATTTGGTATATTTTACCGTGCCATCAATATTATAAACCTGGGCTTTTACTTTAAGCCCGGTAAAATTCTTTAAAAGAGCATTTGTTATTACTACCTCTTTTGACAGGTATGAATATTGTACATGCAGCGGCTCCAGGCCTTTCTTCACGCCAAAATAAGTCCCTGCCGGGTATAAATAGTAATCATAGGTGTGCCAGATGATGCCCGGCCATGGGTTGCTAAGCATCCACTGGACAACGCCGGTAGCTGTTTTATGTTTATTAATGCCGTAGCCTTCCATCATAGCGCGGTGCGCTTCGTAATTTTGTGCCTGTGCTTTAGCCAAATAATCCTGTATGGATACAGGGGCGCCATAGCGGGCAAGTAAAGCTGTATCAAATACTTTTGTAGTGCCAAATGACCCCGTGCCTGCATGATATTGCCAATTTTTACTGGTGCTGTTTATTGAATCTTTTGGTATGAATTTAATAAGGCTTTCATACGGGGGGATGGAAGGCCCGGGTGATATTTCTGTTGCAAAGCTCCATGCGCCGCCGTATTTTTCAGTATCCTCCTCCCAGTAGGCAGGCGGCACCCACTCATAAGGCCCCAACATTTTTACACCACTTCTGCCTGAAACTTTTGAAACGCTTTGATTGGCAGTTGACAATATAGGGTCCGGGAAATGCAGGTTAGCTTCAATAGTAAGCCAGTTTCTTTCAACAGTGGTATCCCTTGGCGGCATATCGCTTCCATTAAGCCATGTTAAGATGCAAGCTTTGTTCCGCAGCCAATACATCATGCTGCTGTCAGAAGCCATGGCGACCACTCTTTTTGCAGGCGTCCATCTCTCCGGGTATTGCCAGGCGCCGCAGCACATCCAGCCTGTCATTACCAGCAGCCCGTTCTTATCACACAGGTCGTAAAAATTATCATCTTCAAACTTTCCTTCAGAGCGAACGATATTAATATTCATATCGCGCACTAATTTTATTTCGCGCTCCTGCCGTTTAGGTGATTTTCGCTGAAAAATATCAGGCGACCATGCTGCGCCCCTTAGCATAATAGGTTTTCCGTTCACAATAAATTCCCTCGCGGTATCAGTTAAAAACGCAGAAGTGATTTGCCTTATGCCAAAATGTTCTGCAACGGTATTGCTTACCTTTTTATTCCTTACAATTGACAGCTCAACCCGGCTTAACGCGGGTTTGCCAAACTGCCAGGGCCACCATATTTTGGGATCTTTTACATTCAGTTGCGGAAAGCCAGCCGGCGTAAAGCTTACTTCTTTTTTCTCCCTGGCTTCCAAATGCACTTTTTGTTGAAATGTTATATCATCATTTATCTTTCCCTTTACAACAGCGTCTGTTGGCTCATCAGAATAATTGGCTACATCGGCATACACGGTTAAATGCGCAGTTTTTAAAGAAGGAAGGTCAAATTTTGTATCAACAAAAGGGTGCTCAACAGCTACTTTATCATAAATGTCAATCTCAGCATCATTTACTATGCCGCCATTATAATCTGCGGGATAGTGTATCCAGTCTGCATAATCAATTGCAAGGTCCCCTCCCCTTTTTTGCGGGTTAAAAGGCCTTGTAATATCAAGCGCCAAAACGTTTACGCCCGAATACTTTACAAGATTGGTTATATCAAACTCAAAAAACCGGAAAGGGCCTTTCACCTGGTTTGTGTCCGCAACCAGTACACCATTCAGCCATATATCAGCCTTGTAATTAAGGCCATGTATTTTTAGAATGACATTCTTTCCTTGTTGTGATGCAGGCAAACTAAATTCTTTTCTAAACCACCAGGGCTTGTCGAATTTAGGGCCTGAAATTTTGTCAAGATTGGTACTATAAAAAGGATCAAAATTGTATTCGTTGTTTGCCAGCAAACCCGCAATAACAGTGGTAGGTACTGATATATTATACCACTGAGGTGTTGCAAACCCTGCCTGCGATACCATGCTGCCTGAAGAAGAGTCGATAAGAAAAGATTGCATTTTCCATCCATCAGCTAAGGGAAACTTAGTTTGTGCGATGACGGTAACATAAAATAAAAAACAAGATGTGATGAGTATCGTTTTTTTCATTGGAATCAGTTATGGTTTGCAATCGTTAAGTTAAGATAAACCATAAAATTATATAAAAGGCATTTTTATATGACGGGGAAATAATACTTTTCGGCCAAATTTAAATGAAATGAGAAAAGCAAGCATGGTTATTATGTTCCTTATCCTGGCAACAATTGCAAATGCCCAAAAACCAGAAGATTCTATAAAAGCTTCGGTAAATAATTTTTTCATAGGCATGGCTACCTCCGACAGCATTGCTATTATTAACTCCTTTACAGATGGCGGCATGCTGCAAAGCGTAAGTGAAAAAGACGGTAAAACAAATGTGGAGACTGAAAAATTAATTGATTTCGCTCATGCTATAGCAGGCCTGCAGCGCAACGATGCTGATGAACGGATAGCGTTTAATTTAATAAAGATTGATGGGGCTTTGGCATTTGTATGGGCGCCCTATAACTTTTTTTACAAAGGTAAATTCAGCCATTGTGGTGTTGATTGTTTCGCTATGGTAAGGATGAATGGTGCTTGGAAGATACAGTACATCATTGATACGAGAAGAAAGAATGCGTGTAAATATTAAACACCTCAAAGCAAAAACTAACTGTTCTTTGTTGGTGAAAACACCAACAAAGGCAAAAAATCCGTGAGATTATCATACACGGTTAAACTTCTGAGATGCCTGCCTGCGCAGGCATGACGGCACCTTACAATTTTGGCAGAATTTAGACACATAATCTTCCGAACACCTATGGTGAAAACACCAACAAATGCAAGCCCTACAAAATAATTTTGATAAATACCTCAAAGCAAAAACCAACTGTTCTTTGTTGGTGAAAACACCAACAAAGGCGAAAAATTTAATAAAGATTGATGGCCCGCTGGCGTTTGTTTGGGCGCCATATAACTTTTTTTACAAGGGTAAATTCAGCCATTGTGGTGTTGATTGCTTTGCCATGGTAAGGATGAATGGTTCATGGAAAATTCAATACATCATTGATACAAGAAGAAAGAATGCTTGTAAATATTAGGTGTTGATATTATTTGCCGGGGTTCAAAAAATTTCGAACCCGGCAAAATAATTTATGCAACAGATATCCTCTTCAGGTCAATATGCGACGGAGGCGTAACTACCAAAGGTATCATTTCTATTTGCGTATCAGTAGTATCAAGCCCAAATGCTTTTTTATCACTTTGGCTTAATTGTTTTATACTAAAATAGGCATTCAAAATAAATCCATCTTTCAGTGAAAACTCATTTTCAACAGACAGGAAGCGATCAATGATCACATAACGAATATCAGCCGCTATCTTGTATTTCTGCATAGCCTCGTATTTGCTTTCCTTCAAATGCAGTTCGTGGTGCTGCAGCATATCCTCAATCACTATTTTAAAGAAAAGGTTTATACGTGTTTGTATGCGGAAACCCAGCCTGAAATCAACACGCATCACTTTATCTTCTTCAATCTCCTGTATTGAATATTCCATGGTGTATGGCTCATCTGTCCTGTCAATATGCACAAACCAATACACATCGGCTCTTTTGGGCTGTTTGCCAAAAATAGAGGCAATGATCTTTTGCTCTACACTTCTTAAATTATTGGCTTTGGTAAGATATACCAGGTGCGTTGCGTATTTGGGAACAGATTGATCGCAGCTTAATTCCTTTAAAGCTGGTATTTGCTCGTTAAGGCTGATGAAGTTAAGAAAGCGGTTGGTGATCTTCCTCGCCCTGAACCAAACATACATGGTGAATATGATGCCAAATTCAAAAATAAGGAACATCCACCGCTGGGTTATTTTATTGGCATTGGTAATAAAAAATGATGATTCAACCATAATAAAAATTACCAATATGGCCCCGATAAGTATAGCCGCCCATTTTTTTACAAATTTCATATAGTAAAACATAAGCGTGGTTGTCATAAGCATGGCAATGGTAATAGAAAACCCGTATGCAGCCTGCATGCTGGTAGAATCCCTGAAGTAGAGCATAACAGCCAAACATCCCACCCAAAGTATCCAGTTGATGCTTGGTATATATATCTGCCCTTTTATATTAGACGGGAATTTGATGGTGATCTTAGGCCAAAAATTAAGGCTTACGGCCTCGCTTATCAGCGTAAATGAACCGCTTATTAATGCCTGGCTGGCAATAATAGTTGCCAGGGTTGCTATGATAACACCTGTTAATAAAAACCAGTGGGGCATCATTTCGTAAAAAGGGTTCAGCAGGGTTTTTGAGGGAATATCATAAATACTTTTCATACCGCTGTTAAGCAACCATGCCCCCTGCCCAAAATAGCTTGCAAGAAGCGCTATTTTTACAAATATCCAGCTTACCTGTATATTCTTTCGCCCGCAATGGCCCAGGTCAGAATATAGCGCCTCCGCGCCGGTGGTACAAAGAAAAACAGCACTTAACAGCCAGAAACCTTTTGGATACCGGGTTAGTAACTCGACAGCATAATAAGGATTGAATGCTTTTAAAATTGCCGGGTATTGTGCAACCTCGTGTATGCCCAACACCATGATCATCGTAAACCAAATAAGCATGATCGGCCCAAAAGAAGAGCCAACTACTTTAGTTCCAAACCTTTGAAAAAAGAATAGCAAAGAAAGTATGGCTATTACTATTCCCACAGTAAGGCCGTTACCCGGAACAATAATTTTTTCCAGTCCCTTTACGCCATTAAGCCCCTCTATTGCAGATGCAACAGATATGGGGGGAGTAATAATACCATCTGCCAGCAGCGTACCTGCGCCAATTATAGCCGGAAAGTACAACCAGTGGCGGTAGCGGCGTACGAGTGCGAATAATGAAAAAATGCCACCTTCCCCCTTATTGTCTGCCTGTAACGTAAGCACAATGTACTTAAAAGTGGTTTGAAGGGTAAGTGTCCAGAATACGCAGGAAATACCACCATAAACAAGGCGGTCTTCTACTACGCGGTCGCCAACAATAGCCTGGAATACATAAAGGGGTGATGTACCAATGTCGCCGAAGATTATCCCTAATGTAATCAGGATACCGGCTGCTGAAATTTTCTTTAAATGCGGGTTCATGTTCGTTTAATAATTGAGTAAAAAGTTTCACCTCCGCCAAATTTCTTTGCCGGAAAAAAGCCGCAACCGTTAAAATTTGTGTGTGTGTGGTGAAGTCAAAAATTATTAAACCAAGAACCCCAAACATTTTTTACATGGGCATGTATAGGATCCGAAAACAGTCAAAAATTTATTTTACTATAATAAAACCAAAGGCAAAGTTAAGCTGAAAAGCTAATACATGAATATATTTTTAGTTAATGAACGTTCGTTTAAATGATCGTTTTACAACCACAGCTATTTGCTTATTACCGGTGCTTTTCAGTCTTATCCTTCTTTTTATTATATTCATCGCATGAAAAATATTTCCAGGTATATAATGCTGTTAGTTTTAATTGCATCGTGTAACTCCAAAAATTATATACAAACAACTGCTTCATCCAACTCCCCTGCAACAAGTATCCCGCAGGATTTTATGTACCAGTATTCAATTATGGATGCCCTGCAGGCCGGGGTTTACGACGGTAATTTAACTTTTGGGGAATTGAAGAAGAAAGGTGATTTTGGAATAGGTACATTCAACGCACTTGACGGAGAAATGATCATGCTTGACGATAATGTATATAAAATGCGCCACGATGGAACAATAAGCATTGTTCCGGATAAAGACAGCACCCCGCTTGCTTTTGTAAAGTTTTTTAAAGCGGATACGGTATTCACCATAACCGGCAACAATTTAAATTATGCTGATGTGCAAAAGATCATCAGCAACGCCCTAAACCAAAACGAGCTTTATGCCATCCGTTTAAAGGGCAGTTTTGCCACAATGCGGGGGCGTTCAGTTATTTCACCAAAAAGGCCGTACCCCGAACTAGCAGACCACATTAAAAATGGCGGCCAGCAGAATTTTAATTTTACCAATATTACAGGCACCTGTGTGGGTTTTCTTATGCCATCTTACATGGCCCGTACCAATGTACCGGGTTACCATGTACATTTTATTTCGGATGACCATACAGCAGGCGGCCATATTTTTGATTTCAGCACCAACAAACTGGAAGTTGAGATTGACCATATAAAAGGCTATGTTGTTGAACTGAATACACACGCTGATTTTGACAGAACAGATTTTTCCAAAGACCGGCAGAAAGAGATAAAGAAGATAGAGTAGAATGTGGCTTACTTAAAATAGTAAAGACATGCTCTTTTTATTTTGAGGCGGTGATTTGTTTCGCTGATCTTCAGGATTATGCTTTTTCTTTTCTTTTTCTTGAAAAAAAGAAAAGAAACAAAAGAAAATTCAAGGCCAGCATGATGCGCTCCGCCATCTGGCCGTGCCAACGCCTCCCCATGTGAAAGAGCGATTTGTTTTACTTTTTATTCTTTTGCGTGATACTGTCTGCTCATAACTGTTTATATTTTAGCTACTGCAGCATACTTAGTTTCTCCTTAGCCTAAACTACCGTTTCAAATCAGCTTGTGTGTATGCTATAGTCTGTGAACTTTGCGCAGTAATAATCGATGTGAAGCCCATTGGCATATAGTAAATTACATTGATGGCTGTGTATGCCATTTTACATAGTAAAAAACAATTAGCGTTGAAAACATACTTGATACATAGAATTGCTTACTTTTATTTATCACCTAAAGATTGCAGATATGGCTTATCATGCCCTTATAGCAGCAGCAACGGTTTGCATTGCTGTACCTGCTTTTTGCCAGGATGCGAACCAATTAAAGCTTAAGAACTTTCGGCCGGTCTCTATATATAAAACTGCACAAACAAAAATTGAAAAAGCTAAATACCCGGTGATTGATTTTCATTCGCATGATTATGCCAAATCAGATGCGGAGGTAGATGAGTGGGTAAAAACCATGGATGAATTAAACATTGCAAAAACAATGATCCTTACCTATTCAACAGGCGCCCGGTTTGACTCATTAGTGGAGAAATATGGAAGGTACAAGAACAGGTTCGCTTTATGGTGCGGCTTTGATTATACGGGTTTTGATAAACCCGGATGGACAGAACGCGCTGTTGCAGAACTGGAACGCTGCCATAAAAAAGGCGCCATAGGTGTGGGCGAGCTTGGCGATAAGGGATTGGGAGAATTGTATTCAAAACCTACACCCGGATACGGGATACATATTGATGACCCCAGAATGAAACCGCTGCTTGAAAAATGTGCAGAACTGCACATGCCGGTAAGCATTCATGTTGCAGAAGATGCGTGGATGTATCTTAATGATGACTCAACAGATGACGGATTGATGAACTCCGCGACCTGGAAAGTAGATATGACAAAGAAAGGGATATTAACGCATGACCAGTTGATAGCTACCCTTGAAAATGCGGTGAAAAATAATCCAAAAACCACTTTTATCGCGTGCCACCTTGCAAATTGTTGCTCCGATCTTTCAGTGCTGGCAAGGCTTTTAGATATTTATCCCAACCTGTATGCGGACATCGCTGCGCGTTATGCAGAAATTTCGCCGATACCAAGATATACAAAAGCCTTTATGGAAAAATATGCGGAGCGATTGGTTTATGGAACTGATATGGGTACTGCTAAACAAATGTATAAGATCACATTTCATATTTTAGAAACAGCCGATGAACATTTTTATGAGCATGATTATTTTAGTTATCATTGGCCATTATACGGTCTCGACCTTTCAGATACTACGCTGAAAAAATTATACAGCGACAATGCAAAGAAGATATTGGGGAATTAAGATAGCAACCATGCAAAAACCCTTCCCCTTGCAGGGAAGGATTTTGATGGCATAAGGGTTTGGGGCGCCATGGGGGATTATCAATTTAATCCTGCTCAAACATTTTCTTCCTTCACCTTTTTCACTTTCCACCTTTTAAAATAGAGCAGCAGAATAATCGCAGCAACAGTCAAAGGCCAGATGGTGACAAAAAACAAAACAATATTGCTGATAACAGCACCGCCGGTTTTAAACGCCTCACCTGTTTTACTTAAAAAACCCGGCTCTGTATCTTTGGCGGTTATGCCATTTTTAAATTGATAATATTTCACGTTAATGGTGCTGTATGCCGCCGCGTGTACCAGGTAATCCACCCGCCCGGAAGCAGATTCAATATCTTCCTGTATGCCGTTTATTTCGGCTTGCACTTCCAGGAGGTCCTTCATATTATTTGCTTGCCGCAATAATTCCATATACCGGTCCCTTACTTGCTTCTTTGCTTCCAGCCTGGCTTTGGTGTCAACTACTTCAACAGTAGCATCGTCCGTTGAAATGCTTTTGGTTACAATTTTTACGCCTTCCCCCGCAAATGCATTCATCAGGTCGTCAAATTTGTCAACAGGCACTTTAATAGTGATCTCGTCTGTTATTTGGTCATCAGTTTCGTTTTGCTGTTCCTGTGCAATATAGGCGCCGAAAGACCTTACTTTTAAATGAATGGCGTTGTCATAAGCCTGGTAATCTTTTAATTCAAGCGCAAGGTTCGCGGTTTTAATGATCTTTTTATCCCAGTCGGGGTTAATGGGCGAACCCGATTGCGGAACAGGCGGCGAAACGGCGCGGGATGATGATGCAGCGGTTGTGTCGGCATACATCGCATCATTTGCGCCGGCTTGTTGCGGTGCTTCTTTTTTTGCTTCTGTTAGTGTAAGATCATTTTCACTTAGTTTACCGGCGTTTTTGGTTCCTTTACCACAAGAGTATATCAGTATGGCAGTAACAGCCACACAAAGCATTATTTTTTTCATAAAAATGGTTTGGGTTTATATTGAGATGCAGAAATAGAGAAATTGCATAAGGGCTAAAACGTTAAAGGTTTAGGGTTGAAGAAATAATGATTTTTATTTTTTATTACTCAAAGACTGTTTAAAATTTTATTCAAAAATATCCTTTGCCCGAAGCCTCGGGCTAAAGCCGTTCGCATCTTCTTCAATTATCCCCAGCCCGTCCGTACCGGCACGGGCGGACTTAAAAGCTGGGGTTAATTTTATGAAGTATCCATAAAGCAACAATCGTTAGAGCAATAAGGGTTTAGGGTTGAAAGGGTTTAGGGTTGCCTTTTCATTATATAGTGTATGCTGTCATTTGAAAAGCTTACCTGGATGGAGCTATCGCTTAAGGCCGATAAAGCAAAGGGGCGAAATGATGACACCTCCCTGGCAAATAATTTTTGTGATGAAGAATCAAAATAATATTTGTCGCTGCCAATTATTTTTGCTGAATCATTGTACATTGTATAAATGCTATCCTTTGTAAATTCAACTGTTACAGGCAATGAACCGCTAAATGCAGGGCCTGAAAAAAGCAGCCCTTTAACAGGGTCAAAATCTGAAACGATCTTATTTTCAACGCTGTCAATCAGCCATTTGCCGACAATGTTATTTTCACTTACATAGTGTTTCTTTTTACCAAACCAATCACAGGAAATTAAAGAAAGGGTTATTGCTGCAAGCATACATGCAGCAAGCATTTTCGTTTTCATTTTTAAAGGTTTTAATGTTATTTAAGTGTTGTGCGGGCCTGCGTATATTGATTACTTTATAGTTAATTATGTAACCAACACGCTGCGTTAAAAGAAAGCCAAAGAAAAAATGAATGAACGTAGCTATTTTTACAGTATAATTTTTTGCAATCTATCTTTAATGTATGAGCGAGCATAAAAACCCGTGGACAGTCATTGATCAAAAAGAGGTATATAAAAACAACTGGATAACCTTAACGCATTTTGATGTACTTAATCCTTCCGGCGGCAAAGGCATTTATGGCAAAGTACATTTTAATAATTATGCCATTGGTGTTTTTGTTCTTGATGAACATTTGAATACTTACTTAGTAGGGCAGTACAGGTTTACTATAGATAAATATTCATGGGAGATGCCTGAGGGCGGAGGCTTATTAACGGAAGACCCGCTTGAGGCCGCTAAAAGGGAACTGGAAGAAGAAACGGGTTTGCGCGCAGCTGACTGGCAAGAATTATTGCAGATGCATTTATCAAACTCCGTTACAAATGAGTACAGTATTATTTATCTCGCAAGGGGTTTGTCCCAACATACGCCAATGCCCGAAGAAACAGAACAATTAGCCATAAAAAAGCTTCCTTTTGAGGAAGCCTATAAGATGATGGAAGATCATATTATTACCGATTCGATGACAATTGCGGCTTTGCTTAAAGTTAAAGTGATGCTGATGGAAGGCAGGCTTTAAGCGATTGGCGGTTTACGGTTTTTTCTTTAATGCTGCCTGTGCAAATTCCATTAGTGTTGCAGGATCAATATAACCCATGGTATATAAAACCGGTTTCCCACTTGCATCTGCTACTATCAATGTTGGATAACCCTGCAGCGAAAATTGCTGGGCGAGTGATGGCCCTACCCCTTTTTCACCATCCACTGAAACATTCACGAAAGTCTTATTAAAGAAATCACCTATTTTCTGGTCGGAGAAAGTATTTTTTTTCAGCAGTTTGCATGGGCCGCACCACGAAGCATAAATGTCAAGAAAAACTAATTTATTTTCAGCCTTGGCTTGTTTAAGGGCTTTATCCCAATCCTGCTCAATAAAAGTTATCCCTTTGTCATCAGTAACTTTGGGAGGTGTTGCATGTAGTTTTGTAAGCGCTGAAAGTGACACAATTAAAACCAGCACAGCAATTACTGCCGAATAAACCATAAGCCTCTTTTTCATACATTTTTATTTAAAAACGAATTAACGTTGTTTGCATTACAGCAAAATAAATAAAAATAAACGGTTTAACAAGTTTTGTTGTCAAATTTTGGCCCAAAGCCGTTCATTCAAAATGAGAATTATCGGTACATTAGATTTCGAAAACGAGATTTGAAAATGATCATTCGCTTTGCTGAAATAAAAGATGCTGCGGAAATACTGCAAATTTACCGGCCGTTTATCGAAAATTCCGCTGCCAGTTTCGAGACAATTGTACCAACAGTCGAGGAATTCGGCAGCCGTATTATTAACTACACCCAAAAATATCCGTGGCTGGTTGCCGAAATTGACAATTGCATTGCAGGTTATGCCTATGCAGGCAAGCACAGGGAAAGAGAGGCATACCAATGGGCGGTGGAAGTATCTGTGTATGTTCACCCGCATTTTTACAGGCAGGGTATCGCCCGAATATTATATGAAAAACTTTTTGAGCTTTTAAATGAAATGGGCGTTGTAAATGTTTATGCTGTTATTGCTTTGCCAAATGCCGCAAGTGTTGCATTACATACATCATTTGGCTTTGAACGGGTGTGTATTTATAAAAAAGCAGGCTATAAAAACGGTGTATGGCACGATGTATTATGGCTGGTGAAATATATAAATGTACATAAGGATAACCCTGCTCCCCTGAAGAGTATAGATGAGGTAAAACATCTTTTGCAGGAATGAAAAAGGTGCCCTAATTTAAAAATAACCTGCTGCATTATACCTTTAAACTAAAATAGCTTTCATTTGTAAAAAGAAATCTGTTATGGGTACACCAATAAAAACAGGGCTGGTAGGCTTTGGCGCAGCAGGCAAATTTATGCATGCGCCTTTTTTAAAAACACTGCCTGAAAATTACGATATAGTAACTGTTTTGGAGAGGCATGCATCGGAATCAAAAAGCCTGTTTCCACAAGCGCAAATAGTTAGAAGTTTTGATGACCTGCTTAAAACAGAAGTGGAACTTGTGATAATTACAACGCCAAACGATACCCATTTGCCCTATGCCAAACAGGCGTTGCTTGCCGGCAAGAATGTAGTATTGGAAAAGCCATTTACCATAAACACTGCGGATGCAAAGCAGTTGATTGATATTGCCCGTAATCAAAATAAAATACTAAGCGTATTTCATAACAGGCGGTACGTAGCGGATTTTTTAACCATAAAAGAGATCCTTTCCCAAAATTTACTGGGTGATGTACATGACTTTGAAGCGCATTACGACAGGTACCGCCTCGAAGCCAAGCCAAATTCATGGCGTGAAGAGCCATTGCCCGCCAGCGGCATTTGGTACGACCTGGGGTCTCATTTGATTGACCAGGCGTTGTATCTTTTTGGTTTGCCAAAAACCATTACCGCCATTTTAAAAATGCAGCGCCCCCATGCAAGAACAACTGACTATTTTGATGTACGCATGGATTATGGTTTTTTAAACGTTACACTTAAATCGGGGATGCTGGTGCGTGAGCTTGGGCCACGTTATGCTATACACGGCATTAACGGATCGTTTTTAAAATATGGGGAAGACCCGCAGGAAGCATACCTGAGAGCCGGTTTTTTGCCTACAGCCATACCAAACTGGGGTGAAGAGGATGAAAGTATGTACGGGTTGCTGCATTCGGAAATTAATGGTGAGTTAATAAAAAAGAATTATCCATCGCTTAAAGGCAATTATGGGTATTATTATGAAAACCTGTATAAAACCATAAGGGAAGGCGCTGAATTAAGAGAAAAACCCGAACATGGCTTTAACACCATACGCATAGTTGAGCTCGCAACCGAAAGCAGTGACAAAAAGTGCACAATAGCCTGTGAAGGTTTGATTGATGTTAAATATCCGGATTAAGCTGTGTTTTTGCATTTCTTTTTACATTTTACTTCGGAATTTTGATGTGTGGAATAACCATTTTTTAACCATCAAAAAACCAAGGTAAGATGAAAGCGCTAAAAATATTTGTATGGTTAATGTTTGCAACAACCTTTATTAGTGTTGCAAATGCACAGAATGCCGGTAATAATGTGAAGGCCCTTATTGACGCACAGAACTTTGTTTTTGTTGCGCAAAATGTAACACCAATGAGCGGCAGGATGAGGCTGTTAACTACTGAATATACATTAACCGTTACCAGGGATTCTGTTATTGCCGACCTCCCCTATTTCGGGCGGGCTTATAGTGCATCTATAAACCCGGAAGATGCGGGCATACAGTTTAATACAAATAATTTTCAATATACTTCAACTGTTACCAAAAAGCATTGGGAAGTTTCTATTAAACCAAAAAATGCAGGCGATACCCAGCAAATGTTCCTCAACATATTTGACAATGGCAGTGCAGACCTGCAGGTAACAAGCAATAACAGGCAATCTATTTCGTTCAGCGGATACATCAAGCAGAGATAAAACCAGGCGGCGCTTTAATTTATTACCGCACTAATTTTATAAAAGATCATGACTATCCGCATATATAAACTTCAACACTTGTAAACAACTTTTGTGTCCTTTGTGATCTTCCTTTGAGGACTTAGCGGTAAAAAAGAAATAGAACCACGAAGGGCACGAAGAAAATGCAACACAAAGATTCACAGAGCGATACCTTGGTTGCTACATGCGGATAGTCAAATAAATGATTATCCGCGCTGGTTTGATTGTTATTTAAGTATGTTTGTTTTGAGGACGCCGGCCTGACTTTGCAGGATAATAGTTCCGAACGCTGAAGTGAGTGACACCCGCCTGAATGACCAGTCGGGCAGGCAACGGACGATGATAGTAGTAATTCAGATCGTCAACACTGATCATCTATCTTGCATAACTCAAACAATCTTCACAAATGGCAGTTTGAATTGTAATATTTGCAACCTCCATTTTCGTTCATACTATAGTGAACTTATCTCATTAAATTAATAACATTCTCAAGTAACATCCAGATTTTACATTCAAATGCTTATTTTTGGCTCGTTTTTTAAAAAGGACTGCCTGCCTTCACTGAAAAAAAACTATTGGTTAATCTGATCTCTTAAAGAATGTCGAAGCAAGTAACAAAAATTGGCGTATTAACCTCCGGGGGCGATTCGCCGGGAATGAATGCAGCCATAAGAGCCGTTGTACGTACTGCCTTATATAATAATCTTGAAGTATATGGTGTTTTTCGCGGGTATAATGGAATGATAGAAAACGATATTCATCAAATGAATTCAAGATCGGTTGCAAACATCATCCAAAAAGGGGGCACCATTTTAAAAACAGCCAGGAGCAAGGAATTTATGGATCATGAAGGCCGTAAAAAAGCCTTTAATAACCTTACTGACCACGGCATTGACGGGCTGGTGGTGATTGGCGGCAACGGCAGTTTTACCGGCGCTGAAAAATTAAGCACCGAGTTTGGCATTCCCTGCATTGGCTTACCGGGCACGATTGATAATGACCTTTACGGTACAGATTTTACCATAGGTTTTGACACCGCTGTAAACACCGCTGTTGAAGCGATTGACAAGATAAGAGACACCGCCGATGCTCACGACCGTTTGTTTATTGTTGAAGTTATGGGCCGCCATGCCGGATACATCGCATTGCATAGCGGTATTGCCACCGGTGCAGAAAATATACTGATACCTGAGGCAGAAACTTCTACCGAAGAAGTTATTGAATCGCTTACAGAAAAAGAAAAACGCAAAAAGCTTGTAAACCTGGTAATAGTTGCCGAGGGCCATAATTCAGGCGGTGCAAATAATTTAGCAAGGATAATACAGGAAAGGCTGCCTAATATGGATACAAGGGTTACCATTCTTGGCCATATACAAAGGGGTGGCGCGCCAAGCTGTTTTGACAGGGTTATTGCCAGCCGTATGGGCTTTCATGCTATAGAAAGCCTGATGGAAGGCAGGTACAATGTTATGGTAGGCATTTACAATAATGTTATTAATTATACTCCGCTTGAAATTGCCATAAGAGAAAAACAAAGGGTGAACCCGGAGTGGATGAAAATGGTAAAAATTCTTGCGAGCTAAAATATAATGATTGCTTTTTTGATATCACTTAAATAATTTTATGTCAGATACTATCTCCAAGTACGTGCCTAAAGAAATGGATCTGCAGGCAGGTTTAGAACACAGTTTTCACCGCACAAAGATCGTAGCTACTGTAGGCCCTGCCTGCGACACTTATGAAAAATTGCTTGAGCTGGTAAAAGCCGGCGTTAATGTTTTCAGGCTTAATTTTTCTCACGGCGCCCATGATGATAAATTAAAGATCATTCAGCATATCCGCCATTTGAATGAAAAAGAGCCTTATAATATTTCCATCCTCGGCGACCTGCAAGGCCCTAAACTGCGCGTGGGTGACCTGCAGAACGGCGCTCTTGAAATTGAGAAAGGCGATATACTCACATTCACATCAAAAGAAAAAATAATCGGCACCAAAGAAAAAATATATGTGTCGTACCCCAACCTGCATGCTGATGTAAAAGTGGGTGATAAAATTTTGATTGATGACGGAAAACTTGAAGTGGTAGTTATTGATATAACAGAAAATGATGAAGTAAAAGTAGCTGTTACCTATGGCGGCACTTTGTTGCCTAAAAAAGGCGTTAACCTGCCCGATACTGCGATATCGCTGCCCGCAATGACCGAGAAAGATATTATTGACCTTGCATTTATTATTGAACAGGAACTTGACTGGGTGGCACTATCTTTTGTGCGCAAAGCAGAGGATATTATTGAGCTGAAAAAAATGCTTGCTGAAAAAAACAGCGTTACAAAGGTAATTGCCAAAATTGAAATGCCCTCCGCGCTTACAGACCTGCGGAATATTATACTTGAATCTGATGCGGTAATGGTGGCTCGCGGCGACCTGGGTGTTGAACTGCCTGTTGAAAAAGTGCCTGCTGCCCAACGGGAGATCATACGTAAATGTATCCATCGCGGGAAGCCTGTAATTGTTGCCACACAGATGATGGAGAGTATGATTGACAGGGTGAAACCCAACCGCAGCGAAATAACCGACGTTGCCAATGCTGTGCTTGAAGGCACGGACGCCGTAATGCTTAGCGCGGAAACCGCTACCGGTAAGCACCCTGCCCTTGTTGTGGAGACCATGCGTAAAATAATTATTGAGGTGGAGAAAACAGAATACCGCTATAACCGTGAGGAAGACCTTAGGCCGCAGCCTAAATCACCTTCTTTTTTAAGCGATGCAGTTTGCTATAATGCCTGCAAGATTGCCCGTGATGCAAACGCCGATGCGCTTATTGGCATGACACAAAGCGGCTACACCGCATTTGTGCTTAGCAGCTACCGCCCAAAATCGCCGTTATTTATTTTCACCAAAAAGAAAAGCCTTGTTAACCAGCTAAGCTTAAGCTGGGGAGTAAGGGCATTTTATTATGATGAGGAAGTAAGCCTTGACGATATTATTTTTGACCAGATAAATATTCTTAAAGAAAGAGGATACCTTGCTACCGGCAACATTGTAGTTAATACCGGCAGCACCCCTATAAACCTGCACCTGCCAACCAACGTGCTTAAATTAAGCAAAGTGGAGTGAGGAGAGCGAGAACGTGAGACGTGAAACGACAGAAGTGAGAGCGTAGCATTCATTATTCAAAATTCCTAGTTCGTTATTCAATCCCATCCGTACAGTTATACACCAATGGCGACGTTTTTGTACGGATACTGCTATAAATTATAATATCTCTGTTGTTAAGTCGCCTGAACAACAATGCTATTTTCGCTTTCTGTTTTTTTATTTCGTTATATATCTTAAACACGTTAATCTTTTATGCTTTTTCTTTTCTTTTCTTGAAAAAATAAAAGAAACAAAAGAAATTCAAGGGCAATCCGAAACGCACAGCACGATTGCCCGGTGCCCGCGCCTCCCCCTGTGTAACTGCGTTTTTACTTACTTTTTACCCTGTTGCGTGATATTGCATATTCGGTGATGTTTATGTTTTTGCTACGGTTGCCTGTTTTGTTTTTTCGTAGCCTAAACTACCGTTTTGATCAGTTTGTAAACACGCTGTTATTTGTTGCATTTTCTTTCCTTCAATAATTTCAAAATTCCTTGTTCCCTGCCCGATATTCAAGCCCTTCAGTTATGGCAATAAAAAGCCAGGTACCGGGGTACGTTACAAAATGTTACGCATGAAGGGTATTTTTTCACCAAATTCTTCTCATCAGTCAATCGCGGCCCTCTCTTTACCTGTCAACTTCACCCGCCAACTTTACAGCTGTACGCCAATGACGACGTTTTTGTAAAGCTCACTATCTGAACCATGATCCCGAATTTGTCGGGACAGGTTTTGTCCAATGGACTCCTATTGAGGGTGGATTTAAAAGATTCTGAGGATTGTATGGCATTCATGATTTTTTTTTCATTATTCAAGATTTTTTGCCCCTTGTTCGTGATTCAAACCGTACACTTTCGTACAAATAAGCATATTTTTTTGTTTTTTTCTGTGTTGGTTTTAGCTAAGCCACAACCACCACATTTTTGTATGCACACTCCAAATCATAGCTGTAATTTACAAAATGTAATTGGCAGTACCAAATTTTTTAGTAAATAATGTTTGGCAAATAGCTAAAATAATTAGTTAATTATTTTGAAATATTATTTTCCTTCCCCGCAATGTTTGTCTGATAGCCTTGTGTTAGGCGCAGGACGTTGCGGTTTGTGTGGTTATACAGTTTAATTATCTTAATAAACAGCCACAGAATTATCGGGCTAATGCACAATGCCGAGGGATAAACTCTGTGGGGAAAGGAAATACCGCCCACATGCAACGCCAGTGCGACCTGCATACCTACCGATATAATAGTCGCAAAATAAAAGACGGTGATCGTTTTGTGCATGCTACTTCCATATCGAAGGTCGCCTAAAATGAAAAAATCTTATCCAAAATAATAAAATGACAAAAAAATGTCTGATATTAACATCCCCAATAAAATCAAAAATTTTAATTGGTTTACAAAAATGGCTAAACCGCAAGTAACCCAAACCAAAGTATTGCTGGACAAACTATACAACGGTAAAATAGATATGTCTGATTATAGCAAAAAATCAGAGGAAGAAAGAAAAAATGCTTTTTACTCAAGAGCATTAGCGGCTTTTTATTTATATATCAAAGCACACATTACTGTAGAGCAATCAATAAAAAGTATAACAGATGGATTTGATGATAATGGTATTGACGCAATCTACTATGATGAATCTCAAAGCACCCTATACTTGGTGCAGTCAAAATTATTGAACGAAGGAAAAGGGGAACCCGAAACAGGGGAAATGATGAAATTTCAAAGAGGGGTTATGGATTTAATTGATGAAAAATTCGACCACTTTAATGAAAAAACGCTTAAACATGAAGAGAGCATAAAAGATGCTACTCAAGACAGAAATACTAAGCTTATTATAGCCATTGCTTATACTGGGAAAGGATTTTCGGTTCATAATACAAGAATCAGAGATGAATTAATGGCAAGTTTAAATGATACAACGGATTGGGCATTCTTCGATGATTTTAATATGCGTGCTATTTATTCATGCTTATTGGCGGCAACATCATCAAATCCAATAGATTATGATATTAACTTAATAAATTGGGGATTTATAGAGGAACCCTTTAAAACATATTACGGGCAAGTTTCCGCTTATGAATTGGCTAAAATGTATAGAAATGAAGGGAAAAAGTTATTTAATGAAAATATTAGAAGTTTTATAGGATTATCTACTATAAATACAGATATTCTAAAAACAATACAACATGAGCCTGAAAACTTCATCTATTTTAATAATGGTGTAACAATGATTTGTAGTGAAATAGTGCCTATCCCTGGTAAATCAATAAATAAAATAACAGGTGGCTTTCATTGTAAAGGAGTGCAAATAGTTAATGGTGCTCAAACGGTTGGTAGTTTAGGAACGGCTTTGAACGATTATGCAGAACAGTTAAATAAATGCACGGTGTTTTTACGATTAATACCATTGCAAGATACACCTGAAGATTTTGGGAACAGATTGACAAAGGCTTCAAATAATCAGAATAAAATAGAAAAAAAAGATTTTGTTAGCCTTGACCCAGTTCAAAACACTCTTAGGACGGAATTAGCATTAGTTGGTATTACTTATCACTTTAAAAGAACTGATGAAATTATCACGCCTGATGCGAATAATTGTACATTAGAAGAAGCAACTGTTTCTTTAGCTTGTAATAATGCTTCGGTTTATAATGCGGTAACAGCTAAACGTGAAATAGGTAAACTTTGGGAAGATATTAATTCGGAGCCATATACACTGCTTTTCAATGAATCATTAAAAGGGAGTGTAATGTGGAACTCAATTAAAGTTTATAGAGAAGTATCAAAATATCTAAACGCCACCAAAATATCTAAAATACAAAGAGAAAAAAGCACATATACCTACGGGAATTATTTTATCCTTAATATAATGTTTAACATAATTCCAAAAGATAAAATAATGAATCCAAATAGTGATTTGGATATTTATTTGAATAGCGAATCATTTAAAACTCTATTGCAAAAAGTTATCGATAACGCCTATAACCTAAGTACATTGTATTATCAGACTTCTTTAATACATCAATTGTATAGAAATTTCACAAAATGCATTGACCTTCAATCTAAACTATTAGTATTGGCGGCTAAAAATTTCCAACATGATTAAGAATAAAAAGGTAAAGGAAAAGCCTTTAAAGTTAAATATGACTTTTGAAGAAGCTGTGAAGTTGGCTATTACTACACCACTCCCAAAAAAATAAAAAAGGGGGCTAAAAAGAAATAATTATTCAAACCCCTCTAGCATGAATTACCATGAAAAAATACAATTAAAAACTCTCTCATTTTTGGTTGGCAAAGGGGGAACTGTAACCGCCGAAGAAGTATCGCAAGCTATAAAAGTTCATTTGCCAACTTTCTATCCTTCAGAAAGGTTAATTGATATTATAGAACCAAACAAATATCCTGTAAAATATATAATTACTGACCACGGCAGGCAGGTTTATTATTATTTGAAAGATAAAAAAAGAGATGAGTGTATTACGAAATTGATTTTAATAGTAACGGCTATAGCTGCCATTATTGCTGCTATTCCGGTTATTAAAAGCTGGTTAAATAAATCAAATTGATTATTACTTTAACTTATATAAATCTGCTATAATATCCTGCATTTTGATACTTACTAACTGAAACCTAAAAATACATTAGACATAAATAGCTATATGTTTTGAATGTAAAAATATTAAAATAGTGAAGATTAATTAGTTATAAAGGTTTGTTGGAAGTTGTATATAGTCGCCAACTCACCAAACATATATTTTTTAAAGTTTGTCTTTACGCGATTATTTGGGGCCATTTATTATAGAATTCTTCCCCTATGCCACGCCACCAAAATTTAGTAAGATTGTTTCGTGAGCTAACCCATCCTTTTGAAATGTCTTGAATATCAAGTTCAAAGCCACCATTAAACGGGCTTACATTTCTAAATTTCCCAATTACTTTCTCTGAAAATACCTCATATCCAATATCCGTTGGATCTATGGTGCCATATTTTTTTTCGTAAGCTTTTAGTTTTTTTGAATTGTTGAGAAACTTTCGCATATCCTCTTCCGTCTTCATCCAATCGGCTATATAATCTACTATGACAGTTTTCTTTTTAAATAATTCTAAAAGATTATTAATATGAGGGTCTGTGAAACTATAACCGATAATAACAAGTATATCGGAATTTAAAATATCCTTTTGCATTGAATAATAGAACTGCAGATATGGATTATATTTCATCCTCTGTAATTTGTTGTATCCTGTGATAATTGGAGTAGACAGCAGAGGCTCCCGGTTAATCCCAAAGGCGGATGAGGTAAAATAACTATGAAAGTCAACTACTTTTTTTTGTTTAGTTATTTTGTTTTGATCTAAGGTATTTTGCCAATATACACAACCATGAAGATTAAAATAACAATTGGGCTTATCATTATTCATCACTTCGCCAGATTCAAAATTTCCGGCAACATCAAATCCATCGTAATATTTTTCGAATAAATTGAACCAATTGTCATAATTCAGTGTATAAATCCTTTTTATCCAATCGCTATCTGGAAAATTGGCAACTAAGAATCTTTCGTTAAACTGCTTCATCCCATTGCTTGCTTTCGTATCAAAATCTTTCAATTCATTAACTATTGAAGCTATAAAATAGGTGTAATAATTTTGTATTAACTGATAAAGCCCTACTTTTTTTGATTCAAATTTGACTTCATATAAATCTTTGGAAATTGTTTCTTGAAGTTTTAAAAATGCGGGTTTTATCCCTTTATATTCCGCTCTTATTTTTTTGTCTCCTTTGATATAGGATGATAAATAAGCATACATTTCTTCAAGTAAGTGTATGATTGTTTCAAAATTGACTGTAGCCAAATCACAATCATTTTTTCTTCTACCAGTGTAATGCAAACATAGTTTTCTGTAAAAATACTCTCCCGGCAATATTCCATCAATTTCAAGATCTGGGACATTTAAAATCCGCAAATTATTAGTTATTTTCCATGTAGATAGTCCGGCAAAAGCAGTGGATAAACCGGCGCCTGTAAGTAGGGTTATTTTCATCTCTTATAAATTTCAAAACCTATACTTTTAAATTCTCCCTTATCTCTTTACTTCTTCGACAGGGCAGAAATTATTTTCATATCGAAAGCTATTAGGTTTATAAATATAATTGAAAAATTTTATAAATGCTATCCCCGGCTTGTTTTCTTCAGTTTTCCCATGCCCGACAGCTATTGGAAAGTTTTAAAACTTCTCGAAAGCTGCACTTATCACCTAAACTCCCGGGAGATAACCACGGCGAATACCTCCTGCACAAAAGCGGTGCATTCGCCTCGTTATGACGCGTGGATGTTGCTCCCCAAATAATCCAACCCCTGAACTGAGCGTAGCAAGCAAAGTTCCATCGCACCACAACAGCCAGCTACAAAAAATCCTCCCAATCATTTAAATCCACCCCAATCGTGGTTCAGACAACTTCAAATATTTTTACCTATTTTTATTCTTCTTCAATAATTACCACATGAGAAAAATATTAACTGCGGTATTGCTGCTTACCATTGTTTATGTGCATGCGCAAAACGAGGATTCGGTTTGGATAGTGAATAATTATGTAAAGAAAGAAATGTACATCCCTATGCGCGACGGGGTAAGGCTATTTACCAGTGTTTATATTCCTAAGGATACTAAGGAGGCGCACCCTATTCTTATAACAAGAACGCCTTATTCGTGTGCGCCTTACGGTGAAAATAAATTTAAGCGTTACTGGAGGAGCTACCAGAAAGCATATTTAAAGGAAGGCTATATTATGGTTACGCAAGATGTGCGCGGCCGCTGGATGAGCGAGGGCACATACCAGGATATTCGCCCGTTTAACCCAAACAAAAAAGGCACTGAGATTGATGAGGCCAGCGATACGTATGATGCTATTGACTGGTTGGTAAAAAATATTCCGGATAACAATGGCAAGGTGGGTGTGTTTGGTATTTCGTACCCTGGCTTTTATTCAACCATGGCGGCGGCAAGCAACCACCCGGCATTAAAGGCCGTTAGCCCGCAGGCGCCAGTTACCAATTGGTTTATCGGCGACGATTTTCACCATAATGGCGCATTTTTTCAAATGGATGCATTCTCTTTTTATTCTTCGTTTGGCAAGCCAAGGCCGGCGCCTACAACTGTTGGGCCGTCGGAGTTTGATTACTATACGCACGACAACTATAAATTCTACCTGGAAACAGGTACGCTGAAAAACCTTAGTAAACTGATGGGCGACAGCATTGCTTTTTGGAAAGAATTATATACCCACCCCAATTACGATGCATGGTGGCATGCGCGCGATGCAAGAAATGCCACCAAACATTTGGAACCTGCTATGTTATGGGTGGGTGGCCTGTTTGACGCGGAAGATTGCTGGGGCGCATGGAATGCTTATAAAGCTGCAGAACAAAACAACCCCGGCAAGGCATTTAATAAAATTGTTGACGGCCCCTGGTATCACGGCCAATGGGCAAGCAATGACGGCACACACCTTGGCAATATTAGGTTTGGCAGCAATACAAGTGACTGGTACCAGCAGCATATTGAGATACCTT
>Ga0206922_1028_pt1 | contig 43980 bp, 19 predicted proteins | sample Alteio_BWOrgHeat_63_FD_152976 | JGI IMG/M metagenome (GOLD analysis project Ga0206922, IMG submission 152976) | Enriched cells from forest soil in Barre Woods Harvard Forest LTER site, Petersham, Massachusetts, United States -... | ecosystem: Environmental > Terrestrial > Soil > Temperate forest >... | reverse complement strand
ATCGCTTTATTTTGATTTTCTATCGCTTATCTCAACAAAGTAATATCGCCTTTTTTCCGGTATGCGGTGCCATCAGAAAAAGTAATATCCAGTACATAAGTATAAACTTCCTGTGGCTGCAATACGCCTTTGTAATAGCCATTCCATCCCTGGGCAACGCTGGTTGATTGAAACACCATTGCACCCCAGCGGTTAAATATCCTCCAGTTCATCTTTGCTACGCCAAAGCCTCTTACATGCACTTCGTCATTAACACCGTCGCCATTGGGCGTAAAGGCATTAGGCACATCAACCAACGGCACAATTATAGCCGGTACGGCATTGCAACTTGTATCTGTACAGCCAACATCATTATAAGCGATCAAACATGCTTTATAATTTCCCGTTGCAATATACTGGTGTGTTACCAGGGTATCTATTTGTATGGTGTTTAATGTTGAGCCATCCCCAAAATCCCATAAATAAGATGTTGCAGCCGTAGAGTTATTTGTAAAAGTAGCCGGTATATTTTGCTGTGCAGGTATTGGAGTAACAGTAAAATTTGAAACCGGCTTCGGCCCGACAAACAGACTTCCGGTAGTGCTGTCAATTTTATTGCAGGTTGCCGAATCAACAGCCACCATTTTTATAGTATAGGTACCCGGTGTTGTGTACAGGTGTACAGGGTTAACGTCTGTAGATGTAGTGCCATCACCAAAGTCCCAGGTAAATTGCTGGCCGCCCTCCGATATATTATTAAATACAGCGTTATAGGGAGCGCAACCCGGTGCCACCGTAAAGAGCGCCTTTACAATGGAGGAAATACGAAGCTGAACGGAATCCGCATCCGGGTAATTACAATAATTGGTATCAACAAGGTTTAATGTTACAGTATAGGTACCTGCGGCAGCATAGCTGTGTGTTAAAGTAGTTGCATCGCTTATAAGCGTTGTGCCATCGCCAAAATCCCACAAGAACGACTGGTTTGTGAAAGGCTTGCCTGCCGGCGCAACAGATGTATTGGTAAATTGATATTTGAATGAGTCGCAGGGGTTTAATTTTTGCGCGGTAAGGCCAAGCTGTGCAAAATCGTTCCTTGCGCGTATATTGGCATAAATAGTATCAGAAATATTGCAGGAAGAAGAGTCAATCGCTATCAGGGTTACTTTATAGGTGCCCACATTTACATAAGTATGCGATGTTGTGCGGGATGTTGTTTGCACCTGCGGGCTGCCATCCCCAAAATCCCAGATATATTGTTTGGCTATCGCTATGGTATCGGCAAAGTCAACAGCCATGGGGATACAACCGGAAGTATCCATGGGTATGCCCCTGATGGTTGATTTTATAGCGGCAGTAACACCGGCCAATTCAAAGGCGATCTTTAGGGCAACCTCGTTGCAACGCGCCCCGGTAATTGAAACATTTGTAGGCCCCCATACACCCTGTGTAGTAGGAAAACCCGTACCCGGTGGTTGACCGGCGCGGCTGGTTGCGCCACAGTTGGCGCATATTGCCTGGTATATTATACCCTGCCTGTCAAACCGGCTGGTACCGCCGTCAACATGGTCGCCTACTACATTGCCGGTAAGATTGCTATTTTCGCCGTAAAAACTGCCATACAACTGGCTTGCCCCGTTTTTTTCCAGCACAAAAAAGTAAAAATCCTTGCCATCCGTTGTTGATTGTATGGCATTGGGCGTAACGCTTAAATTGATGGTTGTTGCATCAGGGTATCCTTCCCCTTTATTAATGCCGCCGCCCCAGCCTGAAACGTACACATTCTCGCAACGGTCAACCAGGAAGGCGATAGGGGAGATATCAGGGTCGGACTGGCCTTTGCCGAAATTGGTTGAGTATTGCACAGCACTAAGGTCTGGCTGTAATTTTGTAATAAATTCCTTGCCGTTTGATTCTTGCGTAAATGCCACATTTAAAACAGGGAAGCTAACGGATGTAGTACCCATGATGTAGGGGTTGCCAAATTTATCAAACTGCACACCATATACCATATCATTGCCTGCTGTGCCTACATACGCTGTTTTTCTCAGCGTTGTGCCGTCATTACTGATGATGCTTACAAAACCATCGGATTGGCCGCCCTGGTACGTGCTGAAAAGAATGGGGCCGCTGTTGCCCCCGGTACCGGGCAAGTTGGTGCTTACTGTGGCGCCACCAACATAAATATCATTATTTTTTGGATTAAGAGAAAGCACAAACGCGGCATCTTCCTGGTTGCCGCCCAAAAAAGAGCTGAACAGAACAGTGCTCACATCGGGGCTGGTTTTAATTACCACGCCATCCTGCGGGCCGCCCCCAAAAGTTGTTTGAAATGCACCCGGGGTGGCCAGAAAATCAGAAGACTGGGTGCAGGAAGCAAGATAAATATTATCAGATGCATCTACTATCACCTCGCTGCGGGCATCATCCCCATAATTTCTCCTAATTGAAAAATTTGCATTGGGCCCTGAAGGCACAATTTCTTTATCAGCTATATTAACACCGTCGTCACCTGAGCCACCAAACAACCTGGAGCCAACCAATTGGCTGCCGGTTGAGTTAAGTACCGCAATAAAAATTTCGTACCCACCCGGCTTTGTTCCAAAAAAAGGAGACTTAACAGGAAAATTTGTTGACCTGGTACGGCCCGCTACAACAAGGTTACCGGCATTATCAACCACCAGGCTATGCGGTTGTTCAAGGTCGCTGCCCCCAAGGTATGTAGCAAATATTTTATTAACGCCATCCGGCGAAAGTTTGATAACGCCTACATCATACCCGCCAATCTCGTTGCTGCCGCCGCCCGGGGTATAATTTTGCTGGAAAGACCCAACTTCAGTAGGGTAGCCCTGGTCAAACACAATACCACCGGCATAAAAATTACCGGCATTATCGTAAGTAGCAGTGTAGCCCCAGTTATCAGACAGGCTTTTTACAAAACTTACAAATATAAGCGTGGGGTCAATAACCAGGGTAGCTGTTTTTGAATAATTACCTGTTTTAAAATATACCGTATTGCCTGATACCTGGAATTTTGCATCCACACTTGTTCTAACATTATTATCAAGCTGGTAAGCAAGCGGTGCAAGCTCCGTAACACTGCCTACAGAGGTTTTTACCATAAGGTTGCCGTTCTTAATGCTCAACCCGTCCGCACCATTAAACTGTAAGGCGATCTTGCTTATGTCGCCACCGGGGTTTACAATAATATCGTATTTAAGCTGCCCGTTGTTGCTGTAATAACGAACGTCAATATTTGGATAAATGTTTTTATATAATACCGCCCCATATATTTTACAATTTGATGTCCATTTAGATGGGTCGTTGCCAATATAATAATTGTTATAGGATGGATATGCTTTGTCAGGAACAATAACAGGGTTGGGAGATGAGCCCGGAAAAGTTACCTCGTATGCATGAGAATGAAGTATATAGTTTGGCTTAGTTTGATTGCCGTTTATTGTTTCGTGCTCAAGATAATGATAGTACGCATCTTTATCGTTGCCCGCAGGATGGCCGCTGTAATGTTCATCAAGGGCTTTAATATCATTGGTATCATTCAATAAAACCTTGTAACCTTGTTTTTCCAAAAAAAAGCCTACGGCGCCCATGTTGCCTGAATAGGTTACCTTACTGTTCAACTGGCCTTTGTTCTCCACAAACTGTATATACTGGCTATGCCCGGGTAAGCAAGCAAGCAAACAGGCGCAGAATAAAATAGCAACTAAAGAAAGTTTCAAGCTGATTTTTTTGATAAGTTACGAATAAAACGGTAAAGTGATATTATTTGTTGTTATAAGAACGGTTAAATACAATTTTCCATTTTGCGAAAAGGGGAATTTTTAAAACATATTTTTCAATAGCTTAATCCTTTTTTACGCGGTCAAAAAATTCTTTCTGAAGTGCAAGTGCCTTCATATCAGCTTTCACAGCTTTCAATGCAGTAACAAGTTGCCCTATAAAATGTTCAGTAACCAGCTTTCCCAACTCGCGGGTTGCTTTCCCTCCCTCGCCGGCATAGTGGTTGGGAAAATCTGCATACCACCATATAGCAGTATACACATTCGGAATATTCAGGCGGTTTTGGTTAGCCCCTGATTCGTTGGAAGCACTGTCCATTTCCACCAGGTCTGGCCGCAGGTATAAAAGAGTGGATGTTTCCCTTTCACCCGCATGCTGGTCGTTGGCTGCATCGGACTTGTGAAGTGCATCAAGTTGTTTCCTGTAGGCGGAATCTGAATTCGGCTCAAAAAAATACACGGCATAATTTCTTTGCTTTTCAAGCCTTGTTTGTATAAAGTAACGTATCAACTGGGGGTTGCCGCCATGTCCGTTAATGATAAGTATTCTTTTAAATCCATTTCTGCCAATTTCATCACAGGTTGCTTCAAGCAAATCCCATGTAATTCTTTCAGGCAGTGCAAAAGTTCCCGGCTGGTGTCTTGCTTCGTTTATCTGTCCGTAAAAATAATCCGGGAACACCACGGCATATTCCTGTTTTGTCGCCCTTGCCGCCCACTCGCGAACCTGGATAAGGTCTGCGCCTATTGGCGCATGAGGCCCATGTTTTTCAAGTATGCCAATAGGCAGGATGCAGGTAGAATCAGACATTGCCAATGCTTTTGGCCAGTCTGACGCAGTTAGTTCATCCCAGCGGCTGTGTAGTTGCTGCGCTTTAACAGCAGTTCTGCATAAAAGAAAGCCTGCGAATGCGATGGCAACGCATAATTTAATTATTGGTTTCATGTGTATTTTTTTGGAGAGGTTAATAATGGCCCTATAGCAATGTTGCGGTAAGTTCAGCTAACGAATAAAAATACAGCAGTTTATTTTTTTGGCGAAATTAAATTAAGGAGGATTAGGTGAAGCGGAGCCTAATTACCCAATCACCGTTTTTGGCATAGATGCAATAAGTTGTTTTGTATAGGCCGATTGCGGATGGTTATAGACCTGCTCTGCATCACCGGTTTCTTCTATTATTCCTTTGTTCATCACAAGAATACGGTCGCTCATATATCTTATTACGGAAAGGTCGTGCGATATAAAAATGGCGGTAAAAGCAAACTCTTTTTTAAGGTCATTCAGTAAGTTCAGTACCTGGGCCTGCACGCTTACATCAAGTGCAGAAACACTTTCGTCGCACACAATAAAAGAAGGCTCAAGCGCCAATGCCCGCGCGATAACTATTCTCTGCCGCTGGCCGCCGCTAAATTCGTGCGGGTAACGGTTATAGTACCCCGCATTAAGGCCTGTTTTTTCAAGCAGTGAAATAACCCTTTCTTTACGTTGCTTTTCGGTCTTGTAAAGACGGTGCACTTTTAAAGGCTCTGCAATAGCGGCGCCAATGGTTTTACGCGGGTTGAGCGATGAATAGGGATCCTGGAAGATCATTTGCATTTCTTTTCTTAAAGTTTTCCAGGCATTGCCTTCAAGTTTTGATATATCATTGCCGTTAAATAAAATGCTGCCGCCTGTAGGTTTTATCAAACCTAAAACCGACCTGCCAAGGGTACTTTTGCCGCAACCCGATTCTCCCACCAACCCAACTGTTTCGCCTTTATACACTTTAAAGCTTACGCCGTCCACTGCTTTTGTATAAGAAATTGTTTTGCCAAGAAATGTTTTTTTCAACGGGTAAAATACTTTCAGGTTTTTTACTTCAAGAGCAGGCGGGGAATATTCAGGAATGCGGGGATTTGGAACGTTATTAAATTTTGTATTCTCAACTGCAGGGTAAATATTCACTGGCTCACCTCTTTTATCAAAAAAATCACTTACTACCGGCAGGCGCTCATTTTTTGTGTGAAGGGCCGGCCTGCAGGCAAGCAATGCTTTTGTGTAGGGATGTTTGGGATGCCTGATAATATCATTACAAACACCTTCTTCAACAATTTCTCCTTTATACATTACCGCTATCCTGCCGGCTATTTCGGCAACAACACCAAAATCGTGCGAAATAAAAATAACACCCATATTGTTTTGCTGCTGTAACGATTTTATCAGCTGAAGTATATTTTTTTGCACGGTTACATCCAATGCGGTTGTTGGTTCATCACAAATAAGCAGGCTTGGTTTGCAACTCATTGCAATAGCGATCATTACCCGTTGCTTTTGGCCGCCGCTTAATTGGTGGGGGTATCTTTTAAACAGGCCGGAAGGGTTAGAAAGTTTTACTTCCTCAAATAATGCAAGCGTTAGCTGCTTAGCTTGTTCTTCCGTCATTTTTTTGTGAAGCATAATAGCTTCGGCTACCTGGCTGCCACAAGTTTTTACAGGGTTTAAAGAGGTCATCGGTTCCTGGAATATCATGGCAATATGGTTGCCGCGAATAGCTTCCATTTGTTTAGCAGAATATTGTAAAAGGTCAATATTATTCTCTCCGTCATTAAAAAATATCTTTCCGCTTTTGTATATTGCCGGAGGCGCCTGTAATAATTGCAGGATAGCCAGCGAGGTAACAGATTTTCCAGACCCTGATTCTCCAACAATTGCAACAATCTCTCCTTTTGCAACTTCTAAAAAAATATTGTGCAGCGCATGCGTGGTAACACCGTTATTTATAAAATCAACCGAAAGTTTCTCTATTTTAAGAAGGCTTTGCATGCAGAAAATTAAAATCTAAGATGCCTCACCGTTAAACCGTTATTGATAAGCTGGTTTAACGAATCAATACCAATTTTTAAATGACGCTGAACATATTGGGCAGTTACTGTTTTATCGCTTTCACTTGTTTTTACACCCTCCGGTACCATGGGCTGGTCACTTATCAGCAGCAAGGCCCCGGTAGGGATTTTATTGTAAAAACCCACCATAAAAATAGTGGCCGTTTCCATATCAATAGCATAAGCGCGTATTTTTTCAAGATAAGCTTTAAATACATCGTCATGTTCCCAAACCCTCCTGTTGGTTGTATAAACAGTACCTGTCCAGTAATCCACTTTATATTCGCGAATGGTGGTTGATATGGCTTTCTGCAGGGCGAACGCAGGCAGTGCAGGTACTTCAGAAGGAAAATAATCATCCGATGTGCCTTCTCCTCTTATTGCTGCGATGGGTAATAAAAGATCGCCTATTTTATTCCTTTTTTTCAATCCTCCACACTTACCTAAAAATAAAACAGCTTTTGGTTTGATGGCTGAGAGAAGGTCCATCACCGTTGCAGCGCCCGGGCTGCCCATGCCAAAATTTATAATGGTTATTCCATTTGCAGTGGCGCATTGAAAAGGCTTATCCCTGCCAACTACACTCACCTTATTCCATTCAGCAAACATTTCAATATAGTTGCTGAAGTTGGTAAGCAAAATATAACTTCCGAAATTTTTTAATTCTTCACCGGTATATCGCGGAAGCCAGTTATTTACAATTTCATCTTTTGTTTTCATGCAGATAAATAGGGTAAATATACTAAAAGACGGTGTGGGTTATTACATTTGTATATGGTGAAAATAGAATACCCGGATCATCCATTTAAAATAAAAGGGGAAATTAATAAAGAAGTGATATGGGACGATGTGCGCAGAAAATGGGTACGCCTTACGCCGGAAGAATGGGTAAGGCAAAATTTTATTCAATACCTTATAAAAAAGCATAATTACCCTTCAGCGTTAATGGCGGTGGAAAAGGAAATATTATTAGAGGATATAAAAAAGCGCTGCGATATTGTTATTTACCAGTCCCAAAAGCCCTGGATGATCGTTGAATGTAAAGAAATGAATGTTGCGCTTGACGAAATTGTTTTACGCCAGGTACTTACTTATAATATGAGTTTGCCTGTGCCATACCTTGCCATAACCAATGGCGTATATGCTCATATATTTAAAAGGGAAGATGGCGCCCTCAGCGCCCTGCAAACAATGCCTTTATGGTAGTTTTTCTTCCGTTCGCCTATATTATTGCTTAGTCTAACAATACGCCGGCTTAAAATAAATAATCTTCTTTTTTTAGTAACAGTTATTCTCTAAATTTACTTGTGAGAAAGACTTTATAAAAAAATTGTATGTACCAAAAATTTTACTGCTTAACCGTTGCTTGCCTATTTTTTGTTCTTTTATCCTCTCAAAAAACAAGGGCTCAAAACGCAGTCGATGTAAAGCACATCGCGACTCTTATCGAAAATAATTCGTCAGCCATAAGGCTGTCATCAGTTGACAGGGTAAACACCCGCATATCCGACGCGTATTACAATAAGCAGTCGGGTACCCTGTTGGTTTATTTGCAGCAAACCTATAAAGGCATTGACGTTTATAATGCCATAAAGGTGCTTGCATTTAAAAATGATAAGCTGGTATCTGTAGCAGGGATGCGGGTGTCAAAAATGCAGCTAAGGGTAAATAATGTTGAGGGCGTGCCGTACCTAAGGCCTGAAAATGCGGTTAATGCTGCAGCCGCACATTTAAACCTTACCATAGCCGGAGCTTTAAAACCGCTGAATTTTACAGAAGGAGCAACTGAAGCGGAATTCAGCGACCTGGGGATATCAAGCCAAAATATAAAAGTAAAATTATTGTGGATGCCTGTTGAAAACGGCCAAAGGGTAAAACTTAGCTGGCAGGTGCAAATACAACCTGTTAAGTCGCCCGACCATTGGCTTATAAGGGTTGATGCAAGTGACGGTTCCATTATAAATAAGGACAACCTCACGGTTAAATGTAACTGGAAAACGCCCATCCACCAGCACACGGCAGACTGTTATGAAGTAAAGCATTATGATAATGGCGATGCCGGCGCCGCGGGAGCAGGGTTATTAAAAGGTCCCGAAGTTGTTAACTCAGCTAAATACAGGGTAGTGCCTTTTCCGGTTGAAGCGCCTTCTTTTCCCGGCGGCACACCTACATTGGTTACAAACCCATGGTTGCTAGCACCAGCAGGCAGCCCGTCCGGGACATTAAAGTGGAATGATGACGGAACTACATCGTATGCGATTACCAGGGGCAATAATGTATATGCGTATGAAGATCAAAATGCCACCCATGGTACATTTGGGAAATCGGGTAACTCGAGCACCCCTTTACCAGACCTCACCTTTGATTACACTTTTAGCCCCTATGGCGAACCTGCTGATTCTGCAAACCTTGGGCTTGCGATAACCAATCTTTTTTACTGGAACGATATTATGCACGACCTATCCTATCAATACGGGTTTGACGAAGTGGCCGGTAATTTCCAGGCAGACAATATAGGCAGAGGCGGAGTTAGTGGCGACTATGTTCTGGCTGAAGCACAGGATGGGGCGGGATTTGATAATGCTAATTTTGCAACCCCTCCCGACGGGCAAAACCCGAGAATGCAAATGTACCTTTTCGATTATGCAACAGATAAGATATGTTTGGCTAATTCACCGGCTGCGTTTTTCGGATATAAACCTGCCATAGAGGGCCAGTTAAGTGCAGCTAACACGTTAGCAGCTAATGGGCCGATAACAGGCAATGTTGTATTGTACCAGGATGCCGTGGGAAATGATTCTGCCTGTGATGCTGCTGCAAATCAAACAGCTTTAAAGGGAAATATAGCCCTTATCTACAGGGGCAACTGCAATTTTACCGTTAAAATAAAGAATGCACAGATTGCCGGAGCCATCGGTGTAATTATGGTTGATGATAACCCTAATGAGTTGATCATTATGGGTGGAAGTGATAATACTATAGTTGTACCTGCGGTGATGATAACATTAGCCGATGGTAATACCATATATAATTATCTTAAGACTGGCACTACCGTGAACATGACGCTAAAAATTCAATATCTTGACGGTGATCTTGATGACGGTGTTATAAGCCATGAATATACGCATGGCATATCCAACAGGTTAACAGGCGGCCCATCGAACGTAACCTGTTTGCAAAATGCAGAACAAATGGGCGAGGGATGGAGTGATTATGACGCGCTAATGGTAACTACCGACTGGGCTAATGCAAGTTTGACTGATGGCCCTAACAAAAGGCCGATTGGCACCTATGCTATTGACCAACCACCGACAGGCGGCGGCATTAGAAACTACCCTTATTCAACTGATATGACTGTTGATCCCTGGACGTATGACATGCTCGCTACCAAAACCGGGGGCGAGGTGCATAATATCGGGGAGATATGGGCAACTGTTCTATGGGATATGACATGGGACATTATACAGCAGGATGGCCTTATTAATAAAAACATATTTGACGCTTCCGCACCCGGGGGTAATACCGTTGCTTTAAGATTAATGATAGAGGGTTTAAAACTTCAGCCATGCAGCCCGGGCTTTATTGACGGAAGGGACGCCATATTAAAGGCTGATACGCTTTTATATGGTGGAAAATACAGTTGCTCTATCTGGAAGGCTTTTGCAAGAAGGGGGATGGGGATTCACGCATCAGAAGGGAGCTCAAATAATTATACTGACCAGGTAGCAGATTTTACCTCGGCAATTTCTGCTTCCATCGTAAAAAGTGTTGATAAAGACAGCGCAGCCCAGGGTGAAGTATTAACCTATACCATAAAAGCATTATGCCAGTGCGCTGCGGTAAGCAACTTCAGGCTTGTTGATACCTTGCCTTCTGCTGTAACTTATATAAGCGGGGGCTCGTACAACAGCGCTAACAGAACGGTAGTTTTTGACGGAATAAACCTGGCCGCTTCACAAAGCCAGGATTTCCAGGTACAAGTAAAAGTAAACGACGGTACTTATTTTGCACCGGGTGACGTATTTGCTGACAGCGTTAATAATAGCAGCTTGCCAACAGCCACATGGACAAACCAATCAACATCAGGCAGTACATGGAAAGTTGTATCAACACGCAATCATACAGGTTCGTTTTCTTATTTCGCGAGTGATGATACCCTGGCAACCAATAAAACATTGGTTACAAAAAACGCATATCTGCTGCAGGGGGTAAGTACATTATCTTTCTGGCATTATTATGATGTGGAAGATGGATATGATGGCGGTGTTGTAGAGATAAGCCCAGACAGCGGTACAACCTGGATAGACCTTGGGCCATATATGACGAAGAATGGCTATAACGGCAGTATTGACCCTGGTAACCAAACAATAATTTCGGGGCGCAGCGCTTTTACAGGCAGCAGTAACGGGGTTTTTCTTAACACGATCGCAGACTTAAGCGCGTTCAGCGGTAAAAGAATAATGTTGCGGTTTCGTTTTGCCTCAGACGCCTTTGTTGGTGTTGACGGGTGGTACCTTGATGATATAACCATATCCGATAAAGCCGCAGTTTTGAACAACGGCCAGCTATATAACGGCCATGATACCCTGCAAAGTTTTTCTAAAGCAATTACATTTATTAAAGATGCTACTTTGCCTGTTACCTGGGGAGATTTTACAGTTACAAAACAAAAAAACACTGCATTGTTAAACTGGAAGACCCTGCAGGAATTAAATACTGCTAAGTTTGTAATTGAACGCAGTGCAGACGGGGCAAGTTTTTATGAAATTGGGTCGGTAAAGGCAGCGGGCAACAGCACCTTTACGGTTGATTATACATTTACAGATGCAACCCCATTACAGGGCATGAATTATTATCGCCTGAAGCAGGTTGATAAGGACGGTAATTTTGAGTATTCGGAAATACGGTCTGTTAACTTTAATAATGCAAACGGAGCGATCACCATATCGCCAAACCCGGCAAAAGATAAAATATCCGTGACTATAAATGGTAATACAAAGCCGGTTAAAATTTATCTTGTAAGCAATTCAGGCCAGCAATTACAAGCCTATGATATGACGGGCCAGTACATGCAATTGAATTTGCCTAACCTTGCTGCCGGGGTTTATTATATAAGAATAGAAGGGGAGGGGATATCATCAAAAAATAAGTTGGTGATACAATAAAATAATAATGATAGCTAAATTAAATACAACAACGCCCCGCCGCGGCGGGGTGCTGCTGTGTTTTGTGTGTTAATAATTATGACCGTATAATAAAATCTAAATAAGAATCGTATATCTTAGAGAATTCTTTTAAAAAATATACTCCATGAAAAAAATATTGGTGGCATTGTTGCTTTTATCCTTTTCCTTTGTGCAGGCTCAAAACCCTATTTTTTATTTGCTGGTGGGCACCTACACCGACAACGGTAAAAGCGAAGGCATTTATGTATATAAGTATAACCCTAACAGGAACGAGGCTACATTAATGGGTACTGCTAAAGCAGATGACCCGTCATTCCTGGCTATTTCAAAAGACCAAAAGTTTGTATATGCTGTAAACGAAACGCATGGCGATAAACCAGGACAGGTAAGTGCATTTTCGCTGGACAAAAAGAAAGGAGTATTGACTTTTCTGAATAAGCAGCCCAGCGGCGGCGATGACCCCTGTTACGTAGCAGTTGATTCTGCTGGCAAAAATGTGGTGGTAGCCAATTATAACGGTGGTAATTTAAGTGTATTGAAAACAAACCCTGATGGCTCGCTTCAGCCTTACGCTCAATTGATAGCACATGACGGGTATGGTACCAATGTTAAGAGGCAGGAAATGCCCCATGTACATTGCACGGTTTTTTCACCCGATGAAAAATATTTATTTGCCGCCGACCTTGGGAACGACCGCCTGTACCATTATAATTTTAAAGCATCGGATGCCACGCCATTAACGGATATGACACCGCCTTATTACGAAATACCGGATGGCAGCGGCCCAAGGCATATTGTTTTTAGCCCCGATAAAAAATACGCATACCTTATTAGTGAGTTATCCGGCAACGTTATAGCGTACCAGTATAATAATGGCCAGTTAACGCAAATACAAACCATTGCATCAGATATCACCAAAACAAAAGATGATAAAGGCAGCGCTGAAATTGATATCACACCCAATGGTAAATTTCTCTATACGTCAAACCGTGTTACTTCTAATGAGATAGTTGTGTATAAAATTAACAGCGACGGCACTTTGGTTGATGTAGCGCATACTGCAGTGGGCATTCATCCCCGTAACTTTATGATTGACCCTACCGGGCATTTTTTGCTTGTTGCCAACAGGGACAGCGACAATATTCAAATATTTGTGATAAACAAAAATTACGGCTTGCTTGACGATACACATGTAACCATTTCAGTTCCTAACCCAGTATGCCTTAAAATGGTGCCGGTTAATTAAAAAAATAGTTCCGTTATTAAGGAAAGGTGAATTGGTAAAGGCCGGTTCACCTTTCTTTTTTAAAGCGCAGAGCCCCCTGGCAAGTACGTGTTGGCTTTAAAAGGAGACTCTTCTTGCGGGCAAAAGATTTTTTTATGGCTCAATAAAACTTCTTATCTTTCTGCTGACAGTTGTACCCGATAAGCCGTAAAAAACTCCGTTATATGAAACAAACCTACCCTATACAAATTAGGCATACCAGTGGTAGGCCGTTAAAGCATTTTATCTTTTTTTATCTTTTTCTCACAGCAATAATATGCAAGCCGGGTTTTACCATTGCCCAGGTTAATACGCAGGACTCACTTGCCCTTGTTGATCTGTACAACAAAGCAGGCGGCGCCGGGTGGGTTAGCAAAACCAACTGGCTTACCACCGCGCCTGTAAGTACGTGGAGTGGGGTTAGCGTACAATCAGGCAGGGTAACGCAACTTAATTTGTCGTTCAATAATTTAGCGGGCACAATATCGCCCCAGTTAGGCAACCTTGCCAATTTGGCTGGACTCAATCTATATTTTAATCAATTAACCGGCAGCATACCTGCTGAACTTGGCAACCTGGTTAACTTAGCCAATGTTGATTTGTCGTTTAACAGTTTAACCGGCAACATACCTTCATCTTTGGGCAACCTTACCAATTTGCAAAACCTTTATTTATCGTACAATCAACTAAGCGGAAGCATACCATCTTCACTTAGCAACCTTACCAAAATATCGTTTTTTGAAATAGACAACAACCAATTTACGTTTGCCGGCCTGGAGGGTATTGTAAGCAAATTTGCCGGAACCTTTGCATTTTTATCATACTCGCCCCAGGCAAATATTCCTATTATCAGTAATGGCAACAATCTATCTGTTGCAGCAGGCGGCACACTTGCCAATAATACTTACAGCTTGTACAGGAACGATACGCTGATGACAAGCCAGGCAGGCGATTCAGTTTTTACCATTACCGCTGCAGCAAATTATTATATTTCGGTAACGAATGCGATAGCTACAGCGCTTACATTAAAAAGCGTTGTACTTAAACCTTCAACCAATATACAGGACTCGCTTGCGCTGGTTGCACTATACGATAGCACCAACGGGGTGGCCTGGGCTAACCAGGCAAATTGGCTAACCATTGCACCATTAAGTACATGGTATGGGGTAACCATGCAGTTAGGGCGGGTGGTGCAGCTTAATTTGGCGGGCAATAATTTAACCGGCGGCATACCGGTGCAGTTGGGCAACCTAACAAATTTGCAGCAACTTAATTTTGGCAACAACAATTTAGGCGGTACCATACCTGCCAGTTTGCAGGGCCTTACCAATTTAACTAATCTTGATTTACACAATAATAAATTTACGTTTGCCGGGATGGAAGGCATCGCTACAAAATTCGCCGGCATACAACTGTCTTACTCCCCGCAGGCAATTATCCCGCTCATTAAAAACGGCAGTACCTTATCTGTTTCGGCAGGCGGTACACCCTCAAATGATACATTCAGGCTGTATAGGAATGATACTATGATAACAAAGCAGGCAGGCGACAGTATATTTACGATGGGTGCATCGGCAAATTACTATATTACAATAACGAATAGTAAGGCAAGGAACCTTACGTTAACCAGCGATTTGGTACAGGCAACAACCTACCCGCAGGATTCACTTGCACTGGTAGCTTTATACAACAGCGCAGGCGGCAACAACTGGTATTTTAAGACCAACTGGTTAACCACAGCGCCCTTAAATACATGGTTTGGGGTAACCATGCAGTATGGCAGGGTAACACAACTAAATTTAGCTTTTAACAATGTAACCGGCAGCCTGCCCACGCAGTTAGGTAACCTTATCAGCCTGCAATTACTTTACTTATACTCAAATGGGTTAAGCGGCAGCATACCTTCTTCGCTCTGCAGCCTTAGCAAACTGCAATATCTCTATTTGTATAACAACCAGCTAAGCGGCAGCCTGCCTTCAACACTTGGGGGCCTAACCCATTTAGTATCGCTTGATGTATCGCATAACCAATTAACCGGCATCCTGCCTTCTAATATCGGCAACCTGGTTAAGTTAACATCACTCACCCTTTCGTTTAATAAATTAAGTGGCAGCATACCATCCTCGTTACTTAACCTTACTAATTTAGCGACCATTGCTTTGGATAATAATAAATTTACGTTTGCGGGCATGGAAGGCGTTGCCGCAGCATTTGCTGCCAGGCAATTAACGTATTCGCCGCAAGCAACTATCCCAATCGTAAAAAATGGCAGTTTGCTTTCTGTGTCAGCAGGGGGCACACCTGCTAACGATACATTTAGATTATACAGAAACGATACATTGCTGGCCAAGCAGGCGGGTGACAGTGTATTTACAACAACCACCGCAGCAGACTATTTTATTACGGTTACCAATACCGTTGCCACAAAGCTTGCCTTAAACAGCGACACATCTAAAGCAGTGACCAACAGCCAGGATTCGCTGGCACTTGTAACTTTATTCGACAGTACCGGTGGTAGTGGCTGGTTCAACAAGACCAACTGGTTAACTGCAGCGCCTTTAAATACCTGGTTTGGGGTAAGCATGCAGTTTGGCAGGGTAACGCAGCTTAATTTAGGCGTTAATAATTTAATTGGCAATATGCCAACACAATTAGGTAGCCTTGCCGGTTTGCAACAGCTTAATTTATACAGCAATCAGTTGGGCGGCAGCATTCCTTCTTCGTTTGGTAACCTTACTAATTTGTTGCTGCTTAATTTATATAATAACCAATTATCCGGCGGCATACCAACCTCTTTGGGCAACCTTATTAAGTTACAGCAGCTTAATTTATATAATAACCAGTTAAGCGGCATATTACCTTCTTCATTAGGTAGCCTCAGCAGCTTAACAAACCTTTATTTATACAATAATCAATTAACCGGCAGCATACCTGCAACTCTTGGTAACCTTGTTAAATTAGTCAACCTTAGTTTACGTAACAATCAATTAACCGGCAGCATACCTGCACAAATTAATAACCTTACTAACCTGTATTATTTTGATGTATCGTACAATAAGTTAAGTGGTGGTATTCCTTCAATGGCCAACCTTGCAAACCTGGAATATTTATATTTAAACAACAACCAGTTTACCTATGCAGGCATGGAGGCTGTAGTAACAAAATTTGGCAGCAGGGTATTGGCGTATGCTCCGCAGGCAGCTATCCCCTATATTAAAAATGGTAGTAACATCTCCGTTGCCGCGGGCGGCACACTTGCAAATAATACTTATACTTTATACAGAAATGATACGCTTATTACAAAGCAGGCCGGCGATTCAGTTTTTGCGATGGGCCCTGTTGCAGATTATTACATTACCATAACCAGCAGCGTTGCAAAACTGCTGGCATTAAACACCGATACGCTAAAAGCCGCAACCAATAAGCAAGACTCGCTTGCCATGGTGGCTTTATATGATAGCACAAAGGGTTCAGGCTGGACTAATAAGACCAACTGGCTAACCACTGCGCCTTTAAGCACATGGTATGGGGTAACCATGCAATTTGGAAGGATAATACAGCTTAGTTTACCAGGCAATAATTTAACCGGCACTATACCATCCCAATTGGGCAACGCAACTAGTTTAAATATTCTCGATCTAAGCAATAATAAATTAGAAGGCAGTATTCCAACACAACTCGGTGCCCTTGTTAATTTGAAACAACTTTTATTAAGCATTAACCAGCTTGGCGGCAGCATACCGTCATCAATTACAAACCTGGTTAATTTACAAACCCTTGAATTGGAGAATAACCAATTTACATTTGCAGGTCTGGAAGCCGTTGCTACAAAATTTGCCAATATATTCCTCTTTTATTGGCCACAGGCGGCCATCCCCCTTATTAAAAGTGGTACTACACTTTCGGTTGCTGCGGGCGGAACAACGGCAAACAATACATATAGTTTATACAGGAATGATACACTTTTGACAAAGCAGGTTGGCAATGCTGTATTTACTGCAAGCATTCCGGCTGATTATTATATTACAGTAACTAATGCTATAGTCAAAAACCTTACGTTAAACAGCATTACGCTAAAGGCGCCTTTAAACACAGCAGACTCCCTTGCGCTGGTAGATTTATATAACAGTACTAACGGGCCAGGCTGGTTTACCAAAACTAACTGGCTGACGGCTGCGCCATTAGGTACATGGACCGGGATAATTGTGAAATATGGAAGGGTAACACAGGTTAATTTAGGGGCTAATAATTTAACCGGTAACTTACCAGCCAGTTTGGGCAATTTAAGTGGTTTACAAATACTTGGTTTGATCAATAATAACCTCACGTTTGCCGGGATGGAAGGCCTTGTTACAAGATTTGCCAATATTTTGATATTTTCATATAATTCCCAGCAACTTATCCCTTTTGCAAGAAATGGCAACACTATATCAGTTTCAGCAGGGGGAACACCGGCCAATAATACCTACAATTTATACAGGAATGACACATTGGTAAAAACGCAGGTTGGTGATTCTGTTTTTAATGCCGGTACTACTGCAAATTATTTTATTACGGTTACCAATGCTGTTGCCACAAAGCTTACATTATATAGCAACACGCTCTATCCACTTACCAACATACAGGATTCGCTTGCGCTGGTAGCTTTATACAACAGTACCAACGGCGCCGGTTGGGTTAACCATACCAATTGGTTAACCTCTGCGCCCTTAAGCACCTGGTTTGGGTTGTATGACCCATACGGGAGGGTAACGGAACTTAATTTATCAGGCAACAATTTAACCGGTACAATTCCAACACAGTTGGGCAATCTTACCCAATTAACTTATCTTAACCTGTACAACAACAAATTAAGCGGCAGCATACCTGCGCAATTGGGCAACCTTATTAACTTACAGGTATTCAGCTTATCGTATAACCAATTAAGTGGCAATATACCTACGCAGTTTGGCAATCTTATTAACCTAAAGCAGTTGATATTAATCAATAATCACTTAACGGGTGGCATCCCTGTGCAATTTGGCAACCTGGCCAACATAACAGACCTTGAATTGGGGAATAATCAATTAACCGGCAGTATTCCGGCGCAATTAGGTAATCTAACCAAATTAACTGACCTCTATTTATCTTACTGCCGTTTAAACGGCGCTATTCCTTCTTCACTTGGAAGCCTGGTAAACTTAACTGACCTTGAGATGACGCAAAATCAACTAACCGGCAACATACCTTCATCTTTAGGCAATCTTGTTAATTTAACAACGCTAAATTTATCGCAAAATGGTCTAGAAGACAGCATACCTTCATCGTTGGGAAATATTACAAAACTCACAACGCTGGATGTATCTTCCAATCAATTAAGCGGTATTATACCTTCATCTTTTGCAAAGCTTCCAAATTTATCTTTTTGGCTGTATAATAATAACTTCACGTTTACTGCATTGGAGAAATTACCTGCAGTAAAAAGTGTTTCTTATTCCCCGCAGGCAGCTATTCCTTATATTAAAAACGGTAATAACGTGTCTGTCGACGCCGGCGGCACACTTGCAAATAATACCTATACCTTATACAGGAATGATACGCTGGTAACAAAGCAGGTTGGTGATTCTATTTTCACTATCGGCACTACTGGTGACTATTTTGTTTCGGTAACCAATGCTATTGGCACACAGCTTACTTTATACAGTGATACGCTGTTTACGCAACCCACTAACGGGCCAGACTCATTAGCGCTGGTAGCGTTATACGATAGTACCAACGGCCCCGGTTGGACCAAACATACAAACTGGCTAACCACTGCGCCGATACACGATTGGTACGGAGTGGTAGTGTTGGGGGGACGGGTAATACAACTTAATTTAGGCAGCAATAATTTGGCCGGTACCGTTATAACGCAGTTGGGCAGCCTAACCGGTTTAAAGGTGCTTGATTTATCGGGCAACAAATTAAGCGGTAACTTGCCGTTGCAATTGGGTAACCTTACCAATTTGCAGGCACTTATTTTAACGGGCAATAAATTAAACAGCACCATACCATCGCAATTAGGCAGCCTTACTAATTTAATAGCCCTGTTTCTGTCTGCTAACCAATTACATGGCAGCATACCCACTTCCCTGGGCAGCCTGGCTAACTTGCAAATACTGGATTTATCGTCTAATCAATTAAGCGGCGCAATACCTTCAACCTTGGGCAGCTTAACTAATTTGCAATTGCTTACTTTATCCAACAATAAATTAAGCAGCGCCATACCATCACAGTTGGGTAACCTCGCCAATTTAACCGGCCTTTACTTAGATAATAATAAACTAAGTGGCCCCATCCCATCGCAGTTAGGTAACCTTACCCAATTGCAATATTTTTATTTAAACAACAATCAATTTACGTTTGCAGGCATGGGAGGTATTACGGCAAAATTTTACGGCATTCAATTCATATATTCCCCGCAGGCGGCGGTTCCTTTAATTAGAAAAGGCGACACGCTTTCCATTCCTGCCGGCGGTGCACCTTCCTATAACACTTACAAGTTGTATGAAAACGGTGTGTTGAACAGCATTCAAATAGATTCTGTTTTTATCATTAGTGATACAGCAAGTTATTTTATTACAGCAACCGACATTATTGCCAACCAGCTTACATTAACCAGCGATACGCTTAACGAACCAGCCAGCGCGCAGGATTCGCTTGCGCTGGTAGCCTTATACAATAGTACGGCCGGCAGTAACTGGCTTAATAAAACCAGGTGGCTAACCACGTCGCCTTTGTTTACATGGTATGGGGTTACAGTAGCAAATGGAAGAGTAACACAGCTTAATTTGGCGGGTAATAATTTAAAGGGCAGCATACCTGCATCTATGGCGAACCTGGGTAATTTAGCCACCCTTAATTTAAACAACAACCAACTTACGTTCGCGGGGATGGAAGGTGTTGCAACAAAATTTGCCAATATACAATTGCAATACTCACCACAAGCGATTATACCACTTATTGAGAACGGTAATACGCTTGCCGCATCTGCAGGCGGAACATTGGCGAATGATACTTTTAGCCTGTACAGGAACGACACACTTGTGACTAAGCAGGCAGGCGACAGCGTGTTTACTATGGATGCAACAGCGGATTACTTTATTACAGTAACCAACGCAATAGCTACACAGCTTACTTTAAAAACTGATACACTAAAACTGCCAGCCAATAGCCAGGATTCCCTGGTGCTTGTAGCATTATATAACAGTACCCAGGGTGCCGGCTGGTATAATAATACCAACTGGTTAACCACAGCACCCTTAAGCAACTGGTATGGCGTTACGGTGCTGGCGGGGCGGGTAACACAGCTTAGTTTGGCAGGCAATAATTTAACCGGTACTATAATAATACAGTTGGGCAGTTTAACTAATTTAGTGTGGCTCGATCTATCGTTTAATAACCTAAGCGGCAGCCTGCCATTGCAGTTGGACAGCCTTGTTAACCTGCAATCTTTAAGTTTATCTCACAACCAGTTAACCGGCAACATTCCGATACAGCTGGGCAGCCTGGCTAACCTGCAAAAATTTATTGCAGGGTACAATCAATTAAGCGGAAGTATCCCCACCCAGTTGGGCAACCTGCTTAAGCTAACAACACTCGATCTGTCAAATAACAAATTAACCGGTGCCATCCCCGGGCAGTTAAGCAAGCCAGCTAATTTGCAATATCTTAATGTATCTAACAATCAGTTAAGCGGCGGCATACCGTCATCGTTGGGGAGCCTGGTTAAATTGTACCGCCTCTATTTAAATAACAATCAATTAAGCGGTAGTATCCCGTCGCCTTTAGGTACGCCGGTTAATTTAAATACCCTTGATATATCTTTCAATCAATTAAGCGGCAGCATACCGGCCTCGCTTGGTAACCTGGTTAAGTTATCAACGCTTAATTTAAGCAGCAACCAATTTACATTTGCTGGTATGGAAGGTATTGTAACTAATTTTTTCAATAGTGGTACCTATTTGTCTTATTCGCCCCAGGCCACTATCCCGGTTATTAAAAACGGCAATTTCATCTCGGTTTCACCAGGGGGTACGCTTGCAAACGACACATTCAGGTTATATAAAAACAATACGCTGCAAACTGCCCAAATGGCCGATTCGGGTTTTACCATAACTGCAGGGGCTCAATATTACATTACTGTTACCAACGGGGTAGCTAAGCAACTTACCCTTTACAGCACACTGATCAGTGACTTGATAAACGAGGGAAAATACACCGCTGCACCGGTTGCGCTGCAGGCAGTATTATACCCTAACCCGTCTGTAAATGATGCAAGCCTGCAAATAACCGGTAATACTAACGACAGAGTGCTTGTAACTATTGCGGATGTAACCGGCAGGCAACTGTGGCAACGTATAACGCCTGTTAACACTACAATAATATTGCCATCAGGCTCATATGCTGCAGGTGTCTTTTTTGTAACCGTAAGCAATGGTAAACAAAGCAAAACGCTTAAACTAATTAAAACAGGTAAATAGCTGCTTATTGATTGAAAGTATTGACCGGTATTCAATGGAAAGTTTTGCCTGCAAAGGCCGAATATGGTAATGTACTGAAAACAGTTGGTGATTTTAAGATGGCCCGAAAATAGAATGCACTGAAAATAAAAAAGATGACATAGAGAAAATATATTGAAGATTTGATCGCTCACGGGTATAACATCCCGATTTTTATCGGAGAGGATCTTGGGTTCGGGTACTAACAGAACCCCAACCCGCGACTCCACTTGATCTCATATTTTGAACACTTCAAAATGAAATTTTTATTTATTCATATTTCAATATTTCTATACAATCCGCTGGTAGAAGTTTCGAACCCGGGACAGTCGCCCCGGGAAGACAAGATTCGAACCGGCGGATCTCTGTAGCGTTATTTCTAAACAAAAGTTAGAACAACTCTTAACATGAAGCTTTTCGAAGCCTTAAACAGGGCCAAAAAAAAGATAAATTTTAGGTTGCGGGCCTTACAGGGAATAACATGCGCTTTCAACAAATAGGTTAAACAACGACAAAAGATTACTCTTTGCAACATTGTTTCGATTTTTTTGTGTTAAGTTTACCATTAATACTACAGTCGTTTGCCAAGGCATGCTTATATGACAAGATCTATTGCCGGTTTGTTTCTGGTTATGTTTTCATTCGGCATAACGCCAAAACAAATTCTGCACGATGTTTTTGCACGGCATACCGATAAAAGAGCGGCGAAAACGGGGAATACATCCTGCCAGTTATCCGGCAGCGGATATAACTGTCATTGCGATAACCTTGTGGCAGAATCTGTTTTTGTAAATGCCCATGCTGTATTTAACTTTCCTTCATTCGCCTCTTTTTCATCTTACGTTTGTAAAAATATTTCTTTCTCTTCCGTTATAGTGGCTCATTCTTTTTTGCGCGGGCCGCCGGCAACTGTTTAATGCAGCATTATGCAACCTTTCCGCCGGTACCTTCTTTTTAAAAAAAAGTACATACTGTGAACATAATATTTACGTCAAAAAAAATAATTCCCGTCATCGTGCTGCTGTCTGCAATTCTTTTCAGTAATAAAACTATCGCCCAAAAAAAAGACAGCACAGCGGTTGCCGACTCTATCCTGCAAAAACAGATAGAGCAGCAGTTAGCGGCACCGTCTAACGAGCCGCCCGCCCAGCCGGCGCCGCAGGTAACACGTTCGGGCATTTCCGCCAATCCAGATATCGGGGTTGTTGCCGATTTCCGTGCGTCGTATATCAGCCAGGGCAAAAAGAATTTTGATGCTTATCTTGATGAAACAGAAGTGTCTTTTCAATCTGTTGTTGACCCATACATAAGGGCTGATTTTTTTGTTTCATTTGGCAGGGACCCTGTTACACATCAATACGGGGTATCGGTTGAAGAAGGTTATCTAACCACCTTATCACTCCCTGCAAAACTGCAGTTGAAAGTGGGAAAGTTTAGGGAAGCCGTGGGCAAAATAAACCCTGTTCATCCCCATGCATTACCTTTTATTGATTTACCCAATGCTTACGTAAATTATTTTGGGAACGATGAAGGGTTGAATGATGAAGGCGCATCGCTTAGCTGGCTGCTGCCCACAAACAAGTTTTACCAGGAACTTATTTTCCAGGCAACATCGGGAGCAAATCAATCGCCTACTTTTTACCGCGGCGATAACAACCGCTTCATATATCTCGCCCATCTCAAAAATGTTTTCACCATGTCGGAGAATGCTACACTTGAATTTGGGTTAACGGGCATAACGGGGCCCAATGATTCTTCAATGAATACCAATATTGCAGCAGCCGACCTGACATATAAATGGAAACCAGTTCAGTTTAATACCTATAAATCTGTCACCTGGCAGAGTGAATTTTTCTTTGCTAATGCAAACTACTCCGGCAATACATCGTCTAATTCTTTTGGGCTTTACTCATTTTTGGAAGACCAGTTGAACAAACGCTGGTTTCTTACAGCAAGGTATGACTACGCGCAAAAACCATACGACAGAAGCATTGTGGAACAGGCATTTTCATTAACAGCCGGATGGCTGGCAACAGAGTTTCAAAAAATTGAGTTTGAAGATAAACAGACCTTTGTTAATGTTCGGGAGGCTTACAACCAGTTTTGGCTGCGCTGGATATTTGTTATCGGCACACACGGCGCACATCAATATTAAAATATATGGTTAATAAAATTAAGTATAAACAACACATCATGAAAAGAGTCATTTCAATTTTCGCATCACTGGTGGTTATCATTTCAAATTCACATGCAGGTACTTTAAAAGTGGTTACCACCACGATGGACTTGAAGAGCATTACAGAAATGATTGGCGGTAATAAAGTTTCTGTGCTGTCAATAGCCACCGGGTATCAAAACCCGCATTTTGTTGACCCTAAGCCAAGTTATATCATTAACCTTTCCAACGCCGATGTTTTTGTAACAGTAGGGCTTGACCTTGAAACCGGATGGTCGCCGCAGTTATTGGCAAGTTCAAGAAATTCAAAGATACAAAAAGGCTCACCGGGGTACGTAGATGCATCAGAAGGCGTAGGTTTACTGCAGGTTCCTTCTTCTCTTAACAGGGGCGAAGGCGATATACATATTTATGGAAACCCGCACTACTGGCTTGACCCGTTAAATGGAAAAGTAATTGCCCGCAATATCGCTAACGGCCTGGAAAGGGTTGACCCTGCCAACAAGGCTTTTTACGAAGCGAACCTTGCTGCATTTAATGCCAACGTTGACACAAAATTAAAAGGCTGGGCTGCTAAGCTGGCGCCATATAGAGGAACAAAGCTTATAGCCTACCACAACGAGTGGGTTTATTTTGAAACAAGGTTTGGCCTGCAGATAGTTGACTTTATGGAACCCAAACCCGGTATTCCGCCATCGCCTTCGCAATTGGTGAAAGTGATAAGAGAGATACAGGCTGATAAGATAAAAGTTATTGTTTCGTCGCCTTATTTCACCACCTCTTCATCTGATGTAGTAGCAAAGCAAACAGGGGTAAAGGTATTGACGCTCGCCACTTCTGCAGGTGCTTTCCCCACCGTCAAAAATTATTTTGATGTGTTTGACTACGATATTGACCAGTTAACGGAAGCACTTAAATAACAACACTCTTCTTTCATTACATTTAACTAAAACTGTTTCTTATGTTCGCGATGTTTCAACTGCCGTTTATGGTACAAGCTTTTGCAGCAGCCATTGTAACGGGCATCCTGTTATCTTATATGGGTGTTCATGTGGTAGGCAGGGGTATTGTTTTTGTTGACCTTGCGCTTGGGCAAATATCTTCACTCGGTGTTGCTTTTGCGGCTTTCATCGGCACAGGGCTTACCTCTATCCCGTTAATATTTACTTTAGCCGGCGCGCTTCTCATGTCATTTATTAATATCAGGGATAAGCGGTTGAAGCAGGAGGCCATCATTGGTATATTTTACGCTTTTGCATCGGCGCTAACGGTATTAATGATATCAAAAACCCCGCATGGAGATTCTGATATACAGGAAGTGCTTTTTGGAAATATCTTATCGGTTAGCTGGCAGCAAATCTCAACACTAAGCATTGTTTTTGGCTCAATCCTGCTTGTTCAACTGGTTTTTTTCAGGAAGTTTTTTGGTTTAACTGAATCGTTTGAAAACGGCGTAAACCACCTGATAGGCATATTTAATGTTTGGAACTTTTTATTTTATATTTCCATTGGCCTTGCCATCGTTTTTGCGGTTAAGATAAATGGAGTTATCCCTGTTTTTTCCTACCTCATCATACCAGCAGTATCCGCGATCATGCTTACAAAAAATAAGGCGGCTGTTTTAATAATAGCCATCATTATCAGCATACTGGGTGGCTTTTTTGGATTGAACTTTTCTTTTCATTATGACTTTCCTGCAGGCTCATCTATTGTAGCCGTTTTGGGTGGTATTTTTCTGCTGGCATCCATTTACAGGATAATCGTTGGGATCATTAATAAAAAGCAGGTTGCTTAAATTAGTGCCCTGTTTAAAATTACCCGTCGGTACTTGACGCTACTTAATAGTTCAGCCGTGGGGCCTGTTTGTGCCTGCTGATGTTTGAACTCGTGCCTCGCTACCTGCAACAGCCATAAACAAACAGTCACGGAAATCCATCCACTCATACTAATCATTTTGCTTCGCTTAAACTATTCATCCTCCTGGTTCCGCCCCATTTTATACACACATTTAACACCTGCTTATTAATTGTGTCTTAAATAAACGCCACGGTGTTTATTGTGACCTTAGACATCAAGCTCGTACTCAAACACTTGCACGATACGCTATGTTGGAACGGTTTTTTCACATTGGCATAATATTGAAATGGTACCATGGTTAAATTAAATGCCGCATAAACAATACGGTTTTAAAACTCCATAAAATTCAAGAAATATACAGCCACAGGCAATTACCCATTGTTTTATCAATGCCTGCCTCAACTAACAAAGTGCACGAATCTTCAAAAGAACTTAACCGTTAAGCCCGCTTAATAAACTAAAAAACACATGAAAATATTCTTTAAAAATATGGTAAGCATTCGCTGCAAATTAACAGTGAGATCGGAATTGGAAAAGCTCGGGCTGCATTACAAAACAGTTGAATTGGGTGAAGCTGATATTGAAGAAAATATTTCCACAAAGCAGTGGAATGAACTTAACATAACACTTAAAAGATCGGGTATTGAATTGTTGCAAGACAGGAAAGATATCATCAATCAAAAAATAAAAAATATCATTGTTCAACTGGTGCATTATTCGGAAGACCCTTTAGAAATAAATTTGTCTGACTACCTTGCCCAAAAACTGAACAAGGACTATAAGTATCTTGCTAAATTATTTTCAGAAACACAGGGTATTACCATTGAGCAGTTTTATATAGCCCACAAAATTGAAAAAATAAAAGAGTTGATAGAGTACAATGAATTAACGCTGACGGAAATTGCCTGGCGGCTGCATTACAGCAGTATTGCACACCTATCAAACCAATTTAAAAAAGTAACTGGTGTAACCCCTTCTACTTTTAAGAGAAATGAACATATAAAAAGAAGAGGGCTGGAAGAGGTTTGTACAATGTACACTGTTTTAGCAACCGGGTAGTATCAGGTGCACACAATATTAGAAGCGGGGTACAAGCATAAAACTTGTACCCCGCTTTTTAAATGAATGTAGTAAATAAGAATGATTTATTTAGCCGGTATAATATCAATAATAACTGTTCTGTTATAAAAGCGCTGTTCGGGTAGTTTGTTTTCAAACGGCGCCATACTTTCGTCTTTGCCAAAGCCAAATGTTTCAAAGGTTACACCTGTAATGCCCCTGGCCTGCAGGGCACGTTCAATTATTTGCTGCGCGCCTATTGCCCTGTTGTTAGATAATGTAAGGTTATATTTTTCATCACCAATAATATCGGTGTGCCCGTGAATAATAACGGTGCCGTTTGCGGGTATAAGCGGGGTAACAATATCAGCAAGGAATTTTGCATAAGAGTCAATGGTTTTTGATTTATCAAAATCAAACAATACACTGTAACGTAACCCTTCCTGCTTGGGTTCATCCATTTTCACCAGGCTTACAGAACTTTCCTTTGTAATTGAATGGCCGCTTTTTGTTTGCCCGGTCATTACAATTTTATAATTGCCCTGCGTATTGGCACCCAAAATGGTTTTCCCTGAAACGGAAGCCTGGTCTGTAGTATAAGGCCCATAATGCTGTACAGCACCCTGCTCATCAGTAACATCTATCGACCATGATTCAAGTGCATCATTTGCACCTTCTGCTTTAAATATCACATGACTGTCTAATGGGTCTGTTTGTACCGCTCTTATCTGCACCGGCCTCAAAAATGCTTCATCGCTGCCGCCTACCTGTAACAGTAATTCAGGAGAATTACTTGTTATATCAACCCTGCGGTCACCTTCACGCAGTAAACCAAGTTCTTTGGTGGCGCCCGGTTGTTCTGATGGAATAACAGGTTTGTCTCTCCCCACGGTAGTTATTCTTGAAGCATCAATACCAAAAACGGCTACCAGATATTGCTTAACGTTCTCAGCCATCAATTTACCTTCCTCAGGGTTGTTGTTGGAGGCACCCGTTAACGTAATTGTACTTTGTGTATTTGCGCGCATACGGTCGCCCATTATATTCAGGATGTTATAATACACCACTAACTGCCTTGATGAACGGCCATTGTTTAAGTCTGCCGGCTGGTCCTGCTGAAGCCCTTCTTCTTTAAATGATATTGCCGCGGTTGGGCTTAGCATTATATAACGGCTGGGTATGTCATTTAACGCCACATCAAAAAATATAGAATTACGCAGTGGGAAGGTTTCTTTTACCTGGCGGTTAAGCGGAACTACCTTTGGAGCCCTCACGGAAAATTGCACTTCCTTCTCCACAACTGCTACAGGGGCAACTGGCTGCGCCATTGCGGTTACTGGCGGTGCCGGCGGTACTGGTTTCCTTGATGTGCCAAATTTAAGCGCAATGCCTGCCCTGATGGTATAGAATGACCATGATTCCACTGCCCTTGGCTCATGCCCAAAGTCTGTAAGGAAGCTTGCAAAAGGCGAAAGCGTCATTTGCGTGGCACTTGTGCGGGAAGAAAGCGGGATATCTATACCCGCGCCTGCCTGGCCTGAAAATACGGTTTTGCGTATATCGCTCCAGTCTCCATTTTGATCTGTTTGCTTAAGCTGGGTATAAGTAAAATCTTTGTTGATATTGATACTCACTGTAGGCCCTGCGAATATGTAAAATGCTGAACCAAAGGGAGCGACGCGCAAACTGGGTTCGATAGCTATATAGCTAACATTGGTTGATAAGTTTTCCGGGCAATTACATGGCGCCATAACAGCGTCAAATTTAGCCCCGCGGTTATCATACGCAATGTTCAGCATGCCACCCCACACCTTGTTTGGCCGGTATTCTGTTAACAACGAACCGTAAGGCCTTACACCACTGCCTTTATGAAACGCCGCCGGTACCGTTAAATTACTGTTGAGCATTTGCGTAGTACCACGGTATTGGTTAATGTTTGCGGCAACTGATTCGCCAAACCACCATACAGGTTGCGGACGTTGTATGTCCTGCGAAATGCCTGATGTGTATGCAAAAACCAACACCATAACAATGACTGTAAATTTTTGCGTGCCTGTTTTAAATCGTAACATAGAATATCTCTTTAATAATTATTTGTATTGTTTCACTTTAATTTCAATATGCCGGTTATGGCACATTAATAGTTGTATTTACCATGGTAACTGATGCATTAAGGGAGATGGCCCTGCCGTTTAATACCGTTTGCACGGCATTACCGGCAGTTGAAAATGTTATGCCTGATGACGCTATGATGGTACCCACCATAACACCGCCACCGGCGCCGTTGATAGTGGCAGAACTGCCAACATACCAATAAACATTTTTAGCCTGTGCGCCATTTATCAATATGATATTTCTTGCACCTGCCGGCCCCGCTGTACCTACTGTAAGGCTTGCCGCTGATTGAAATATCCATATGGCGTTAGGGTCGCCTTTAGCATCAAGTGTAAGGTCGCCGTTTGTTATCTTAAACGTGCCACCAGCAGCCTGGTAAACAGAGGGAAACAAAGTTAACCCTCCCAGTTCGCCTGCACCCGGATCCGTGCCGCCTGGTTTTGAAGCAGGTGAAATGCTGATATATGCATTTGTTGCGTCGAACAAAGCCCTGGTTGCTATAGTGAATGATGTAGCAGTGCCTGGTGCGGGTGGTGCAGTATATATCCTGCCTTTTACATCGCCAACATTCAGTGGCGTTTCGGTATAAATATCACCGGTTGTTCCATCGTGAAACCCTGTTATTAAAGTGGAAGCGGCTGTTGAACCGATGCTGCCATTGTTTATAACAGTATTTAACCCCTGGTTGGTTATGCCAGCATTACCACCAAACGCACCAAAGATTGAGATACTGCCCAATACAGGTGGCGATTGTTTTTGCCTGGTGCTAAAGGTCCATACGTGATCACTTACAAGCGAATTGCCGGCAAGATCTTTAGCGCCTGTTGTAACAGTAGCCGTATAGGTAGTATTAGGCGCCAGGTTTAACGTTGGCGAAAATGTTGCAACAACTCCCTTATAGGTTACCGAGCCTGAAATAAGGATCAAACCTTGTTTTAAAGTGAATGTAGTGCTGTTAATAGTTAAAGGGTTCATCGCCTCACTAAATGTAGCGGCAACCTTTTTATTTTGAGGAACGTTGATAGCATTATCCAGCGGGTCTGTCATTATTACGGTAGGCGGCGTTATATCAACTGTAGCGGTTGTTGTAAAACTCCATACGTAATTATTTACCATTGCATTGCCTGCAAGGTCTTTAACGCCCGTTGTAACAGTACCCGTGTAAGTTGTATTTGGCAACAGGTTGGCTGACGGTGAAAATGTTGCCTTGTTACCGGAATAAATAACAGTTCCTGTAACTGAAATTGTACCATTTGTTATGGTAAAAGTTGTTGTTGTTATAGTTAAGGGGTCCATCAACTCACTAAACGTAGCGATAACCTTTTTATTAAGTGCTACATTAGTGGCGCCGTTATTCGGGTCGGTGGCAATTACGGTTGGCGGGGTAACATCAAGGGCGGCCCCCGTTGTGAAGCTCCAAACATAATTATTTGCCAATGCGTTACCTGCCAGGTCCTTAGCACCTGTGGTAATAGTACCAGTGTAAGTTGTATTAGGTAACAGGCTTACTGCCGGTGAAAAAGTGGCGGTTGTTCCGGCGTAGGTAACTGTACCTGCAATAGCAATTGACCCTTGTTTTACCATAAAGGTTGCCGTGCTAATTGTAGCAGGATCCATCGCCTCGCTAAAGGTGGCTGTAATTTTCTTATTTACTACAACCCCCGTTTCACCGCTTGACGGCGCAGTAAATATAACAGAAGGCGCTGTGGTATCGGCAGCGGCACCGGTTGTAAAGTTCCATATATAATTAGCTGCGATAGCATTACCTGCTTTGTCTTTCGCAGCCGTTGTTATCGTTGCAGCGTATGTTGTATTTGGCAACAAACTGCCGGTTGGATTAAATATCGCAGTTGTTCCGCTATAAGTAACCGTTCCCGCTACCGGCGTCCCGCCAAGTGTGGCGTTTTCTACTGTAAAGCTTGCGTTTGTTATGGTTGACGAATCCATTACTTCACTAAAAGTGGCCGATATTTTTTTATTGAATGCTACACCGGTAGCGGCGTTCGCGGGGTCTGTAGACGTAACCGTGGGCGCTGTAACATCCGGGCCATTGCCTGTAGTAAAGGTCCATACATAATCGCTTACAGGCGAATTGCCTGCGGCGTCTTTTATGTTTTTGGTGATAGTTGCAGTGTAAACAGTATTAGGTAAAAGATTATTTGTTGGCGAAAATGTTGCTGTAGAATCAACATAAGTTATCACGCCCGCAACCGGTGTTGTTCCGTGTGTTACAGTAAAAGTTGTAGCTGTTATTGAGGAAGCATTTACTGCTTCATTAAATGTTGCGCTGATATTTTTATTTAAATCAACATTTGATGCCGTATCTATTGGGCTTGTTGAAACCACCTTGGGGCAAACACCGGTGAGCCCTGCAACTTCAGTTACTTTTTTGCAGCCAGCTGCAAAAACTCCCATCATCAATAGTATGATCCATTTGTTGCCGAAGATAGCAGCGCAGTTCTTACATAACCGAAATAAAGAGTTTCCCGCGCGGGGGACAGATGCATTTTTCATAGTTAAATTTTATTTGTTTAGCTGTTTTGCATTGAGAAGTAGCAACTAACACACAAAGCTATGTAATGCACTCCCCGGGAATGTTACACTATTAGCGCAATAAGTTACATGATTAGCGCAATGCTATTGAGTGGGCTTGCTGTGTGATGTTTGCAGGTGTCATTTCTCTTGCCCGATATAAAACAAACAGTACAAGGGTTTCAGCGTTCCTTTAAAAAAAGAGTAGCAAAATGCTACTCCTTCCAATGTGATGACCTTGCAGAGATTCAAACCTGGAACCTTCCCGATTGTACCGGGATTGCTCTATTCCAGTCCGGGGGACGTGAGCTACGGCCAATAAAAAAGCCTCACATTGCTGTGAAGCTTTGTAATGAATTGCTTTTTTTGTGCACCTGACATTAACGCCTGCTTATCACCCCACTTCCGCTTTTAGAGGCGTTTATCATCTTTGCATCGCCGGTATAACTTACATTGGCCGAGCCGCGTACAACAGCATCTACTTTTTCGTTTGCATTTATATCGGCATGGCCTGAGCCCGATACATGCACTGCAGAATTTAGCGTAAAAAGTTCACGTGCAGAAAAATAACCCGACCCCGATATCCTAACCGTTGAATTTTCTGCCTTACCAGACAATTTTATATGGCTGCTGCCTGATATGCGGCCCTTAAGTGTTTTTACAACTATCGCTCCATCTATTTGCCCGGAACCGCGCACCATTAATTTAAAATCGTTTGCCGCAATACTGTTGCTAAAAAATATATGTCCTGAACCGGACACACTAACCTTGTTCAATAATTTGGCTGTAACATAAATGGTAATCCTTTTGTGGGTATGCCACCAGCTTTTATCACTATACCAGCTTTTTGGGCCGGCCGACCAGTTATCATGTTTGTTATGAATGTTTAGCACGCTGCCGTTTACTTCTGTTACCATGCGGTTGAGAATTTCCGCCGGGGCATCCAGTTTTAATGATTCTGAAGTACCCTGGGTAATATATACATCAAAGGGCCCCTGTATCCTGATACTGCTAAAGCCGGATACCGGCCGTTCGGTCATTACAGAAGTGTTATCATTTATAGCCTGTTGAGGTTGCGTAAAAGCACACATGCTGATTGCAAAAAATATTGCAGTTAATAAAAATTTGATTGATGATGTCATAATGTGGTTGGTTTCGTTCATTATACGCGCCACGAAATAAATAGTTACAATTGCAATAAAAGAAATTTTCGTTTTGTAAATGCTCTATTCCCGTCTCACTGAAGTAAGCCGGGTGGGCAACTGAGCTACGGTCAATAAAAAAGCCCCACACGTATGCGAAGCTTTTTTGGTGGTGACCTCGTCAACCCGCCTCAAGCGGGAAAACCTGAAAGCTTCCCGATTGTATCGGGATTGCTCTATTCCCGTCTAACTAGTGTTAGCCGGGCAGGTGTGAGCTACGAACCCATTAAAAAAGCCTCACATTGCTGTGAAGCTTTTTGGTGGTGACCTCGTCAGGATTCAAACCTGAAACCTTCCCGATTGTATCGGGATTGCTCTATTTAATTGAGCTACGAACCCATTAAAAAAGCCTCACATTGCTGTGAAGCTTTTTGGTGGTGACCTCGTCAGGATTCAAACCTGAAACCTTCTGATCCGTAGTCAGATGCTCTATTCAATTGAGCTACGAAGCCATGCGATTGCAGATTGTAGATTTCGCCTCCCTAAAATCGGGCTGCAAATATAGCACAAAATTTTACCCAAAGCAACCGGCACACAAAAAAAACCTCTCCGTTTTACGGGAAAGGCCCTTGTTTTTTAATATCCCTGCCTTTAAAGGCACGTGGGGATGGGGTGGGAAATACTATCCCAAATATGCTTTAAGTGCGTTGCTATAACGTGCTTTTTGCAGGCGCTTAATTGCCCTTTCTTTTATCTGGCGAATGCGCTCCTTGGTAAGGTCGTACTTCTGCCCTATTTGTTCAATAGTAACACCGTTCTCTCCATCCAAACCAAAGTAAGCGTTTACAATCTCTGCTTCACGCGGGCTTAATGACTTTAATACCCTGCGTATTTCTTCCCTTAAAGAATCCTTCATTACATCATCGTCGGTATCATCGCTGCCTTCCAAAAGGTCGCCCATCGCTACATCTTCTGCTTCGTGCACAGGTGCATCCAGTGATGTGTGGCGGGTGTTGCTCTGGAAAATGTTGTTGATCTCGGTTTCGCTCATTTCCAAAATGTCGGCTAATTCTTCAGTACTTGGCTCTCTTTCATGTTCCTGTTCAAAAGCCATGTAAGCCTTGTTAGCTTTGTTGTAGGTGCCAATTTTGTTTTGAGGCAGGCGAACTAATCTGCCCTGCTCTGCCAACGCCTGTAAAATGGACTGGCGAATCCACCATACCGCGTAAGAAATAAATTTAAACCCTTTTGTTTCATCAAAGCGTTGTGCCGCCTTTATCAGGCCGAGATTTCCCTCGTTGATGAGATCGCTAAGTGAAAGGCCCTGGTGCTGGTACTGCTTAGCTACAGATACCACAAAACGTAAGTTGGCCTGCACCAATTTGTCTAACGCTCTTTGATCGCCCATTTTGATCCGCTGTGCCAGTGTGGTTTCCTCTTCGGGTGTGATCATCGGAATCTTGGAGATTTCCTGGAGATACTTTTCTACTGCCTGCGAATCACGGTTGGTGATCTGTGTAGCGATTTTGAGTTGCCTCATATTTGTATTACTGATTTATCTACTTAATATATACGTATTTAAGACGAATAATGTTCAGGGTATGCTGCCTACATTTAGTTAAAAATACCGTGAAATGGAAATTAGCCTGCAAAATTAACACATATTGGGCGATTATAACACTTTTTGTGGAAAAAAGGGTATTTTTTGAGGAGAATTTAAAAATATTGTTTAAGGTTTAAGGGGAATTTAGTGTGTGGGACACGAATTTTGGGTAACACGAATTGGGGCGAATTATACGAATTACACGAATTAAAATAAGCATCCAATCTACCTGCTTAACAAGCAACTTTCCCCCGCCGTCCGTACAGTTTTACGCCAATGAAAACGTTTTTGTACGGATATTACTTTACTTAAGCCAGCCGCCATAGCCCGGCCCTTTATATAAATCCGTAGGCAGAGCCATACTGATAGCAGCTACCTTTTTTGTTTATTTACACCCTACAGCGAGCTGGGACATTGCTACACAAAACATCACCCAACAAATAACCACAGCCCGAGCTATACACGCAGCCCAGGATTGGGCTTCGTTATGACGGGACATTGCTGCACAAAACATTACCAACAGATAAAAAAGGTTTTTCTTACTATAGAAGCGCCATTTTTTTGGTTGCCACTTTTTGCCCATCAACTATCAGTGTATAAAAATAATTGCCGCTGGAAAGTTCACCGCTATATATAGTTGTTTGCCCCGCGCCCCTGCCGCTTAATGAATACTGTTTTAATACCTGCCCTGTTATACCTGTTACCATCAATACCGCGTTTCTGGCAGAAGACGGTATGTAGTACCGTATAAGGGTATTGCTGTTAAACGGGTTGGGTGCATTCTGTTCAAGGCGCGGCGCATCGCCGTTATTAAATATAGTATTTTGCTGAATGTTATTATTTGCAGCTGCGGATGCATTAAAGCAGCATGCTTCCTGTGCGGATCTTAAATCGCTTAGCTGCTGCAGTATGTTGCTTATTTGGGCTTGCATTGTATTGTTTTGCGACTTTAAAATGTTAACCTCGTCAACTAATGTATGGTTGGCGGTTTTAAGTGCATTATTATCGCTATTAAGCGTGTCAACTTTAGTATTTAATACTGCATTGTTACTTTTAAGTGTGTCGCTGGTATTGCTCAACTCCTGTACTGCTTTTACCAGCGGCACAACAAAATCGCTGTAGCTTAATCCATAAGCGTCCTTATCATTTTGTGGTGTATGTATCCCGCTAAAATCGTAATTCAATTTTTTAGCAGCAGTTTCTACTTCCTGTGCTACAAAGCCGGTATATATTATCTTTTCTTTTGCGGTTATGGCCGCCTCGTCCATCTTCTGTTGTTGTGCTATTTGTGCGTTGTCAACAACAGCTTTCCCTTTCACTGCGGTGCCGGCGTTTTGCCTTGCCTGTGTTACGCCAATATGGTCATTTAACCCGTGTATGTCATAATTGTAAGTAACCGGGCGTAGTTGTTTAATAAATGCAAGCCCCGGCACATTGGTTTGTATGTTCTTTTTAAAGCGGCCATCGGAGTAAATGGTATAGCTGCTTGCTGCCATTACTGACGTAACAGCGGCATTGCCCAGCATTACCTGGTTAGATGCCGTAATTATAGCGTAATTACCTATCGCTGTTGAATTAGAATAGCCATCTGCGTTTACATCAGCGCCTATACCCAATGCGGAAAGATGACTGCCGCTTAGATTATTTTGAAGGGCATCTTCACCAATAGCAGTATTACCGATTCCGGTTCGGTTATTCCACAGGCATTGGAGGCCAACAGCCGTGTTACCGCCACCCATAGAGTTAGAGACAAGGGCATTGACGCCGATTGCTGTATTGTAAGAACCTGTTGTGTCGTAGGTTAGTGCATCTACACCGATTGCGGTGTTCCAATTCCCTGTTGTATTTGAATAGAGTGCATTGAAACCAAGAGCTGAATTATAGTAACCAATTGTATTGGAATACAGCGTTTTACTGCCTATAGCAGTATTTGCATAAAATTGGCTGGATGCCTGGTTAAACAAAGCAGAGTCGCCGATGGCAACCATGTTGGTGCCGGCGGTATTCCAATACAGTGCATGTGTGCCGATGGCAACATTGCTGTAGCCACTGTTGTTTTTGGCAGCAGCCTGGTAACCGATGGCGCTATTATCGTTCCCACTGTTGTTAAAGGTAAGTGCATATGTGCCCAGGGCCAGGTTATTACCGCCTGTGGCGTTTGAATACAATGACTGGAAGCCTACGGCCACATTGCTGCTGCCGCTTGTGTTTGAATACAGGGTTTTGCTGCCTATGGCAGTATTTGAATATCCCGCAGTTGTTGTATGGAACATTGCGGAGTCGCCTACTGCCACCTGGTTACCGCCTGCTGTATTATTAAATAAAGCTTGTATGCCAATTGCGACATTGCTATTGCCATTGTTATTATTAAGGGCTGCTTCAAAACCCAAGGCCACGTTATTGTTGCCGGTGTTGTTAGCGTTAAGTGCAAATGCCCCAAGGCCCAGGTTGTTGTTGCCTGCCGAGTTTAGCGCCAGGGCCACGTCGCCCATTGCGGTATTGTACGATCCGCTGGTGTTTCCCTGCAGGGCCACATAGCCGTTGGCAGTGTTGCCGGATGCGGCGCCTGTGTTTGCATTAAGCGCATAATACCCGGTCGCCGTGTTTTGGGCACCCGTTGTGTTTGCGTAAAGCGCCTGTGTACCCACCGCCACGTTAAAGGACCCGTTTGTATTTGCATAGAGAGCTTTGCTGCCTAAGGCCGTATTGCCATAATTGCCGCCTGTTGTTTGGTTATACAACGCAGAATCGCCAATGGCAACCAGGTTGCTGCCTGTGGTATTGCTATACAACGCATGGGTGCCTATGGCTATATTGCTGTTGCCATTGTTATTGTAACCGGCATAATAACCCTGTGCCACATTATCGTTCCCGGTTTTGCCTGCCTCAAGCGAATACATGCCATTGGCCGTATTATTTGCACCTGCTGTGTTGCTGCGCATGGCCCAGGCGCCAGTAGCGGCGTTATTGCTGCCGGTGTTGTATTGCAGGGCATAAACGCCATTTGCGGTATTATTGTGCCCGCTGGTATTACTATACATGGCCTGGTAACCGGTTGCCGTATTAGAAGCGCCCGTTGTGTTTGCATGCAGCGCCTGGTAACCCAATGCTGCATTGTATGCGCCCGTAGTATTTGAATAAAGCGCCCTGCTGCCTGCAGCAACATTAAAGCTGCCCGTATTGTTATACAGGGCGGAATCGCCTATGGCCACCAGGCCGCTGCCTGACACATTCTTGTACAAGGCATAGGCGCCCGCGGCTGTATTGGAATAGCCCGTAGTATTGTAACGCAGCGCCCTGTAGCCAAAACTGCTGTTGAAGGTGCCCGTATTTACCAGTTGGCCCTGGTACCCGAAGCTGGTATTTACCTTAGTGCTGTCAAAATCAATATAGCCTGCTTTTTGGCCGTTAACTTCAAACATTAATGCCCTGGCATCCGTGGTGCCTAAAAAATTAGTGCCCGGCACTGTGCCGCTGTTGCCGGCAAGCAACCAGTTTTGTGCAAAAGATGCATTTGCCGCCAAAAAAGAGGCTATTACAATAGTAAATATCTTTTTCATTTATAATTTGTTTATTACCGTGTAAGATGGAATAAGTGTTTCCGCGTGTAAGATGATATAAGTATTCTGTTATAAATAATGCTGATAGATGAACAGTCAACCTAATAGATGAACGAATACCTGTTTGAGTTTTGTTCTTAATTTTAATGACTATCCGCAATTTGGTTTTATTGAAATTAAGTTGCTTTTTGACCCCGATTTGGGATCATATGTTTATAGCAACAAAATTGAAATACCCGGGTACGACCCCTTAAGGGGTCGAATTGAGAAAAATATGCGGTGTTACTATAAACATTTGACCCCTAGTGGGTCACAAATTGCAGCATCAGTCTGTTAGCAAACCAAATAACGGATAGCCATTTTAATTTTATAAGCCTTCATTCTAACCTGAGATTGTTATTTTGCCTTCTCTCCAGATCCTGTTAATTAGCAGGCCGCTGTGTGAAGAAAGGCCCGCCCGGATGAACCCCGTCCGAACGGAACGGGCGGGCGCTCTGTGGCGAAAAAAAACCGCCCTCCGGAAGGAGAACGGTTTTTTACTACGCAAAATGAAAAAAAGTTTTTCTTATTATAGAAGCGCCATTTTTTTGGTTGCCACTTTTTGCCCATCAACTATCAGCGTATAAAAATAATTGCCGCTGGAAAGTTCACCGCTATATATAGTTGTTTGCCCCGCACCCCTGCCGCTTAATGAATACTGTTTTAATACCTGCCCTGTTATGCCTGTTACCATCAATACCGCGCTTCTAGCAGAAGACGGTATGTAATACCGTATAAGGGTATTGCTGTTAAACGGGTTGGGTGCATTCTGCTCAAGGCGCGGTGCATCGCCGTTGCTGAAGACAGACTGCTGCGGGCTGTTTTCATTTGCCGCCGCAGATGCATTAAAGCAGCATGCTTCCTGTGCGGATTTTAAATCGCTTAGCTGCTGCAGTATGTTGCTTAACTGTGCCTGTATAGTATTGTTTTGAGCCTGCAGCATGTTAACTTTATTGCTTAATGTTTGGTTGACTGTTGTAAGCGTATCAACTTTATTATTTAGTTCTGTATTGTTACTTTTAAGGGTATCACTGGTACTGCTCAACTCCTGCACTGCCTTTACCAGCGGCACAACAAAATCGCTGTAGCTTAACCCATAAGCGTCCTTATCATTTTGGGGTGTATGTATCCCGCTAAAATCGTAATTCAATTTTTTAGCAGCAGTTTCTACTTCCTGTGCTACAAAACCGGTATATATTATTTTTTCTTTCGCGGTTATGGCGGCTTCATCCAATTGCTGTTGTTTGGCAATCTGTGCATCGCTGCCAGGTGCTTTGCCTTTCGTAGCAGCGGTTGCGTTTTGCCTTGCCTGCGTTACGCCGATATAGTCGTTCAGCCCATGTATGTCATAATTATAAGTAACAGGGCGTAGCTGTTTAATAAATGCAAGCCCCGGTACGTTTGTTTGTATGTTCTTTTTAAAACGGCCATCGGAGTATATTACATAACTACCTGCCGCTTTTACCGAAGTAACAGAAGTATTACCCAGCATTACCTGGTTAGAACCAGTGATAAAAGCATTGTAGCCAACCGCTGTTGAATTTGTATAGCCATCTGCATTTACATCGGCATTCATGCCCAAAGCAGTAAGCTGAGAGCCGGTATTATTGTATTGAAGGGAAAATTGGCCGATGGCGCTATTGTTGCTTCCGCTACTATTGCTATTCATGCTTTGATAGCCAACAGCGGTGTTACTGTTGCCTATGGTGTTGGCGCCAAGGGCCGAAGTGCCCGTTGCGGTGTTGCCGGCCCCTGTTGTGTTAGCCATAAGGGTTTGCCAGCCCGTGGCGGCATTGCCCCAACCTGTTGTATTTGCATACAGCGCTTTGCTGCCCACCGCGGTGTTGTAGTACAGGCCGCCACTATTAACCCCCTGGTTGTACAGCGCGGAGTCGCCAATGGCAACCATGTTGCTGCCCTGGGTATTGCTATACAGCGCATTGGTGCCAACGGCTACATTGCTGTAGCCATTGGTGTTATAAGCAGCAGCAAAACCAAGGGCAGTGTTATCGTTTCCGCTGCCATTGAGATATAGGCTTGTAGCTCCCAAAGCGGTGTTATTGTTACCCAGGGTGTTGAAGCCAAGGGCCGACCATCCGCTTGCTGTGTTGAGGTACCCCACTGAGGTACCATACAAGGCGTTAAAACCTGTAGCCGTATTGCCATAACCTGTTGTATTTGTATATAGTGCCTTGCTGCCCAACGCGGTGTTCCAATAATACCCATTATTAGCCTGCTGGTTATACAGCGCAGAGTCGCCTATGGCAACCATGTTGCTACCGGCTGTATTGCTAAACAGCGCATTGGTGCCAACGGCCACGTTACTGTAGCCATTGGTATTATAAGCAGCAGCATTAAAACCAAGGACAACATTGTCATTTCCACTGGTATTTGCTCCAAGTGCGAAAGCCCCGTCAACCACGTTATTATTCCCTATCGTGTTGTAATACATCGCGGAAACGCCTGTTACCGAGTTATTGATGCCTGTTGTGTTTTTTAGCAGCGCCTGGGCGCCTATTGCAGTATTCTGGTAACCATTAGTGTTTGCTTTAAGCGCCCAGTAGCCATTGGCGGTGTTGCCAACCCCAAGGCCGCTATTCCCTATACCGCTGTTTGCGTACAATGCCTGGTAGCCGGTTGCAGTATTATAATTACCGCTTATATTTGAATACATGGCCTGGTAGCCTAACGCCACATTGTAAAAGCCGGTTGTGTTGGCATACAACGTTTTACTGCCTATGGCCGTATTGCCATAATTGCCGCCAGTTGTTTGGTTAAACAACGCAGAGTCGCCAATGGCAACCAGGTTGCTGCCCGTGGTATTGCTATACAACGCATGGGTGCCTATGGCTATATTGCTGTTGCCATTGATATTTTTGTCAGCAGTTTGATAACCAATGGCGATATTATTGCGTCCGCTGGTATTATGATACATGGCCTGGTAACCGGTTGCTGTGTTATAAACGCCGATTGTATTGGAATAAAGCGCCTGGTAACCCAATGCTGCATTGTATGCGCCGGTAGTATTTGAATAAAGCGCCCTGCTGCCTGCGGCAACGTTAAAGCTGCCCGTATTGTTATACAGGGCGGAATCGCCGATGGCCACCAGGCCGCTGCCTGACACATTCTTGTACAAGGCATAGGCGCCCGCGGCTGTGTTGGAATAGCCGGTGGTATTGTAACGCAGCGCCCTGTAGCCAAAACTGCTGTTAAAGGTGCCCGTATTTACCAGTTGGCCCTGGTACCCGAAGCTGGTATTTACCTTAGTGCTGTCAAAATCAATATAGCCTGCTTTCTGGCCGTTAACTTCAAACATTAATGCCCTGGCATCCGTGGTGCCTAAAAAATTAGTGCCCGTCACTGTGCCGCTGTTGCCGGCAAGCAACCAGTTTTGTGCAAAAGAGGCATTTGCCGCCAAAAAAAAGCCAATTACAATAGTAAATATCTTTTTCATTTATAATTTGTTTTATTACCGTGTAAGGTGGAATAAGTGTTTCTGCGTGTAAGATGATATAAGTATTCTGTTATAAACAGCGCTGATAGATGAACAATCAATCTAATAGATGAACGAATACCTGTTTGAGTTTTGGTTTTAATTTTGTAAGACTTCATTATAACCTGAAATTGTTATTTTCCCTTCTCTCCAGATCTTGTTAATTAAACGGACGGGCACTCTGCGGTATGATTAGCACTAAGGCCCAATAGAGCACAACACACGGATATTTTGCGCAGGCTGTCTTGTAATCAATGTGCGCGAAAATACCAACATCGCACCCATAATAAACTGTGGTGCAAAACATGCCGCAGAGTTCTCCAGCAACGCTGCAGAGCCAGTGGAGAAACTATGCGGAAAAGTTTTAACGTATCTTCATGCTCACTAGTACCACAGCTGTACAAGGGTGTGACACAAGTAAAGCTGGTTGCAGTTCTACAGTTTGATACAAAAACATTACCCCACAGATAACCACAACCCGGGCTGCACACATTGCCGGGGTTGGGCTTCGTTATGATGCTCTTAGGCCGGCTGTTCATTTGCGGCAGATTAATTTAATAGAGTGTTACTACATTGTTGGTATAAACAATAACTTTATGTTTTACCACCCTACCTAACGTATATACAGTGCCCATGAGAAATATAATAAGCATATTGTTTTTGCTGCAACTTGCCGTTACGTCAAACGCACAGGAGTGTTTTACCCAAACGCCTGCGCAAACGGCAGTTATACATAAAGCGGTAACTGCACTTAAGCAACAGTTTGCAAAACTGCAAAGCCTGGGCTGGATAGTTACCAATGAAAAAACAGGCGAAAACTCGCCCATTGCAAAATCCCCCGCACCATTCAGGCCGATGATGCTGTGCGACCGGTTATATAAGCTGGCCTTACACCTTGACCCTGCATCGGCAAGGGCTAAAATGCTGCAGGATTCAATTAATTATTATACTGCGCAATCGCAAAAGGGCGCTATTGGTGATAAAGCATGGATAAACGCCACTAAAAATATGGCGCGTTTAATGGAGATGCAGCAAATACAAATAATGGTAACTGAAAACACACCCTACCTTGTTTACGGCGAACCCAAAGGGCCTGCTGATAAAAACATAGTGCTGCATGTAAACGGCGCGTCGTTTGCCTACCTGCAATATGTAGCGCCTGCCGATGATAACAGTATGGCTGAAGAAACCACCTGGCTTTATATAGGCAACTGGACGGGTATAAAAGAATTGAAAAATAATTATGGCTATGTGGCTTACCCCTTTATACACAAACAACTTTCGCCGTTTATTGAAACGCTGGAGTTATCAATAAAAGCGCCGGCACAGGTGGCAAATACTGTAATTAATAAAATAGACTGGGCTGCGTTGAATGATGCGTTGACAAAATAACGCGGGTTAGGGATAAGAAATGCCGCAACCAATCCTAAAGGGATTGAATGTTTATAGCTTTTGTATAACGGCACGTTCGACCCCGATGGGGCCGTACAGATCGAGCCGCTTTTCTTTCTATAAACATTTGAACCCTTTGGGTTCAAAGAAATTATCTAACCTCTTGTTGTTCCTGATGTTCGGTTGCAATACCTGGTGCCAATGATAAAACTTCTTTTATAAAGAGTATGTAAAGTTCTGCCGTTGAGTCTCTCGTTATGACGGGACCTTGCCGGATAAAATAGTACCCTGCAGATAACCACAGCCCAATGGCCACACACATAGCCGGGGATTGGGCTTCGTTATGACGCTCTTTGTTCGGTTGTTCGCTTGCAGTATTTTTTGCGAATGATAAGCCCCCCTGACATTTGACGTTTTACATTTCACGATGCATGTTAAACCCCGAGGGTCTTGAAGACCCTCGGGGTTTTAATTGGCTTCGTTATGACGCGTCATTGTTCGGTTGTTCGCTTGCAATATCTTTTGCGGATGGTAAGCCCCCTGACATTTGACGTTTCACATTTCATGATTTTTTTTGACTACCTCCCTCTGCCCAACCACAGCAGGCTGTTAATGATGAGCTTGTCCTGCCATTTATTGCCGAATGTTTGCGATAGCTCTTTGTTGGTTTTATGCTCGTAGTCAATATCGTTGTGGCCAAAATTAAAATAGATCATTTTGTAGTTCTTATTCGTCCATACGATGGGGTAATAACCGCTATGCCATATTTCGTATAGCTTAGGCCCTGTGCCCAGCGGGAAGCTGGTTGAATCAATTGACAATAATATTTTGATATTGGGGTTTGTGCGCAAATCATTCGACCACCGGTACCATTCGCTGGCTGAAGTCCGGAAGGTATCGGGTAGCCCTTTAACGGCAGGGTGTGTTTTATCTTCCACGCGCAAAACAGCCGGTACGGGCCTCCATGTGTTGCTTACATAAGAACCTGCACCTAAAAATTCGTTGTGGTACCAATCCCAGTTCTGCGGAAATTCAGAAGGGGTAAGCGCGAAGCCTGCAAAGTGAAACCCCATCCACGAGCCGCCGTTATCCATGTATTTTTTAAATGCTTCTCTCTGGGCGGGATCATCCGGGCGGGTGTCTAAAAAAATTACCACCTGGTATTGTGAAAGAAATTGGGCATTAAGGTTACTCCAGTTATTTGTAGAGTCGTAGGTGAAATTATATTTCTTACCCATTTTAGGAAACCATTTATTGGCCTCGTGCATAAAACTAATATGCGCCTGGTCGTGCCGGCCGGTATAAAACGCTATCACTTTAAATTTAGGAGGCCGGGCTTGTGACTGCATACCGCAAAAACAAAAAAGCAATAAACAAAATGCGAAAAGCCTGATATGGGTTT
>Ga0206922_1027_pt1 | contig 44781 bp, 39 predicted proteins | sample Alteio_BWOrgHeat_63_FD_152976 | JGI IMG/M metagenome (GOLD analysis project Ga0206922, IMG submission 152976) | Enriched cells from forest soil in Barre Woods Harvard Forest LTER site, Petersham, Massachusetts, United States -... | ecosystem: Environmental > Terrestrial > Soil > Temperate forest >... | reverse complement strand
ATACTTTAGTTTCCACAATACAGCAGCTTCCTTTGTTCGCTCTGATTCTAAATCCCCTTTGCGCAACTGAAAAAGTATCTAAAAACCCCAAAGTAAGATTTGCATGTAACCCAAGTTCTTTATTAAAATGGTAGAAATATGTTTTGGGGTTATATTTATAATCCCCCGTCATTAAAATCGTATCGGTAATTTTGCTGCGTTGTGCAAAAATAGTGTCATGGCTAGTTTTAACAATTACCTTTTGTAGGATTATTTTGCTTTGGCCAAAAGTGTTTAAGCAAACGAAAAGTATTATCGGTAATAAAAAGACCAACGTTCGATTTGCTCCAAGAAATATATATCTAATAAAATACACTATAATTTCAATTTGTTCATTCGGTAAAAGACCGTTTCTTCTTCCTCCCTTTAGGGCCGGGGCTTAATCTCCCCTCAATTCTTCGTCACTACCTCATCCAAATTCAGTATGGCATTTGCAACAATGGCTAATGCCGCGGTTTGCGCATTGGTGTGTATTCCCATCCCGCCGATCATTTCGCAGGTTTTGTCGGCATCGTTTTTAAATTGGCTATATGCGGTGTTATATAAATTGGTTAACGCTGCCAGGCTTTTATCATCAATATCATGATAGGTTGCGAGTTTAAAACCTGTTTTTATTTGCTGCGTTACGTCGTTGCCTGCTTTTTGCTGTAACAGGTAAGCAAAGTTCCTGGCAATGTCTATATAGGTGCTGTCATTTAAGGTAGTAAGTGCTTGCAAAGGTGTATTGGTCCTTATACGCCGCGCAGTGCAAACCTCTCTTGAAACACCATCAAACTGCAGCATGGAAGGATAGGCCGCCGAACGTTTCCAATAGGTGTAAAGCGCCCTGCGGTATTGGTCTTCCCCTTTGCTTTGCACCCAATTTTGGCCATTCCATGGCGAAAGCCATATACCATTTGGCTGGTAGGGCATTACGCCGGGGCCATACATTTTTTCGCTTATTAAACCCGAAATGCATAATGCCTGGTCTCTTATTTCTTCCGCGGTCAATCGCACCCTTGCTCCACGTGAATAGTATTTATTATAAGGATCTTTTTGTTCCGATTCAATTGTTGCTTTTGATGATTGCTGATAGGTGGCGCTCATCACAACAGTTTTAACCAATTGCTTTACACTCCATTTATCATCATTCATAAATTTCCAGCTAAGCCAGTTGAGCAGTCCAAGATGGGTGGGCGGAATACCCTGTGTTCCCAAATCTTCAAGCGTTTCTGCCAGGCCGGTACCAAAAAGTTGCTCCCAGACACGGTTAACCATGGTACGGGGTACGAGGGGGTTTTCTTTTGATGTTAACCACATGGCCAAACCCAAACGGTTGCGTGGCGCCTGTGAAGGGAAGGGGTTTAATGAATGCGGTACATCCGGCTCAACCTTATCGCCCTTTATCAGCCAGTTGCCGCGTTCAAATACATTAGATGTTCTGTGCATCCACGATGGGTTATCCATCATTACCGGCGTAGTGCCAACATCTGCGGTCAATAATTTCCAGAATCTTGTTTTTTCTTCTGCGTAACCTGTTTTATCCTTACCAGGAAATTGCTCTGTGAAATACAACCAGTCAAGTAAAACGCCAGTTTCTGTTGGTTTTTTTAACTTACTGTTGGTATAAGTAAAGTAAAGGTTGTGTATACCTGGTACAGGTTTAATATCTGTTTCGGTTATGTGCCAGCCATTTTTTGTAGCCGGCATTGGGATAGAAGCGATTATTTCGCCTGTGGGCTGGTCAATATGAATTTGCCATGTACCTCCTGCAGTGTAACCTTGGTAACTGAAAATGAGATGGTCCCTGTTGGTTAGCTCTACATTTTTTAACCTGCATAAAGCATTGTTGCGAAACGCGGCCCATTTAGTATCATTCAGTTCGCTGTTGGTAAAGCTGTCGCACGTTAAAGAATTATAAGATGGCTGCCATGTTCGTAAAAAAACTTTTGCCTCCTGCGCTCTTTGCGGCGATGCATTGTTCTTTAGCCAGTTTACCACTTCATTCATTTCATTTTGCATGCTGTCATTATAATGGCGCAGCAGGGGATAGTCCGCCTGGCTGTCCTCATCCCTTGTATCATTAAAAAATGCCATGAACTTATAATAATCCTCATGCCTAAAGGGGTCGTAGGGATGGCTGTGGCATTGCACGCAGCCAAAGGTGGTGCCCATCACTGCGTTCCAGGTAGTGTTTACCCTGTCGAGCACTGCTGCCGTTCTAAATTCTTCATTATCCGTTCCGCCTTCGTCGTTTGTCATGGTGTTACGGTGAAAAGCAGTCGCAATAAACTGGTCGTCTGTTGGGTCGGGTAACAGGTCGCCCGCAATTTGCTCCTTAATAAATTCATCATAAGGCATGTTATTATTAAAGGCACGTATCAGCCAGTCGCGGTAACGCCAAATACTGCGGCTGTCATCACGTTCATAGCCTTTTGTATCTGCATAACGTGCAAGGTCAAGCCACATTGCCGTCCACTTTTCGCCATAATGCGGCGATGCGAGTAAACTGTCCACTAATTCTTCATACGCATGCACACTATTATTGTTCAAATATTTTTGGGCGATGTTTGTGGGTGCCGGCATGCCGGTAATATCAAGGCTTACCCTGCGTAAAAGTGTTTCCTTATCCGCTTCAGGTGATGGCTGTAGTTTTGGCTCTTTTAGTTTGTCGAGAATAAAATAATCCACTTCATTTTTTGCCCAATCGCTTGTTGTATTCATCAATCCAAAAAACTTCTTTGGCATGGGTACTTCAACGGGCGTAACCGGCACATAGCTCCAGTTCTCTCCCCATGGCGCCCCTTCTTTTATCCATTTGCGCAAAATATCAATTTCATCTTTGCTTAGTGGCTCGTGATGATATGGCATGCGTTCATCAGGATCGGATAAAGTAAGGCGGCGGATCATTTCACTATGATCGGGATCTCCCGGAATGATGGCTCGTTTGCCCGACTTTGCTTTAGCCATGGCCAGGTCGCGAAACAGCAGGCTGAAATTCGCTTTTGCCCTTACCCCGCCATGGCAGGTGATACAATGCTGGTTGATGATGGGTTTTACCTGCGTACTGTAATCAACTTCAGTATTATTGGCGCTAATAAGCCATGCGCTTGCTATTACTGCAACCGCAATGAATATTGCAAAAATGAATATCTTTTTTGAACGCGGAGAAAGCATTGCAATCATAAAAAATAAATGTACGAAATACACTTGAAATCCAATGCAACCGTTTACCGCCTTTGTGTTAACAGATCACAAAAATATATTTTTAAAATAGATTGCCGGACCGGAAGGTTACATAAAGAAGTAACTTATAGGAATGAAAAACAGAATGTTATGACAAAACAAGACGCCCTTCATCCTTTAACCATACTATTAGGCTAACTTGCGGAATAAATAACAGATTGTGGACATTGAACAGCTTTATACTATTTTTTTGCAGCATCCTTCTATACAAACAGATACTCGAAAATTACAACAGGGGGATATTTTCTTTGCATTAAAAGGCCCCAACTTTAACGGTAACTCGTTTGCATTGAAGGCGCTGGAAGCGGGCGCCGCCTATGCCGTTATAGACGAAGATATTGACAGCAGCGATAGCCGCCTTATAAAAACCGGCGATGTGTTAACCACTTTGCAGCAACTGGCAAAACATCATCGGGAACAGTTTTCTATACCATTCATAGCTATTACGGGCAGCAATGGTAAAACAACTACAAAAGAACTGGTACACGCTGTACTTTCCTCACATTATACCACTTATACCACCCAGGGTAATTTGAATAACCATATCGGGATACCCATAACGCTATTGCGGGTAAGGCGCGATGCCCAAATGGCAGTGATTGAAATGGGGGCGAACCATCAAAAAGAAATTGAGGGCTATTGCGTATATGCGCAGCCAACGCATGGCATTATAACTAATTGCGGCAAGGCACATCTTGAAGGCTTTGGTGGTATTGAAGGCGTACGTAAAGCAAAAGGCGAGTTATATGATTACCTGCGGGCCCACGATGGTTTTGTTTTCGCATATACTGATTACGATTACCTGCACGAAATGGTAAAAGGTATTAAAGAAATTGAATGGTACGGTACAAACCGCGGAGCGGTTACAGGGTATGTTTTGGAAAGCGAGCCTTTTGTTGAAGTAATGGTAACAAGGGGTGTGTCATTCCACATACTAAAAACTCAAATGGTTGGCGACTATAACCTGCCTAATATTTTATGCGCCATTGCAGTTGCCAAACATTTTAACGTGCCCCACGAAAAAATAAAAACAGCTATAGAAAATTACTCCCCTTCAAACAGCCGTTCGCAACTGATAGAAAAAGATTCCAATAAAATTATACTCGATGCATACAATGCAAACCCAAGCAGTATGAAAGCAGCTATTGAGAATTTTGCAAAAATTGACGCAAAGAAAAAAGTACTATTACTGGGAGGAATGATGGAGCTGGGGGAAGAAAGCGTTAAGGAACATGAGAGTTTGGTGAAATTGATAGAGCAATATCCCTGGAGTGAAGTAGCACTTGTTGGCGGCGATTTTAAAAAAATAAAACAGTCGTTTCATTACTTTGACGATGCTGTTGCAGCAGGGCAATGGCTAAAGCAGCAGCAGTTTGAAAATGCCTACCTGTTGGTTAAAGGCAGCCGCAGTATGCAGATGGAAAAAGTTTTGGAATAATTCATTCTGCTTTCATTGGTAAGTATATAAATAACTTGTGTATATTTAGGAGCATTTGTTTCACCAGCAAAACAAGCTCCACATGAAAAGATCAGCTCTGCTCCCGGCAGTGTTCCTTACACTCATTTTTTTGGGTTGTTCCGGTGAAAAAACCAAGGTTATTACCTTTATCCCTTTAACCGAAAAAGACTTCAATTTTGCAGCGGATTCTTCTTACAGCATTCCAAAAGGAAAAAGATGGGATGAAAGAAGGAAATTACACGATAGCTGCATGGGCGCTGAATTTCCTGCAAATGCCATGTTCATCCGGACGAAAGACACCATTCGGTTAGGAACTATCGTTAACAGGAAAACGATGAAGGTGATAAAGAACCTGGATATACCTGATTTTGCATCGAACCAGTTTGCGCAATTGTTAAATATTGTAACAAAACCCTGTTATGAAAAGGGGCCGGCCCATATTTCAGTTGATGCATTTTTTAACAGGCGTCTTATTATAAAACTCCCTGGCGTTAACAAAAACATAAACAGCGAACTTAATAATATAATAGAACATTCAACGGATAACCAGGTTGAAACAGGCTCATGGCTTAATGCAGAGCTAACAGGTTACCTGGGTAAGATTTTAGATACTACGAAAAATGCGGGAAAAATGGAGTACAAGAAAGTTTTACTTGAGCCCGATAATATAATACTGATAAGAAGTTCGAGCATTACAGATATTAGCTTTTACATAAATAGCCAGGAGCCTTTGTCAAGCCAATTGCAAACCGTGTTAAAACAAAAACCCATAGCTGTTGTTGAAAATGCAAACTTTAGGGCGCATTTATTTTATATTGATGAGTACCGTTTTGAAGTTTCTTTCCAGGGGATTTTCCAGGTGATGGGGCAATTTATGCAATGTAAGCTTCAATAAAATGCAAATAAAGCCTTAAAATAAATAATTGTCACCTTTGCTTTATCCGGCACTAAATATGATGGAATATTTATAATAAAAAGCTTTTGTACATGCAAACGCAACAAAAAGAATCATTTAGTGAAATAATAAATGCTGATACGCCCGTGCTTGTTGATTTTACCGCCGTTTGGTGCGGCCCCTGCCAAATGATGAAGCCCATTTTGGAAGATTTACACAAAGCCCTGGGCGATGCCGTGCGAATTATAAAAATTGATATTGATAAAAGCCCAAAAACAGCCGAAGCATATAACATAAGCGGTGTACCCACACTTATATTATTCAGGCAGGGGCGCATTTTATGGAGGCAATCCGGTGTGGTACCTGCCAAACAATTAGAGCAGGCTATAAAGATGCACGCGGGCGTGTAACCAGACGGGGATGACATCTTTTCAAAAGATGTCATCCCCGTAATTATAAACATTCCCTCTTTCTCTTTCCAATCTCTTAACCCATTATCTCTTTCAAACTTTCTTCTGTTGCCTTAATAGTATGATCCAAATCTTCTTTTGATAAAGCATTATTTAAGAACCAGCTTTCAAACGCAGATGGCGGAAGATATACGCCGCGGTTAAGCATAGCATGAAAATATTTTTTAAACATTTCATTATTCGCCGAGGCAGCGTCGGCAAAATCAGTAACCGTGTGATCGCTGAAATGAATGCTCAGCATAGAGCCAAAATGATTAATAACATAAGGTGTACCCGATGCTGCCAAAACTTTATTGAGGCCATCCTTTAAATAAGCTGTTTTTTCATCCAGTTCTTTTAATAAACCAGGTTGCTCTTTTAAAATGCTTAACAATGTATAGCCGGCAATCATTGCTATAGGGTTGCCGCTTAATGTGCCTGCCTGGTAAACATTGCCTAACGGCGCTACCACCTGCATTATATGTTTCTTACCACCAAAAGCGCCAACAGGCAACCCGGCACCAATCACTTTGCCGTATGTGACAAGGTCGGCATCAATACCTAATTTTTCCTGCGCACCACCCAACGCCAGCCTAAACCCGTTCATCACTTCGTCAAAAATGAAAATAATTCCTTCTTCATCACAAATTTTTCTTATCCCTTCCAAAAAACCCGGTACTGGCAAAATGCAACCCATGTTGCCCGCAACAGGTTCTACAATAATGGCTGCTACCTCTCCCTTATTTTCGGAAACCAATTTTTTTACTGCATCAAGATCATTGTAAGCGCAGGTTAATGTGTCGTTTGTGGTACCCGCTGTTACACCCGGCACCGTTTGTATATTAAGCGTTGCTACACCACTGCCCGCTTTTACTAAAAAGCAATCTGCATGACCGTGATAGCATCCTTCAAATTTTATTATTTTATTTCTGCCGGTATATCCCCGCGCTACACGAACGGCGCTCATACAGGCTTCGGTACCGCTGCTAACCATACGGATGAGGTCAACATTGGGGACCATGCTTATAATAAGCTCAGCCATTTTTATTTCAAGCTCTGTTGGCGCGCCATATGATGTTGAATACACCGCCTGTTCCTGTATCGCTTTTACCACGGGTTCATAGGCATGGCCCAATATCATTGGCCCCCATGAGGCAATGTAGTCAATGTACTTATTGCCATCTGCATCAAACAGGTAAGCGCCTTTTGCTTTTGTAATAAATAAAGGAGTGCCGCCTACACTTTTAAATGCCCTTACGGGAGAATTTACACCACCAGGAATACTTTGCTGTGCACGCTCGAAAAGTTGCCGGCTTTTTACAATCGAATTCATTTAATTTTTTTAAACACCTCAAGTCGTTAGGTAGAAAATTATTTCAATTTCATTTGTGCGAAATATGGATGCTCGGGATTAACAATTAATTCGCGTTTGTACGGGTGTATCAATACGTCCATATCTTCAAGCGGTATGGCTCCTAATAAAAGCTCGTTATCTCCCGGAAGAACCATTGCATCAACCACGCATCTGCGGTTTTTAAATCGTACTTCTATTGGCCCCACAACATCATATTCTACTACGCTGCCGTTGGCAAGCTGGCCCTTTCTTTTCTCAACCACTGAAAGATCCAATTGCTCCTGTATAGTTTCATTAATGCACATGTAAATATTACCTGTATCAACCAACATGTTTACATGCATTCTTTTTACTTCTTCTTCACCTATTTTATAACGTTTTGCCAGCCCAAGGTCTATGGCATTTATTAACTCTACGTCTGCATATACTAATCCCATAATTTTTAGTTTACCATTAAATAATACACATTTTTCGAATAAAGATTAACGAATCATCCAAAATGAAAGGCTATATAAAACAACAATAGCAATTAGTATAAAAATAATCATTGCCAATAATAATGTTAGATAATTTCCAAACGTAAATTTCGAATCTGATATTTTATTGTCGCGATTATTTTTTGCTATTATAATTGGAGCTGGATTTATCGAATTAGAAATAGGTATCTTGGGTTTTACTGAAACAAAAGCAGGTGGTATTGAACTTGATATTTCATGTTTTTTATGTATTTCAAGATATTTTTTCATCTTTTTATCAACCTCCTGCTGAACAATTTTATCAGTATTAGCAAGATTGCGTGATAAATTAAAATTAAATTGCTGTAAAGGATTTTCGTCCGCCTTTTTATTATTTTCCATAAATTAAATTTATTATGATAGCGACAGTCTAAAATATTTCAGGCTCTAATTAGCTCTTTTATACGATAGCTTCTTCAATAGGATAAATTTTTGAAATAAACCACTACAGTGCAACATCTAAAAAAATATAACTCAGTACTTGCCATCTGTTACTTTGGTAAATTTAAAAAATATAACTTTATAAAAAAAATGCTATCTATAAATTTCATATCATTGCAATATTGGGTGAGATTAAGCCGTATGGGTAATTTAAAACAGGAAGAGAATCAATTAGTTCAGTCAAATATCGAATTTCTTACAAAAGAATTGACCTCCGAACTATCAACTCAAAATAAATCCAAACAAGAAGCTATTCAAATATTGAGTGAAGCAAGATTAGTTAATGGTTGGTAGTAAATAATCTTTCTATTTATTCTTAGCTAACAAAAATCAACCTTCAGCTATTAAAACAACACTCGTAATAAATATCATTAAGCGGCAATGGTAAACCAATTGTATGTATGTTAAGTATATATTTTAAAGCGGGTATTACCATGATCATTTATTATCAACACAAATTTAAACAAATTCCCATTCACAATTATATAATCAGTCCAACGTCTTTCTTTTATCGGGCGATAGTTTAATACAAAATAGTGTTCTTTTTAAACGCTTACCGCTACAATATTTTAAAAGTATCAAGCACCCCATCAATATAAGGCCGCATTTTCTCAAAATCATTCTGGAGGGAGGTAACGATAAAAGTATAAATATGCTGGTTTGTGAATAAAAAATAATATCGCTGCGTACAGGTTAACTCCGATGTTTTATATTTTACTTTTACCTCGCACCAGTAGCTTCTTACGCCGGTAATGCTCCTGTGGCCGCTTCCCGTTTCTTCAAAAATATTTGCATCTTCTTTTATATCCCGCAGGGTATTATGTATAAATTCACTTTCATTCACTCCCTTGCTAACTAAAAGAATAATATTTTCCCTGAATATATCATTTGCATTTTCGAGAGGGGATTTAAGCATTACTTCTGTATCGGCATAGTTTTCAAGCGAATCTGTTCTAGCCCAGCCGGGGGGCGTTGAAATATCAAATTTAACTTTATCAGAAGGCAGGTCGCATGCCATTACCATTAAAAGTATTGTAATGAGCACGCTATACTTTCTCATAGGTTGAAATTTTATGAAATCAGCTTTACTGCATCTTTGGCAAAATAGGTAGCTATCAAATCTGCGCCGGCCCTTTTTATTGCTGTAAGCGTTTCCAGGATGGCTTTATCTTCATTAAGCCAGCCCATTTTTGCTGCAGCTTTTACCATTGCATATTCCCCGCTAATATTGTATGCGCTTACCGGTACATCCACTGCATTCTTTACTTCCCTTATAATATCAAGATACGCCAATGCCGGTTTTACCATTACAATATCCGCCCCTTCTTCAATATCCATCAGGGTTTCTTTAATTGCTTCTATACGGTTGGCATAATCCATTTGATATGTTTTTTTATCGCCAAAACCGGGTGCGCTATCCAGCGCATCTCTAAAAGGCCCGTAAAAACACGAGGCATATTTAGCGCTGTAGGCCATAATACCTGTTTTAGTAAAACCATTCTTTTCCAACCCTTCGTGTATTGCACCAATGCGGCCATCCATCATATCGCTGGGGGCAACAATATCAGCACCCGCCTGTGCGTGGCTTATGCTCATTTTTACAAGCGCTTCAACAGTTTCATCGTTCACTATTTCGCCGTCTTTTACAATGCCATCGTGCCCGTAGGACGAATATGGGTCAAGCGCTACATCAGTCATTATCACCATGCCCGGGACTGCATTTTTAATTGCCTTGATGCTTCTTTGCATTAAACCATCAGGGTTCCATGCTTCTACACCAGTATTATCTTTTGTTTCGTCTTTTGCTTTAACAAATATCAGTATGCTTTTAATACCAATATCCCACAATTCTTCCACTTCCCGTATGGTAAGGTCTAATGAACGGCGGTAATAGCCGGGCATAGAAGGTATTTCAAAAGATATATTTTCGCCTTCGTCAATAAACAATGGCGCAATAAAATCGTTTGGCGTTAATACAGTTTCTGCAACAAGGCTTCTTATGGAGGCATTGTTCCTTAGTATTCTGTTTCTGCGTTGTAAATACATATTCTTATTGCAATTTTAAGATTCTTGCTTTTTATTGCTGATCTTGAGTTTTAAGGATATTCCAGCTGAATTAAATCCCAATATCTCAAAAATCAGCAATCACCTGCCCACTCCCGCGGCTTTAAACAAGCTTGCAGTAATTTATCTTCCTCACTCTCCGGCCGCGGTTGGTAGTTATATTCCCATCTTGCCCTCGGTGGTAAACTCATCAATATGCTTTCAGTGCGGCCATTGGTTTTTAAGCCAAATAAAGTGCCCCTGTCATGAATTAAATTAAACTCAACATACCTGCCCCTTCTTATTTCCTGCCACTCAATTTCTCTATCTCCGTAAGCTATGCTTTTTCTTTTATTTACAATAGGAATGTACGCGTAAATAAAAGCATCCCCATTTGCCTGCTGAAATTTTAATAACCTTTCGGCATCCTCTTCATCCGCCGGTTTAAGATGATCATAAAAAACGCCACCGATACCACGCATTTCATTGTTACGGTGGGTATTGGTAAAATATTCGTCGCACCATGCTTTATATTTAGGATACAACTCTGGCCCAAAAGAGTTCATAACATCTTTAAATGTTTTATGAAAATGTTTTGCATCTTCTTCAAATAAATAATAGGGTGTTAGATCACTGCCGCCACCAAACCACCGGTCTGTTGTGCTGCCTGTTTCATCATACAATTCAAAATAACGCCAGTTGGCATGAACCGTTGGTACATAAGGGTTAAGCGGATGGATCACTAATGACAGGCCGCAGGCGAACCATGTATGACCGTCCAATTTTAACTGCATGCGCATGGTATCTGTTACATCCCCAAATACGACCGATGTGTTAACCCCCCCCTTTTCAAACACATTGCCTTTTGCAATAACTTTTGTAAGGCCCCCGCCACCTTTACCACCAGGCTCTCTTTGCCACTCATCTTCTATAAAAAAAGCCTTGCCATCTATATCTTCCAGCGCTTTACAAATCCTTCCCTGCAATTCATAAATGTATTCTATCCAGCGTTCCCTGAATTCACGTGTTTCTGTTTTGTAAAGTGTTTTCTCCTCCATCAATTATGACTTTATAAATTCTCATTTTTTCACATTTGCCCTTTCACTCTTCACGAATATTCCTTCACTGTTTCTATAAATGCCCTGGCGTGATCAACCGGCACATTGGGCAAAATGCCATGGCCTAAATTGGCTATATGCCTGCCCTTGCCAAAAGCCTTTAGCATCGTTTTTACTTCAGCTTCGATAACCGGTATGGGGGACAAGAGTTTAGCGGGATCAAAATTGCCCTGCAGGGTAACTTTATCGCCCGCAAACCGTCTTGCGAGCTGCGGCGTTATGCACCAATCAATACCTAGACCATTGGCGCCTGTTGCTGCCATATTTTCTAATGAATGCCACGCGCCTTTCGCAAAAATGATGGTAAGAGTATCGTCTTTTAATGCCTGTACAATTTGTCTTATATATTTTAAAGAGATATTTTCAAAATCATCCGGACCGAGTAGCCCACCCCAACTGTCAAATATTTGTATCACATCCGCACCTGCTTTTACCTGGCCTTTCAGGTAAGCTATGGTGGTATCGGTTATCATTTGCAATAGCTTATGCGCTAATTCGGGTTGTGTGTAACAAAATATCTTTGCTTCATCAAAAGTTTTAGAGCCTTTGCCTTGTACCATATAACAAAGTATCGTCCAGGGTGCGCCGGCAAAGCCGATCAAAGGTACTCGGCCATTGAGTTCATTTTTTATTAGCTTAATGGCATCAAAAACATAACCCAACGTTTCTTCTACATCAGGTATGGAAATACGGTTAAGGTCGTTTACTGTTTTAATTGGATCGGGAAGGATAGGGCCCTTGCTTTCAATCAACTGCACTTCCAGCCCCATTGCCTGAGGCACCACCAAAATATCTGAAAATAAAATGGCTGCATCTACCCCCATGATATCTACAGGCTGTAATGTTATTTCGCACGCCAGTTCAGGAGTTTGGCAACGCTCAAAAAAGCTGTATTTTTCTCTTAATACCATGTATTGCGGTAAATAACGGCCTGCCTGCCGCATCATCCAAACGGGTGTGCGTTCAGTTTGTTCCCCGCGCAGTGCTTTAAGTATTAAATCATTTTTTATATTAATCATAAATTTTGTCGTGAAAAGTGGAATGTCAAATCTATACGTATGCGCCTGGTATATTTGTTTGTTGATTTTGTTAAATCATTCTATTATTTTTTGTCGTTTGTATTGCCATTTTCGTTTTCACGTTTGTTGTATCATGTTTCACACTTTTTATTTTTCACTTTCCTCCCATTTCAGGCAAAATATTCCAGCACTTTTTCCACAAGATTTTCCTGTCCCGGCCACTCGCTTGTAATAACCTTATTAGTGCAATATGTTTGAATGGTGGCAGTAGTTGTTTTACCAATAGAAAACATTATAACATCTGTACGCACCGTGTTCAATGAAAAAAAACTATGTACTGCCGTGGGGCTAAAAAATAATATACCATTATAATCTTCTGAAACATCGTGCGGAGTTTTTATAGTATGATAAGCAATTATTTGCTGCACACGTATATTATTGGCCCTTAATGTTTCAGGCAGATCGTCCAGGCGCTGGTCGCCGCAAAAGAAAAAAACTTCTTTAATGGCGCCCTGGTCAACGATCTTCCTTGCAAGCAGCGACGCATTTTTAGCAGTTACTTCAAGGCTGTCTTCTCCAAAATATTTGCTCACTGCTTCCTTGGTGGCGCCTCCTATGCAGGATATTTTCCAGGCAGGTTTTGTTGTTATATTTGATGCAACATTTTCTACAGCATATACGCTGGTGAATGCAACATTTATTTTTTGAAGGGCGAAATGATTTAATTGCTCTTTAAAAGCAGGGGTTTCCAGTTTTTTGATTTCGATGAAAGGCAGAACGGTTATCATAATCCCTTTGCCTGCCGCCTTTGTTATAAGCGATTGGTCTAACAAACGGGTGCATAGTATGCTTATATTATTTTGCGGCATCACGGATTTTTTGTGCAATATTAGCGCCTCCGTTCTGTAAAACGCTGTTAGCGCATTCAACCCCAAAATTTATTTTATCAAAATCGCTGTTTCCTTCATCGAGGATAATATTTTTCTCTATTGCTGCTTTCTCTTTTCCGTCAATGGAGAAAATGCTGCCCCTAAAACTTAATACATTATCTTTTATCTCAGCTAATGCACTCACCGGCGTTGAACATCCGCCAAGCAATGTTTTCAAAAAATCTCTTTCCAGTTTTGTGCATAAAGCAGTACCCTTATCATTCAGCACACTGCACATTTCTTTTGATTTGTCATCATCTTCCCTGCAAACAATCATAATTGCGCCTTGCGCGGGTGCAGGAAGCATCCAGTTCAATTCAATACTTTTTTCCGGGCGAAGATGAATACGTTCCAATCCTGCTGCGGCAAAAATAGCGCCATCCCAATTACTTTCTGCCACCTTTCTAAGCCGCGTATTTACATTACCCCTCAGGTTTTCTATGCTATGGTTTGGATACCGGTGCAGCCATTGTGCTTTTCTGCGGATGCTGCTGGTAGCAATGGTACCCGTACCCCTATCCCCTAAAGGGGGATTAAGAGAAGGTTCACTCAGCTTCCACCTTTCAACCACAGCGCTATCTTTAAAAACCAATATATCTTTATATGATGCTCTTTTTAATACTGCAGCCTGTACAATACCTACCGCAAGTTGTGTAGGCACATCCTTCATTGAATGTACTGCAATATCTATCCGTTTACTTAATAGTGCAGCATCCAGCGTTTTGGTAAAAACGCCCTGAACATTCATTGCGTAAATAGGGGTAATAAGGTCAATATCACCGTCACTTTTAATATATTCAAGCTCGCTGCTAATACCGTGTTTTGCAAGTTCGTCTTTTACCAGCGTTGCCTGCCACACAGCCAACTGGCTGTCGCGGGTGCCTATCTTTAAAACTTTGTCCATCAGGCAAAATTAATTAACATGGGCGGTAATAAAGTCATTGATAGCTTCAATATAATTACAGCCGGGCTGGTGCTGATGGCGCATTTTTACCGCCATATTATTGATGATCTTTTGAACGCTTTCCTCATGAACATACGAAAGCTGGGTTACTGATGGATATACAGACTGAAAGAAGGGGCATTTATGAATATTGTTCAGTTTTTCTTTTACTGCTTTTAATACAGGAACATTTTTACGCAAACGATGCCATGCTGTAAATTCCTGCATGTGCTCAGTTATTATTTCTTTTGCTTTTGGCACTTCGGCGAGGCGTTTTTGCAGCGTTTTATCATTGATTATTGAAAGGTCATCCACGTTCACAAGGGTAATATTAGTTAACTCCTTTGCAGACGGCTCTATATTATTGGGGATAGAAAGGTCAATGAGAATTTTTTTGCCGGCATTAAAAAGGCTTGCTTTTGTAATTACAGGTTCAGCAGCATTGGTTGCCACTATAATGATGTCTGCCTGTTTAACTTGCTCATCAAGATCTTCGTACGAGGCTGTGTTAAGTTGCAATTCGCTTGCAAGTTCTTGTGCTTTGTCATCGGTACGGTTAATAACGGTAACATTACGGGTTTCTAAATAATCAACCAGGTTTTTGCAGGTATTGCTTCCTATTTTGCCGGCACCAAGCAATAATATTTTTTTATTTTTTATGTCAGCAACCTGCTCTTTTAAAAATTGTATGGCAGCAAAAGAAACAGATACCGTACCGCCGCTTAATTGTGTTTGGCTTTTAATTGCTTTGGAAGATTGTAAAACGCAGTTAAGTAACCTTTCCAGAAATGTGCCGATAAAGCCTCCCTGTTTTGCAATGCGTGAAGCTTGTTTTATCTGGCCTACAATTTCGTAATCACCAAGAATTTGTGAATCTAACCCGGCAGCAACTGAAAATAAATGTTCAACTGCAGCACTGCCATTTTTAATATAAGAAAGTCGGTTAAATGTTTCTTCCTGCCCTGTGGTTTCACTGCATAATAAATGTACAAGATCCTTTGCCCTGTTTGCCAGGCCATAAATTTCTGTGCGGTTACAGGTGCTTAATACAAAAAATTCTGTTATCCCAAAACCGCCTGCTTTTTGTATTAATGAATTATATTGATCCTGGTTAATAGCAAATTGCCCCCTTGCCGAAGCATCAGTCTTTTTGTAATTTATCCCTGCTATAAAAAATTGATTCAGGTCCATGTTACTTATCCTATTGAGTGGAACGCGACAAAGGTAACCGTACGCGATTTCTTAAAAAGATGATTATCGTCATCCCTCTGTCATTTATTTGTCATGTTTTTAGTACGGCTCGTTTTACTTGCCAATACTTAATTAAAATTTATTTCAAAACAATAATGCAGGTAATTTTGCGCAAACTAAAATGGCAAATGGCTAAAACAGGCGTTGTTCTTGCAAATTTAGGCTCGCCGGATTCTACTGCGGTTAGGGATGTTAGAAAATATCTTAATGAGTTTTTAATGGATGAAAGGGTGATCGACCTGCCTTTTATTCGCCGGGCATTATTAGTCAGAGGCATTATTGTACCTTTTCGTGCTGCAAAATCTGCGGCAGCGTACCGTACCATTTGGTGGGATGAGGGTTCACCACTTGTTGAAATATCAAGGCAGCTGCAAAAAGCTGTTCAACAACAACTCGATATGCCTGTTGAGCTTGCCATGCGCTACGGCAACCCCTCACCTAAAGTTTCTTACGATAAATTGCTTGCATCAAATCCCGATATTGACGAGGTGATCATCTTTCCATTATACCCCCACTATGCCATGAGCAGTTTTGAAACGGCTGTCGAATACATGAAGGAGGTTCACAAAAAATATAAATATACTTTCAGGTTAAAAATAATCGAACCTTTTTATGATAACCCTTTATATATTAATGCACTCGCTGAAAGTATGAAACCATATCTTGAACAGGAGTATGACCAAATACTTTTCAGCTATCACGGAATACCGGGCAGGCATCTTAAAAAAAGCGACCCCACCAAAAGCCACTGTTTGCAAATTGAAAATTGCTGCAATATTGCATCGCCTGCGCATGCAACCTGTTACCGGTACCAGGTATTTACAACCACTGCATTAGTAACAGAAAAATTAGGGCTGCCAAAAGATAAATTCAGCATTTCTTTTCAATCGCGCTTAGGAAAGGGATGGCTGGAACCTTTTACTGACATTAGGCTGGAGCAGTTGCCAAAAGAAGGTGTAAAAAAATTACTGATCTTATGCCCGGCATTTGTTAGCGACTGTTTGGAAACCCTGGAAGAAATTGCTGAAAGAGGAAAAGAAACATTTATGGAGGCAGGCGGCGAAAGTTATACTATGATACCGTGTATGAATGTGCAGCCTTTGTGGGTGAAGGCAGTGGGGGAACTGATAAAGAATCGTGAAACGTGAAACGACAAACGTGAAACGACGCGAAAAATTGAAATAAATTAGTTGATTTAGGTATCTTACATAACATAAACTTAATTATCTATGTTCATCCCCTTAAAACACAAAAAGCTTGATGTTTATAAAGTAGCAGGAGAAATGATAAAAGAGGCCTATAAAATATCATTGCTGCTTCCCCAGGAAGAGAGATTTAATATGATTCCTCAAATCCGAAGGGCCGCTTTATCAGTTAAACTTAACCTTGCAGAAGGATCAACAAGAAAATCTATAACAGAAAGAAAAAGGTTCCTTGAAATATCAAGAGGCTCAGTAGTTGAAATAGATGCAGCATTGGAAACTGCGGTTGATCTTGAATATTTATCAGTTGACAAACTTGAACATTTAGGATCTTTGCTAAACAGAAGTTTTGCAATGCTTTCAAAAATGATAGAAGTTTAATCATTTCAAAAAAGCGGCAAATTCTCACGTTTGTCGTTTCACCTTTCACGTTTCACTTTATGTATTACGATTACCTTATTGCAGTTCATATCATTTTTATTGTTACCTGGTTTGCCGGGATGTTTTATATGCCAAGGCTGTTTATTTATAATACCGAGGCCAATGGAAAAGACGAAAAAACAAAAGAGATATTGCATGGGCAATTTGCAATAATGATGAGAAGGTTATGGTACGTTATTACCATCCCTTCTGCAATTATTACCTTAATACTTGGCCCTGTTGTTTGGTATGCTAAATACAATTTTGCATTACCAAACTGGCTTTTGATAAAACTGGTTTTTGTTTTATTCCTCTACCTTTATTTCTTTTCACTTCACCGTATATTTAAACAACAGCTTAATGGTATATTCAAATACAGTTCCCAGCAATTACGTTTATGGAACGAGGTGTCAACAGTTTTTCTTATAGCTATTGTAATGCTGGCGACCGTAAAAGACAGCCTGAGTTTTGTTTGGGGATTGGTTGGATTGATTGGATTAATTATTTTATTGATGATTGCCATAAGAATCTATAAAAGAATCCGCAACAAAGAATAATGATTCATTTTATAACTTGCTTTTTAAATTAACCGGGCATAGTATGCGAACAATATCATTTTGTGTTTGCCTTTCCCTTTTTATGGCGTGTAATACCAAAAAACAGGCAGACCTTATTATTCATAATGCACTTATTTATACAGTTGACAGTGCATTTAGCACAGCACAGGCAGTGGCCGTTAAAGATGGGAAAATTATTGCTGTTGGTAAAGATGATGAGTTACTAAATACATACGAATCAAAAAATATTGTTGATGCAAAAGGCAACACTATCTATCCCGGTTTTATTGATGCACACGCGCATTTTTTAGCTTATGGCCAATCGCTTTTTGCAGTTGATCTTTTTGGTAGCACCAGCTTTGATGAAGTTATTGAAAGAGTACAAAAATTTACCTCAGGCCATCCAAATGAACCGTGGATAATGGGCAGGGGGTGGGACCAAAATAAATTTCCCGGCAAACAATTTCCAAATAATGAAAAGCTAAACAAGCTATTTCCTAATACACCTGTTGTATTGGAAAGAGTGGATGGCCATGCCTTACTTGTGAACGATAAAGCACTGCAACTGGCCAATATTAAACCCGGCCAAACACTTACAGGCGGCACTATTGAAACCATTAATGGAAAACTTACCGGCATTTTAATTGATAATGCAGAGCGGCTTATGTACGAAGTTATGCCGCCGCCATCAAAAGATGATTATGCTAAATGGCTTACGGCGGCGCAACAGAATTGCTTTGCACAGGGGCTTACCACCATTACGGATTGTGGGTTAAGTTACAAGGATATTGATGTAATTGACACCCTTCAGCAACAGGGAAAACTTAACATGCGGTTGTACATACTGCTGAGTGATGCAAAAGAAAATTATGACCACTACCTTAAACGCGGCCCGTATAAAACGGATAAGCTTTTTGTACACGGGTTTAAAGTATATGCAGATGGCGCGCTGGGCAGCCGTGGTGCCTGTTTGTTACAACCCTATAGTGACCGTAAAGGCTGGAGTGGTTTTTTGTTAAGCAGCAAAGCACATTACGATTCTGTTGCACAATTGCTTGCGGGCACCGATTTTCAAATGTGTACACATGCCATTGGCGACTCGGGTAACCGGGTAATGCTTATGGTTTATAATAAATATTTGAAAGGCAAGAATGACAAACGATGGAGGATAGAGCATGCCCAGATCATTAATCCCGAAGATTTTGCACTGTTTGGTAAAGCTTCTATCATTCCATCTGTTCAGCCAACACATGCTACCAGCGATATGTATTGGGCAGCAGACAGGCTGGGGAAAGAGCGTTTAAAGGGTGGTTATGCTTACAAACAATTATTACAGCAAAATGGTTGGATACCATTAGGCACTGACTTTCCGGTGGAGGATATAAGCCCGTTCAAAACCTTCCTGGCGGCAGTTTTCAGGGTTGATGCAAAGGGCTACCCTGTCGGAGGTTTTCAAATGGAGAATGCGTTGAGCAGGGAAGAAACCATGCGCGGTATGACAATTTGGGCGGCAAAAGCAGATTTTTTGGAGAATGAGGTGGGCAGTATTGAGATAGGCAAAAAAGCGGATTTTATTATGCTTGATAAAGACCTGATGAAAGTACCCTGGAATGAAGTATTGCAAACCAAAGTACTGGCTACTTATTCCGGTGGAAATAAAGTATTTGGGAATTAAGAAAGTTGACAGATGGGAGTTGACAGATGACAGTCGGTGCGTCATAGCGAAATTTTTCTCTGTGCCTTGTGTGCTTGCAAAATTGTGGCTATCTGACACGAGTTGACAGTTGTTAGACGACAGTTGAGAGATTGGGTATGCAAATTGGCACACTTAAATTTTATGCATGCTTAATAACTATAATCTCGCTCATCCGCATATTCGTCCCGCCCAATGCGGGATTAGTATTCGCAGGATTTTATGGGTTTGTGAGCAATGTGTTTCCTATCCTTATTGTTTCCCTTATTAAAACTTCAAAATCTTCCATACGGCTTCGATGGTTTACAATAGCAACCCTTATTGCATATCTCCCGTTTAAAACGGTTGATGAAGGCGAAGCAATTCCTTCTTCCTGCAAACGCATTACAATTTCTTTATTCAGTTCATTCAATTTTTCTGTTGGCAAGCTACTCGCTACAAACCGGTAGCAAACAATGTTCATGCTTACCGGGCACAGTAGTTCCAGTTCTGCATGCTGGTTAACCAATTCGCCGGTATAAAATGCCTGTGCAATATTTTGCTGTATAAGCGCCCTGTATTTTTCCAACCCATGCTCTTTTATACTCATCCAAACTTTTAAGGCCTTAAACCCTCTTGAAAGTTCAATACCATAATTTTGGATGGAATCCAACCCTGCCGCAAGCCCTCTTTCATGATTGAGCAAATAATTTGGCGCGGAATAAAATGCATTCCTGTGTGCCTCCGCATTCTTAACAAGTGTGCAGCCAACTTCATAAGGCATGTACATCCACTTATGCAGGTCTATCGCAATGCTATCAGCTTCTTCAATGGCTTTTAATCTTTCTGCATATGCAGGTACAAACTTTGCGAATGCCCCAAAAGCGCCATCAATATGCAGCCATAAATTATATTGGTCGCAGATCTTCCGCAAAGCGCTTATATCATCTATCGCGCCGGTGTTAACCGTTCCCGCATTACCCACTACACAAAAAGGGATATATCCTTCTGCCATATCCTTTTCAATAGCATCTTTTAAAAGATTTATATCAACCTCGTATTTATCCGTAACAGCAATTTTTCTAACGCCCTCTGTGCCAATACCTATTACTTCAGCCGCTTTTATCACACAGCTATGTGTTTCAGCAGAACAATACATCGCCATTTTACCCGGCACCGAAGCAAGGCCCTTTTTTCTTGCGTCCGCAGCCTGGTAATTTCTTGCAACCACCAGCGCTGTTGTATTAGCCATTGATGCGCCGCTCACCAATATACCTGAGGCTGTGGCCGGGTAATGCATTATTTGCTTGCACCACTCAACAACCTGTTTATCCACATACATGGGGGCGTGTTCGCCAAGGGTAACGTTGGGGTTCATGGCCGATGCAAGCATATCCGCCATTACTCCTAATGGAGTCCCTGTTCCTTGTACCCAGGCCCAAAAACGCGGATGAATATTGCCCTTTGTATAAGGTAATATATGTTCTTTAAATTCCGCATAAATGCTGTTGATATTCTGCGGCCCATGGGGAACGTCCTGCTGCAAAAATTGCTTTGAAACATCGGGGAATTTTCTCCAAACCGGTTGCTCACGTATATGCTGCATGTAATCCATCATGTCATCCACCATTTGATGCCCCATCTGACGCATCGTATTCCAATCCTGCGGGTCAAGTGTTTGATCTTCTTCCAAAAAACTTTCTGTATTTTGCATGATCTTTATTTTGGCAATGCAAAAGTGAATGAATAATGCCGCTTTACAAACCTGAATGTTGCGGAGTAATAGTTTATTTATAGTTTTTTTACAAAGCGGCTGCTAATCCAGCCAATGGTTTTTGTTCTCGCAGTCATCGCAATATAACTACATATCCGCTTTGCTTAACCGGCCTGCCGTTGTTATCTTTTCCCTGTATAAGATAATAATAAGTACCAACCGGCAACGGCTTTCCGTTAACAGCGCCATCCCATTGTTTTGCAGCATCATGTGTGGTAAATACTGGCTGGCCGTAACGGTTAAATACTGTTAAAACATATTCTGTAATAATACCCCGTACCTGCAAACGCCATGTGTCGTTTATGCCATCCCCGTTAGGCGAAAATGCGTTAGGCGCAGATATTGTAGTACTGTCAAATACCTTCACCATAACTTGCTGCAAAGGGCTTTCGCAATCCCCCTGTATGTATTGGATGTAAAAAAGCTTGTCGTAATAAACTGGTGGTGTTGTTAATATGCCTGTTGCCGAAGTGGCGACAGGTATTGTTGCGTTTAGGGTATCATACAGGTTATAGATGCCGGGCATTGCGTTGGTTATTGCTATAGTTGCCGAAGAACCACGTGGTATATACTGGCCTGCAGCCTGGGGTTGTGGTGGTACAAGTTCAATATTACCTACCGTTATTGTATCACTTGTTACAATGCAACTAAACTGGTCTGTAACCACTGCGTAATAATTACCTGCCTTTAGGCCATTTATTTCTGAAGCGCTGTTGCCAAGAGATTGGCCGCCGGTAAACCAGGCCCAGGTATAAGTTTCGGTATTATCCTGCACAGCCAGGTTGTTGATAGAACCTTTACCGGCATTGCATGTGTCGTCATCCACCTGCAGGCCTGTGTACACAAATGCAGGTTTGCCGATTTGTGTTATGGGTGTATTAAATACTATTCCTTCGCAACCATTAGTATCCGTTGCATACAAGGCATAATGGCCTTGCGGCAGGTTATAAATGTTTAGCATTGTTGACAATATATTGCCTGCGCCGTCTTTCCACTCAAATGTATATAACAAAGTATCTCTTGAAAATGTCAGCGGCTTAATATAACCGTTATCAAGCCCGCAGTTGGGGGCGGAAACAATTTCCGATGTAACCGTGTCTGTTAAAAAAGCCGCCTGTGGTATTGTTATTGGATTTGTTGCGGCGGTGCAACCGTTGCTGTTGCTAAAAGTTAAGGTATAGGTGCCGGCCGGCTCATTAATAAGGTCTTCGTTGTTGCCAGCTGGGTTGGTTGTTGCCGTATTTATCCAGGTGTAAATGGTTGCCCCGGTTGAAGTAATGCCCTTAATACTGCCACCTGAACCCTTGCAGGAAGAAGGGGCTATTTTCATCTTACTCGTATCATATGTTAGCATTTTTTCACTTAGTTTGATATCCCCTGTATTTACCTCACACCCAAACACATTTCTTAGATAGAGTTCATAATTTCCTGCAGGTATATTTGTAATATTTTCGGCATTGCCAACAGTATCGCCTGTAACAGTATTTACCCATTTAAAAATAGTTGCGCCGGTTGAAGTAATACCCTGTATACTTCCATCCTGTCCTTTACAAGAGGCTTGTACTATTGCCATTTTACTGGTGTCATAGGCAAGCATTTTCTCTATAAGTTTAATCGTATCAGTATTCAGTACGCAGCTATAACTGTTGGTTAAATACAATTTATAGCTCCCTGCCGGTATATTGGCAATATCTTCTGTATTTCCAACAGTATCACCTGTTAAAGTATTTATCCATTTAAAAATAGTTGCATTGGTTGATGTGATACCTTGTATGCTGCCGTCTGATCCTTTACATGAGGGCTGTGTTAAAAGCATCCGGCTCGTATCATATTTAATTACGCCGCTGTCTGTAACTATATAATAAGCGGTTGTTATAGTGTCGCATCCTCCGCCATCTTTAAACTTCAACCTGTATCTTCCCTGGGCAACATTTAAAAGGTTAAGTGCATTACCAACGATATTGCCATTTGAATCTTCCCAGGCAGTATAAATATTGCCCGTTGCATTTGTGTAGCTGATATTTTTTATTGAGCCATTTGGCTTATTGCAGCTTGCGGTGGTTATTTCAACATGATCCGTTTTTAGCGAAGGACCAGATTGGTTAACAAGAACTATAGGGGTTGAAGAGAAACAGGTTGAATCATCATATAGCGTTAACCTGAAATAATATTTTCCCGCAGCCAGGTTGGCAACAGTTTGTGTGTACGATTTGATAATATTCCCCGAACTATCCAGCCAACTGTCAAAAGCATTTGGCAGGTTGGGGCTTGTATAATTTATAGCGCCATTTGGCTGCCCGCAGGATGGCTGTGTTATAGAAAAAGCTGAATCTATATGGGGGATTGGTTCTGCACCTATTGTAAAGCCCGCTAAAATTGTACAGCTAACATTAACTTCAGAAAGAAATAAATAATACTTACCCGCTGCTAAGTTTATTAAGTTGGTATCCGAGCCTATTTTATTGCCCGCCGAATCTTCCCAATACCAGGTTGATGCGTTGTCAATTTTTACATTTGAAATGCTGCCGTTTTTACGGCCGCACGTAGCGTTGTGCACATATGCGTCAATGTAGTTCGCCTTTACACCATTAAATTCCGAAGTAGTCCCAAAGCTGTCTGTAACTGTAGCGCTTATTAATCCCGGCGCTGGACCGGTATAGCTGAATTTTCCCAGGTTATCTGCTGTAACATTTGCCAGCAGGTGTTCCCCATTCTCACAAAGCTCCGTACAGGAATCTGTGGAAAATATCTGCACCCTCCCGTTGGGGGTAGTAATACCCGATACATTATTGGATGTTATGTTTTTGATGCTTATTACCGGCATGCCCGTAATATGAATATTATTGGAAATGCCTTTTTCCGTACAGAATATCTTATTATCTCTAACCGTTACCCCGTTATTATCTGATTGAATGGCATGCTCCATGCCGCTCATAACGTTGTTAAAAACGGATATCGAATCTTTTTTTATACAATTTTGAATAATTATACCTTCCCCGGTAAAAGTTCCGGTTGTATCAATTTTAGGTTGCCCGAAAGTATTATCCCTTACTGTTATATTACCGCTTAAATTTAAAAGCCTTAATCCATTGGCATCCGACTGATTTCCAAAATAATTACCTTTAACTGTAACTGTAAAATCGGACGTATTGGTATAATTTCCAGCAATAGAGATACTGGATGTAAGGCTGAAAACGGTTTTGCGGTAGTTGATGCCTACAATATTGTTTATAACATTTATGTAACCATTATTATATTTTGGATCATTATATGGGTCGCCAATACCTAAGCCCCCATAGCCAATAAAATTACCTTCAAATGGATTTTCCCCTCCTATTGTAACATTTTTTGCTACGCCAAGTGATGAACTTTCGTTTACTCTCCCGTCTGATTCCCCCAGAGTATCAAGCCCAAAGAAATTTGACTGTATAACGATGTTTTCTGATGGGGTACTGTCTGCTACAACATAGCCACCCTTTGGTGAAATGCCATAAAAATTATTTGAGAAAACATTTCCTTTGTGGGGCATGCCCAAAGTGAAATTTTTGCAATCATCAAGCGCTATAACGCCTCCAAGACAATCAATGCCTATTCCGTTAAAATCACTGCACCACAACCCGAAAATAGAAACGTCTGTAAGCTTGCGCATATAAATAGCGGCTGAACAAGAACCCGGCGATGTAATTCTTACCCTGGCATCAGTGACGCCAAAAGGTGGTGCAGGTTCGGTACTGCCGTCAATAACAAGGTTTGACGATAGGGACAGGGTACCATAGAGCATAATTGTTCTGTCGCTAACTGAGGTTGGCAGATTAAATATTATGCTGTCCCTTACCACCGTTCCGTTATCCGATGCCTTTTGCAAAGCATCTCTCAGCGTTCCCGGTCCACTGTCTGCATTGCTTGTAACAATAAAAGTATCTGCAAAAACAAGAGCGGGCAGTAATAATAATGATAATAAAATAAGGGTTTTGTGCATTAGGATGTCCTCGGTTAATTCCGCTTGCAATATAGTCAAGTTCCGGATAGGGCAATATACACATAGCCGCTTTGCTTAACGGGCCTGCCGTTATTATCTTTTCCCTGGATAAGATAATAATACGTGCCAACTGGCAGGGGCTTGCCATTAACCGCTCCATCCCACTGTTTTGTTATGTCGTGCGTTGTAAACATGGCCTGACCGTAACGGTTAAACACTGTTAATATATAATTGGTAATAATACCCCGGAGGCTCTAACCGCTGCAAATAAATTCGGAACACTTATATTATCTTTTCTCCCCTTAATTTTCCTACCTTTGCAGCCCTAAATTATAGAACAGAAAGGCTTTTACGGGTATGAACGTTACTTACAAAGAATTTTCCGGGTTAAACCTGCCCTCCATCGAGCAGGAAATACTGGCTAAATGGCAGGCAGGCAGGGCATTTGAGAAAAGCGTGGAACTGCGTGAAGGGGCCAAACCTTTCGTGTTTTACGAAGGGCCGCCCAGCGCCAATGGCATGCCCGGCATTCACCATGTTATTTCGCGCACTTTAAAAGATTTGGTATGCCGTTACAAAACAATGCAGGGCTACCAGGTAAAACGCAAGGGCGGATGGGATACTCATGGCTTGCCGGTTGAGTTGGGTGTGGAGAAGGAATTGGGCATTACTAAAGAGGATATTGGAAAGAAGATATCCGTTGAAGAATACAATCAAAAATGCCGCGAAGCGGTATTGCGCTATAAGGACAAGTGGGACGAGCTTACCACCAAAATGGGCTATTGGGTTGATCTTGAAAACCCCTATATAACCTTTAAAACAGATTATATTGAAAGCCTTTGGTGGATACTCAAGCAACTGTATAACAAAGGGTTGTTGTACGAAAGTGTAAGCATTCAGCCGTATTCGCCTGCCGCAGGCACAGGATTAAGCAGCCACGAATTAAACCAGCCAGGTTGCTATAAGGATGTAAAGGATACAAGCGCAGTGGCGATGTTTGCCCTAACCCTAAAGGGAACAAAAGAAGAACATCCCTTTGCAAAAAAACTTTTAGAACTTGGTGAACAGGCATGGGCTAATACCCCACTTCAGGGGATGGGGGCATTCTTTCTTGCCTGGACAACCACCCCCTGGACATTGCCATCAAACCTTGGGTTAACGGTAGGGCCTAACATTGATTATGTGCTCGTAAAAACCTTTAATCCATATACCCATCTCCCCATAAATGTCATTCTCGCAAAAGCTTTATTACACAAATATTTTAAAGCTGAGGATGAAAATGGGGATTTTGAAGGGTATAGTGAAAAAGCCAAATCACTCCCCTGGCAGATACTTACTGCATTTAAAGGCAAGGAATTGGAGGGTATCCGTTACGAACAATTACTGCCTTATGAAGCCAATAAAATGGATAACCCCAATTCCTTCCAGGTTTTATTGGGTGATTTTGTTACCACCGAGGATGGTACAGGCATTGTACACACTGCACCGGCTTTTGGCGCAGACGATTATAGGATTGGCAAGAAATACGATATCGGCATTTTAATAATGGTTGACAGGCAGGGCAAGTTTGTAGATGATTTGGGTGAGTTCAGCAACCGCTATGTAAAAAACTATACGGATGATCCCAATTACGAAGATGTGAATGTTGACATCTGCGTAAAACTTAAAAAAGAGAACCGTGCTTTTAAGGTGGAGAAATATGAGCACAGTTACCCACATTGCTGGAGGACTGATAAACCTGTTCTGTATTACCCATTAGATGCATGGTTCATCAAAACTACCGCTCTGAAAGACAGGATGGTTGAACTAAATAAAACCATCAACTGGAAACCTAAGAGCACCGGCGAGGGCCGTTTTGGCAATTGGCTGGAAAACATGGTTGACTGGAATTTAAGCCGTAGCCGTTTTTGGGGTACGCCGCTACCTGTTTGGAAAACTGTTTCATTTCAGAGCCCTTTTAAGCAACCAGAAATTGACGACTTAGGTTCTTACGACGAGGTTTGTGTTGGCAAAAAAATAGACTTAATTAACAATGTATCTAAAAATGGCTGGGACGTTGAGGGGTATTTAATTGATTTTGAAAAATTGAATACTGATATCGTAAAAAATGAAATAAAATTAATCACAAAAATAGAAGCTTACAATAACCACTTTGATGAAGGCTTAAAGGAAATATACTCAGTTGACTTTAAGTCATTAAAAGACATAACAACTAAGAGGGAGATAAATAAATCAGACTTACGTGATTTGATTATCCCTTTTGAGATTATAGATGCATATACCAAAAAGATTAATACTTCTAATTTAGATTCTCTTGATTTACATAAACCACATATTGATAATGTCGTTTTTATAAAAACAAACGATTTTGGAAAAGCTTACATGTATGTAAGAGTTGATGACCTGATTGATGTTTGGTTCGATAGCGGCGCCATGCCTTATGCCCAATGGCATTTTCCTTTTGAGAATATGGAAACATTTTCTCAAAATTACCCCGCCGACTTTATTGCCGAAGGGGTTGACCAAACAAGGGGTTGGTTTTATACCCTGCATGCTATCGGTTCTTTAATTAAAGCGTCCGTTCATGAAGAACTGAAAAAGAATGGTTTTGAGGTTACGGAAGAAAAATATCCCGGGCTTGCTTACAGAACTTGCGTTTCAAACGGCCTTGTGCTTGATAAGAACGGCAATAAAATGAGCAAACGCCTCGGTAACGTTGTAAACCCGTTTGAAACCATCGGTAATTTTGGCGCAGATGCCACCCGCTGGTACCTCATCACCAATGCCTCTCCGTGGGATAACCTTAAGTTTGACATGGATGGCATAAAGGAAGTGCAGCGTAAGTTTTTTGGTACATTATATAATACGTATCAATTCTTTGCCCTGTATGCCAATGTGGACGGCTTTGCCTTTAAAGAAGAATATGTGCCCCTGGCGCAGAGGCCCGAAATTGACAGGTGGATACTTTCATCCCTTAACACGCTCATCAAAAGGGTAACACAGGCCATGGATGATTACGAACCTACCGTTGCCGGCAGGGCCATGGAAGAGTTTGTGGATGAACATTTAAGCAACTGGTACGTTCGTTTGTGCCGCCGCCGGTTTTGGAAAGGAGAGTATGAGCATGACAAAATTTGCGCCTATCAAACTTTATATGAGTGTTTAGAAACCCTGGTGAGGCTTATTGCGCCCATTTCACCATTTTTCAGTGATGCGGTATTTTGTAACCTTGAAAGTGCAACCGGCAGGTTTAGGGCTGAATCCGTGCACCATACCAGGTTCCCGGTGGCAAACGAAGCAACAATAGACAGTTTGCTGGAAGAAAGGATGCAATTGGCGCAGGATGTTTCGTCCCTGGTACTTTCTCTCCGTAAAAAGGTGAACATCAAGGTGCGCCAGCCGTTACAAAGGGTACTTGTTCCCGTTTTAAATCCCCAAATGAAGGAACAGTTGCAGAAAGTGGAAGACCTCATTAAAGCAGAAGTAAATGTAAAAGGATTTGAATATGTAACTGATGCTGAGGGAATTATAAGAAAAAAGATCAAAGCTAACTTTAAGTCGTTGGGTACGAGGTTAGGCGCTAAAATGAAGACAGCCGCAGCAGCTATAGCAGCCTTTAGCCAGCATGACATTGCGGCGCTTGAAAAAGAAGGAAGCTTTGAATTAAGTATTGACGGTAATGCTATTACTTTACTTCCGGGCGATGTTGAAATAACCGCGGAAGACATACCGGGCTGGAGTGTAGCCAGCAAAGGAAACCTTACCGTAGCGCTCGATATAACCATTACAGAACCGCTGAAACAGGAGGGTGATGCGAGAGAATTTGTAAATCGCATACAAAATATTCGTAAAGAAAGCGGTTTTGAGTTAACAGACCGTATATTCGTAGATGTGCTTGATAATACCCTCATCAAGTCATCCTTAATTCAATTTAAAAACTATATTTGCGCGGAAATTTTGGCAGATACCCTTGATTGGGTGCCTCAAATGCAGGACGGCACTGAAATTGAAGTAAACGACTTTCTGCTAAAGGTTAGCGTAAATAAAAAAAGGTAATGTTGTATGCCAACAAAAAAACCTGCACCAAAAAAAGCAGTTAAAGCTGCAAAACATGTAGCTAAGAAAGCTGTTCCGCACGGCGGAGTAAAAAAAGTTGCTAAGCCAGCCGCTAAAAAGGCTGCCCCGGCAAAAAAGATTGCTGCTAAACACGCAGTTAAAAAGGCTGCGCCTGTTCATGCAAAAAAAGTAGCCCAAAAACCGGTTGCAAAACCGCATGTTAAGGCTGTTGCACATAAACCTGCGCATGCGCCGGTTAAGCCTGCAGTAAAACACGAGCCTGCACCTGTAAAAGTTGAACGCTCTGCACCTGCCCCGCAGGTTGTGGCCGCGGTTAAACCCCGTGTTGAGGAAGTAAAGCCGGTTGTTAAAAAGCAGCCCGAGCCCGCAAAAGAAGTAAAGGCTCCTAAAACTACTATGAAAACAAGCGTACCCTACCAGCCCGATTATAAACCATTAGAGCAAAGACAAAACTCATCTAAAAACAACGATCCATTGGTTAGATATAATGATGCCGACCTGGCAGAGTTCAGGGAACTTATTAATAAAAAACTTGAAGCAGCTAAAAAAGAATTGAACTATTTGCAGGGTTTGATCACACGTACTGATGATATGGGCGGCGACGAAAGCGAAAGTCGTTATATGACCATGGAAGACGGCAGTATGAGTATGGAGCGTGAACAGCTTAGCCAAATGGCAAGCAGGCAAATAACTTACATTGACCACCTGGAAAAGGCACTTATTCGTATCGAAAATAAAACGTATGGTATTTGCCGCGTTACCGGTAAACTGATTGATAAAGCCCGTTTACGTGCTGTGCCCCACGCCACCTTAAGTTTGGAAGCCAAATTAGGTTTGGTAAGGCCAACCAGCGAACAATAGTTCTTAATATTCAAATAAATTAGTGTTCAAAAGCTACCTGTAACGGTGGCTTTTGTTGTTATAATATTGTTTAACTAATAAAACCAGCACCATGTTTCAAAAATTACGCACTATTATTTACCATGTAACAGACCTTGATAAGGCTAAACAATGGTATACACAGATCACCGGTATCCAGCCCTATTTTGACGAACCTTTTTACGTGGGTTTTGATATTAATGGTTATGAACTTGGATTAGACCCCAGTGGCGAAGGCACTATAGGCGGCAACCAGTCAGTAGCTTATTGGGCAGTAGAAAATATAAGTGCAGTAGTTGAGAAACTTGCGGCGGCAGGCGGCAATATTGTTACCGGCGTACACAATGTTGGCGGCAATATAGAGGTAGCCGTTGTTAACGATCCTTTTGGAAACGCCATTGGTTTAATTGAAGGAGCTTAGCAATTTGCGGATTAACAAGTAGCGTATTAAATGTTTATTGTCCCCGCCAATCAATCTGCAATCATTTCACTTCCTGCATATCCACCAACTTCTTATATATCCCCCCCTTGGCTAACAACTCGTTATGCGTGCCCCGCTCTGCTATTTCGCCTTTTTGCAAAACAACAATTTCATCAGCGTGGCGAATGGTAGATAACCGGTGCGCAATAACAATGGAAGTCCTGTTTTGCATCATCTTATTAATAGCGTCCTGCACTAAGCGTTCACTTTCTGTATCAAGGGACGAGGTAGCTTCATCCAATATAAGGACAGGCGGGTTTTTTAAAACAGCCCTTGCAATGGTTAACCTTTGCCTTTCACCGCCGCTTAATTTACTGCCCCTGTCGCCGATATTGCTTTCAAATCCGTCTTCTTTCGCAGTAATAAAATCGTAGGCGTTCGCAATTTTGGCGGCGTCTTCTATTTTCGTTCGCGATATATCAAACTGCCCGAGGGCAATGTTATTGGCAATGGTATCATTAAACAAAATGGGCTCCTGGGTAACAATACCCATTTGGTTGCGCAAAGAATAAAGCGAATAATCTTTAATATTTACGCCGTCAATCAACAGTTCGCCTGAGGTAACATCATGAAAACGCGGCACAAGGTCGGCGAGTGTGCTTTTACCTGCCCCACTGGAACCTACCAATGCAATGGTTTGGCCTTTTTCAATCTTAAGGTTAATATTTTTTAAGATCGTTACATCATCGTAGGCAAAAGTTACATTCTTAAATTCGATGCTGTGGTTAAATCTTTCAAGGGTTTTTGCATTGGGCTTATCATTAACGGTAAGCGGAACTTTAATGATCTCTTCAATTCTTTCAATAGCAGCGCTGCCCTTTTGAGCATTATAAAATGCGGTAGAAAGCGCTTTGGCGGGGTTGATGATCTGCGTGAAAAAAACGATATAAGTAATAAAGCTTCCTGCAGCCAGCACTGTATGATGCGATGTATTGGAGAGCACCAATTGGCCGCCAAACCATAAAATTGTGCTTAGTACCAGCACTCCCAAAAATTCAGACATTGGTGAAGCAAGGTCTCTCCTGAAATTCATTTTATTTCTTATGAAATTCAATCTGGTATTGGTGGTAAAGAATTTTCCTCCTATTAATTTTTCTGCATTGAATGCTTTAATAATGCGCAAGCCTGTTAAAGTTTCATCCAAAATAGACATTAATACCCCCAAATTCTCCTGTGATTCAGTTGATTGTTTTTTGAGCGAGCGGCTAACCCTGCCTATAATAAAGCCCATTAGGGGCAGTAATATCAATAGAAATAAGGATAATTGAGGACTAATAAAAACCAGCATTGTTAAATAAATAAGTATCGTTAACGGCTGGGTAATTATAGCTTCTAGGGTGCTCATTACGCTCCATTCAACTTCATTGGCATCATTGCTCATGCGGCTGATAATATCGCCTTTTCTTTGCTCTGTAAAAAACCCGATAGGCAATTCCAGTATTTTGAAATAAAGGTCACTGCGCAATTTCGTCATTACATAATTACGCATGGGTGACAGTACCCGGTAGGACAGGTAAACAAACAAATTCTTTAAGAAAATTGAAATGATAATCGCTATACATATAGCACCAAGAGCGTATTCTTTGCCATTTGCCCCATACTTTTTAATAATGGTACTTAAAAAGTATTTCAAAGAATCAAGTAACCCATTTGCAGTAAAATGAAATACCGGTTTTGTATTTACCAGGTCCTCCAAACCAAACAGCAAATTGAGAAAAGGCGCAAGCATTGCAAGCGAAACCAGTGAAAAAATTATGGAGAGTAAAATAAAAGTAACGTATAGTGCAATATTCTTCTTTTGGCTTCTTAAATAGAAAAGGATTCGTGAAAATCGCTGCATGTGTGAATATATCCGTTTAAAACGTGCAAAGTAACTAATTTTACACCCAATAAAATGTTAGATTATGGAGGAAGGAAAACGTCAGCGGCAGGTGGCCGGTGTAATACAGCAGGAAATGGATGATATTTTCAGGCGGCTTGGCTTGAATATGATATACGGGGGAATGGTATCCATTTCATCGGTAAAGATCACTCCCGACCTGCTTGAAGCAAGGATTTACCTGAGCCTTTTTAAGGTCACAGACGAAAAGGCGGCAATGAAAAAAATTGAAGATAAGGCCTGGGAAATAAAAAGGGAACTTACAGCAAGGGTGAAGAACCAGCTTAGGAGAATGCCCGTTTTGCAGTTTTACCAGGATGATACCCTTGAGCATGTATTTAAAATGGAAGAGTTGTTTAAAACCCTCACCCCCCAACCCCCTCTCCCTGAAGGGAAGAAGGGCACACACGACAAAAGCGAAGCTTAATCCAGGAATAATTTTTTTTGGAAATAATTATGAACGAAACCACGAATAAACTTAACAGGCATCAAGTTCCCCCTTTAGGGGGCGGAGGGGGTCTATGAATTTTCTTTTTGCCTGGCGTTACTTTAAATCAAAAAAATCTACCAATGCTATTAATATCATTGCCTGGATAAGTGTGCTTGCTATTACGGTGGCCACTGCATCACTAATTATTATTTTAAGTGTCTTCAATGGTTTTGAAAGCCTCGTTAAAGGCTTGTACGGCGATTTTTTCAGCGATATAAAAATTGTGCCCTCACAGGGTAAGTTTGTGCAGATAACACCATCCATTATTCATAAAATATCATCTGTAAAAGGTGTTGGCAAATTAAGCTTTGTGGTAGAGGAAAGGGCGGTGCTGGTAAATGGCGAATATACTATCGGCGTCTATCTTAAAGGCGTTGATGCCGATTACCAAAATATTAACCGTTTACCCCAACACATTATACGCGGTAAATATGACCTTGGCACTGTGGATACACCTGCTTTGGTTTCCGGCGTAGGTATTGAAAGCGCTGTTGGTGCAAATCCCGATAGTAAACTAACCCCCAACCTTGTTATTTATTTGCCTAACCGCAAAGCCACCAATTTCAGCAGTTTAGATGCGATGCACTCCTATAATATAACAGCAGCGGGTACTTATATGGTGCAGCAGGAATTTGATGATAAGTATGCTTTTACCAACCTGCCTTTTGTGCAGTATATGCTTGACCTGAAGCCCGACGAATATACCGGCGTGGAAGTATCATTGCAAAACCAGGAAGAAAGCCAGGTAGTTAAAAACCAGTTACAGCAAACGCTTGGCAGTGCATTTTTAGTGCAAACGCGGCTGGAGCAAAATCAAAGCCTTTTTACGGTTATGCAGGTAGAAAAATGGGTTATCTATGGCATACTCTCCCTTATACTTTTAGTAGCGGCATTTAATATGATTGGCGCATTAACCATGCTTGTGCTGGAAAAACAAAAAGACATTGCTGTTTTAAAGGCCATGGGTGCGAATGACAGCCGTATTTTAAATATTTTTTTAAGTGAGGGGTTTTTACTTGCCGGCATAGGCGGTGTAAGCGGTATGGCACTGGCATTTTTAATTTGTGTGCTGCAAATAAAATTTAAGCTGGTAAAACTTACCGGCGGCACTTTTATTATTGATGCCTACCCTGTTAAAATGTATGTGCAGGATTTTGTATTGGTAGCATTAACCGTATCGCTGATAGCTGTTATGGCCGCCTGGATACCCTCCCGCAAGGCTGCTACGCAAACGTTTTCCTTAAAGAGTTAGGGGCAAAAAGATAACGGTTGATAGCGACAGATGACAGATGAAAAGGAAAGTCATTGGGTCATTAGTCAGTGAGTCATTAAGGAAGAAGTTGGTAAATGACGACGGATGGAAAGAGGAGTATTTACAGCTAATACTCCACATGCCAATATTTATTTTAGAGGATGAAAGTCAGGGATAGATAGAATGCCCGAAACTTCAAATAAACGTTCAATTTACCTCCTTCATTTCCCTCCATGTTTGGAAAGGGTAAGGGGCGGGGACTTTAATAATCTCCCAGCGTTTCAGGCAGTTGGGCCAGCGCTTTTGCCAATTGATCATCATTAGGGGCAATGCCGTGCCATTCATGATGGCCTTCCATAAAATCTACCCCTTTACCCATAACAGTTTCCATTATTATACAAATAGGTTTGCCCCTCCCGGTAAAGGCTTTGGCTTTATCCAGGGTGGCAATTACGTCGTCCATATCGTTGCCGTTCATATCAAAAACAGTCCATCCAAATGCCTGGAACTTTTCATGCAGGTTGCCAAGATCCATAATTTTATTGGTAGGGCCATCAATTTGCTGCCCATTCCAGTCAATGGTACTAATAAGGTTATCAACTTTAAAATGCGCAGCACTCATAATAGCTTCCCAGTTTTGCCCCTCATTCAATTCTCCATCCCCATGTAAGGAAAATACCAGGTGACTGTCATTGTTGAATTTTTTACTCAAAGCCGCCCCAATTGCAACACTCATGCCTTGTCCAAGCGATCCGCTTGCAACCCTTATGCCCGGTAAATGCTCGTGCGTGGTTGGGTGCCCCTGTAAGCGGGAATTTATTTTTCTAAAAGTGGCCAATTCTTTAATATCAAAATACCCGGCGCGCGCCAGGGTGGAATAGAATACAGGGGAAATGTGGCCGTTTGACAGAAAAAAAATATCCTCATTAAAGCCATCCATGGTAAAATTGGGGTTATGTCGCATTACCTTAAAATACAATGCGGTAAAAAAATCAGTACACCCTAATGACCCCCCCGGGTGGCCGCTTTGTACTGCGTGTACCATCCGCACAATATCACGCCTTATTTGGGTAGCAATGGCCGTAAGTTCTGTTGATTGTTCCATTCAATTTTTTTTACTTCGGCAAAACTAAGGGTAAACAAATAATCTTTTAGGCTTAACTTGCACCCGAATTAATTTTATTTCCTGAAATATTTATAGGATAAAAAACGTTTTTTGGAAATTATCGTATGTAATATTTCAAGTTTGGCTTAATTTTTCCTTATCCTATGTTTTACATACCGGTTAACCTAAACACATAAGCATGGTACAAGTTGCGGCGGCCATTTTAATTGCTTACCTGGGAACCTTCTTTCTTATGCCCTTTATTATAAAAGTGGCAAAACAAAGTAAGCTTTTTGATGTGCCGGATGAAAGAAAGACACACAATTACCTTATTTCATCGTTAGGCGGGATAGGTATATTCACGGGCCTTGCTATAAGCCTGCTTTTAACTTCTGATTTTCAATTCAATAATTCAGAGTTTCAGTATCACCTTGCTGCATTTTTTATTATTTTTACTATTGGTGTTGTTGATGATATTTTTGTTTTAAAACCATGGAAAAAAGTGCTTGGCCAGTTAATAACCGCTGCAATTGTAACTGTAAAAGCGCATTTAATAATAACAAATCTTGGCGGTCTTTTTGGTATTTACCAGCTTAGCCTTCCCATAAGTTATATATTAACTTTTTTTGTTATAATGCTTGTAGTCAACGCATTTAATTTAATTGACGGTGTTGATGGCCTGGCCGCATCGCTCGGGCTTATCTCCAGCGTTATTTTCGCTCTTTTCTTTCTTATGAATCACAACTTTTCGTACACTATTTTAGGCTTTGCCCTTGCAGGCTCACTTCTTTCATTCCTTGTATTTAACTATCATCCTGCAAAAATTTTCATGGGCGATTCGGGTTCTATGCTTATTGGGCTGGTAAATACTATTTTATTACTTAAATTTATTAGTGTTGGAACCGCTGTAACTGACTATCCCATACAGGCGGCTCCCGTAATAGGGTTTGGCATATTGCTTGTTCCCCTGATGGATGTATTAAGAGTAATTTGCATAAGAATATCAAGAGGCCATTCGCCCTTTTCACCGGACAGGAACCATATTCACCACCTGTTACTAAATAAAGGCCTTTCCCATTCAAGGGTTACCATTGTACTAATCGGCACAAGCCTTATGTTTTCACTTATTACGTTGCTGTTCAGGAATTCAAATATCAATTTGCTTTTTTGCCTGCAGGCCGGCTTGTTCTTTATTGGGATATTCATATTCCGTTATTTTGCTGCCTCCAAAAGGTCTCTCCGTGTTGTATCCCGCCAGCACGAACAGGCCAAAGATGATACCGAAAAAGTATTTTCACTTTACCGCAAGAAAGAAAACGCAGTTGTTAAAGAAGATTAGTTTTATAAAATACTTATATGTAAGGCCCCGGTAAATTTGCCGGATTCATTAGATTTGCGGCCACTAAAAAAAATATTATGTCAGAAGATCTTGACCTGGTATTGGATTATGCGGAATCTTCCATGACAAAAGCGATCAACCACCTGGAAGCGGAATTGACTAAAATACGTGCAGGAAAAGCGAGCCCTGGCATGCTGGAAGGTATAATGGTGGAATATTACGGATCGCCAACTCCTGTTAACCAGGTGGCAAACGTTACTGTACTGGATGCGAGAACCATTAGCATTCAGCCCTGGGAAAAAAATATGCTTGCTGCAATTGAGCGTTCTATTATGGGTGCAAACATTGGTGTTACACCCCAAAATGACGGTAACCAAATACGATTGTTCCTGCCACCTCTAACGGAAGAAAGGAGAAAAGAGCTTTTTAAAAGGGCGGGTGGTGAAGGGGAGCAATCGAAAGTTGCCATAAGAAGTATTAGAAGGGAAGCCATTGAGGAGATAAAAAAATTACAGAAGGATGGCTTAAGTGAGGATGAGGCCAAGGATGCAGAAAAAAATGTTCAGGATATTACAGACCGTTTTATTTTGCTGGTTGATAAGCACCTTGCGGCAAAGGAAAAAGATATGATGTCAGTTTAAAGAGTGCTAAAAAAGCCACCCATAATATTGGCCTACCCATAAAACCCGGTAAAAATTGCTGCAATTAAAAAACTTTTTACCTTTCCTATCACACTAAACTACATTTTATGGGCTTTGCAAAAGAATTTAAGGAATTTTCGTTGAAGGGCAACGTTGTTGACCTCGCGGTGGGTGTTATAATCGGCGCCGCATTCAAAAGTATTGTTGACTCGATAGTAAACGATCTTATTATGCCTATAGTGGGCATATTTCTTAAAGCGGACTTTACTAATTTATACATCCCGTTATCCGATAAAGTAAAAGAAGGCGTACAGGCTAATCCTGCTTTAACACTGGTTGAGGCCAAAAAACTGGGGCCTGTATTTGCCTGGGGTAACTTTGCCACCGCCCTTTTTAATTTTCTTATTCTTGCACTCATAATCTTTTTGATGGTAAAGGCAATTAACAGGATGAAGCGCAAAGATGAAGCTGCTCCGCCCCCCGCAGTGCCATCTTCAACAGATAAATTGTTGATGGAGATTCGTGATGAATTAAAAAAACAACCTTAAAAGTGCATAAGGTGTTCATTTAACCGGGCATCAGTTCGTTTACTAAGAATATATTTGCAATACCGGTACATACCATGCCGGTATTTATTTTTAGACGATATAAATTTATTTTTTTTTGAATTCCACAGCTTACCAAATAAAATTACCCCAGTTTGAAGGCCCGTTTGACCTGCTGCTTTTTTTTATTGAAAGAGATGAACTGGATATATATAATATACCCATAACTAAGATCATAAAAGATTTTCTTGTTTATGTACACGAACAGGAAAAACTGAATATTGAGCTTGGCAGCGAGTTTATCCTTTTCATATCTACTTTAATGCGCATAAAAGCAAAAATGCTGCTGCCACGTAAAGAAATTGGGCCTGATGGCACAGAGATTGACCCCAGGCAGGAGCTGATTGACAAAATACTGGAATATAAAAGATTTAAAGAAGCATCTTTAAAAATGGCTGAGATGGAAGCCCTGCGTATGCTGATGATAAAACGCGGCAACCTGCAAAAAGAACTTTCACAAATAGGCGAGGATGCTTCCGAGGGTACCGAGATACAAACGGTTACCATGTTTAAGCTGATGAAAGCTTTTGAAAAGGTTATGCAACGCCTGCATGAGAGAAATAATAAGCCTGTACATACGGTTGTGCAATATAACTACACACAGGAAGGCAGCCGCGAGTTTATGTTTGCCATGGTGCATAAAGAAAAGACCGTTTCGTTTGAAAAATTATTCGAGGTTTGCGAGAACAGGATACATGCCATATTTCTTTTTCTTTCCCTGCTGGAACTGGCGCAGCAGCGTTATATGAGCATACTTTCAGGTGAAGGCATGAATAATTTTATCGTGGAATGGAATGAGGAGAGGGAAGAAGAAGTGCTTACGGAAATCGCAGTATAGAATTAATAACTAAAATTAGAGTTTCTCCGCTTCAGGCTCTATAAACTGTCTATTTTATCCCCGTCATTATTCATTTGAAAGAATCACTTTGACTTAAGGGTAAGAATTTCATTCAAATTAATACCTACTATTTCTATAGAATTAATACATTTGCTCCACTTAACAAATATTTATTAAACCAAATACAATGAAAAAGGGTAAAAAATATCTTTCTTTTTTTATTATTGCCTTAATATTTGCAACCAAAGCTTCTGCTGATATTGTAACCGACTGGAACTTAATAACCGTGAAAGCAACCAAAATTGCCGGTTATAACAGCAATTTAGGCAGCCGTATAGAGGCTATTGAATCCATTGCAGTGTATGATGCTGTAAACTCCATTAAACAATTTGGCACGCCTTATCATTATTTCGTGCGCCCTGCGGGAACCGCATCTGCAGAGGCGGCTGTGGCACAGGCGGCACACGATGTATTGGTAAATTATTTTCCTGCACAAAAACCTTCGCTTGATTCGGCTCTCACAGCCAGCCTGGGCAATGTAAAAGATGACGGCATACCAAATGGCCAGGCGGTAGGTACGGCCGCAGCAGCAGATATAATCGCCCTGCGATTGAATGATGGTTGCGAACCCAATATAAGTTATCCCGGGCCACAAACACCTGGTGCAGGCCAATATCGTCCAACCCCGCCTGCTTTTATGCCGGGCGTTAACAAACAATGGGGAACGGTAAAACCCTTTTTGCTTAAAGCATGTAACCAGTTTCGCCCTTTGCCGCCACCTGCGGTAAGCAGCGAAGGTTTTAAAAAGGCGCTTGCCGAAGTGGCAGATATTGGCTCTTTAAAGAGCACTACACGCACAGCGGAACAAACGCATATCGCGCAGTTTTATAAGCAGGATGCAGAATTAACCGTAAATGAAGCGGCACGGCAACTGGCTATACAACATCATACATCACTGGAAGATAACGCGCTTATTTTTTTGCTGACTGATATTGCCGAAGCGGATGCACGCATAGCTATTTGGGATGGCAAATACAATTATCTTTTCTGGCGGCCTGTTACCGCGTTAAATGCTAATGCTGATGGTAATGTTACAAATAATTATGCAGCATGGCAGCCATTGCTTGCCACGCCTCCGCACCCAAGCTACCCATGTGGCCACTGCGGCACTGTTACAGCGGGCTTTGAAATATTAAAAGTATTTTTTGGGGGTAAAAATACGATTGAATTGCACACTACAACAGCAGGTGAGCCTGCAAGGGTGATACAGTCATTAACGATAGGTGAGGCCGAAAACGGTTGGAGTCGCATTTATGGCGGCATTCATTATGGCTTCGATGTTGATGCAGCCAATAAATTAGGAAATGATGTAGCCAGGTATGTATTGGCGCATGGCCCGAAAAAGAAGTGATCACGGTAGTTTCGTTTTTTGGCAGGATGGCTGCGGGAACCCGGCCATTTTACCATTTACTCAAATATCCATAATAAAATAGGTTGTTGGGATGCATCAATCTTAAGCGCCAATTGTTTTATAAAACCATCTGAAACCATAGCACACCCAAGACTATTGCAGATGGGGAAAGGCTTTACTTCTTTTTCAGGTACCAGGTAATAGCTGTGCAACACAATATTTCTGTCAAAAGCATTGCTGTTGCTCTTATCAAGCCCGTATAGTTTATAAGCAATGCCAAACCGGCCATTATATCTATACCCCACTTTATATTTTCCCTTAGCACTGCATCCGCAGCCGGGCTGGTTAGAGAATGCAGCCTTTTCAAGAAAACGGGTATTGCAACTGCCGTGTGCCACCAGGCCGGCATTCAGAATACTGTCGCGATCAAGGTCATAGACAAAAAATCGGTTCTGCCCTCCCGGCAAGCTCATATCCAATAAAAAGCAAAACCCGGTATTGTAACTATTTTCAGCAGCGAATATTTTTGCCTGGGCAGCAAATGAGTTTAACTTGTTTAGTTCGTCTTTGTCCGAAATACGTATCGCAAATTTTTTGCACGAACGGGTTGCATTAAAATTTGTATTCAAAGACGCCGCATAATAAACGCCAACAAAGGCGAGTATAAAAAGGAGGGTGAAGAGCAGTATTTTTTTCATACAACAGTATGTATGTTTATAAGATGCTATTACAAAGAATCTCCATAAGGGAAATAAATATTTATTTTTAAAAAGCAGGAATATTGAAGTATTATGATATCTCTTGCAATATGTTTTAAGTGATTGTGCAGTAAACCGCTCCTAAGTTTTTAAATAGCAGGAACAATGGATATTTATCACATAATTTTATATGACTATCCACATATATCAACCTAAACAATGTTATGAACAACCTTTGTGTGCTTTGTGATCTTCCTTTGAGCGCTTTGTGGTAAAAAAGAAATAAAACCACAAAGATTCACGAAGAAAATGCTACACAAAGGACACTAAGGCTTATTCCGGTTGCTATATGCGGATAGTCATATAATTTTAAGCTGCATTTTTATAGCAACACTTTTAAAGCCGCAATAATGAAACATAACTTAACAACTTGCCTGCTTATCATCATGTTGCCACTATCTGTATTGGCGCAACAGAAGCCAGAACAAATTCCGCTTTGGTCTAATGGAGCCCCTGGTTTTGAAAATCTGCATAACCAGCCGGAGGAAGCAAAGGATTATTGGGTAAGGCATATAAATAATCCATCCATAACAGTTTACCCTGCACCAAAAGAAAAAGCTACAGGAGCGGCAGTGGTTATATGCCCAGGCGGCGGCCACCGGCTGCTTGTGTATAATGCAGAAGGGGTAGATCCCGCAGTTTTTTTAAACAACATAGGCGTTACCGCTTTTGTTTTAAAATATCGGCTTGGACGTGATACAGGTTCACCTTATTCAGTAGATATTCATCCGCGCGAAGATGCTTACAGGGCTATGCGTCTCGTACGAAGCCGGGCAGTTGAATGGAACCTTGATACAAACAGGATAGGGATAATGGGATTTTCTGCCGGCGGCGAAGTTGCAGACATGATAGCTTACGCACCGGGGCAAGGAAATGCAAACGCGCCTGACCCTATTGACAGGCTTAACGGCAAGCCTAACTTTCAAATACTTATTTACCCTGGGCCGGGTTATATACCCGATTCAATACCACATAACACCGGGCCTGCTTTTTTGCTTGCAGCAAATGATGACCCATGTTGTTCTGAATCTACTATAAAACTTTTTCATTTGTACAGGGCAGCAAAGGTGCCTGTTGAGCTGCATATATTCACACAAGGCGGCCACGGTTTTAATATGGGCAACAGGTCTAAACTTTACTCTTTAAAAAACTGGCCGCAACGGTTAGCCGAATGGTTAAGTGATAATAACATACTTGTTTCAAAATAGGGGGCTTTAGCTACCATTCCACGCCCGGAAATGTTCTTTGTAAAATCTGCATTTCTTTTAAAATAGCATTAAGGTGTTTTGTATGACGTCCTTCTTTACCTGAGAACTTTGTATTACCTTCTTTAAAGAAAAATGTATTTGTCAGGGTTGCTTCCGTAAAAATTTCTTTTACTTTTTGTTGCCATAAGGGCTTTAGTAAAAGAATATTTGTTCCGAAGCCTTCTGTAGCGGCGGCTTTTTCGTAATTAGCGGGGATAAATAATTCACTTGTAAAAGGGCTGAGTATATTAATTGCGTGCAACATGCGCTCATGGCTTTCGCCGGTGCCGTCCCCTAACCGTATTACCCATTCGCTGCTCCAGCGTAAATGGTAAGTAACTTCTTTAAAGGCTTTTTCTGCAATAGCTGCAATTTGCAAGTCACTGCTGCTTTGTAATTGCTGATATAAATAATATTGGTATGTGCTAAAGAAAAACTGCCTTAATATTGTTACTGCCCAATCGCCGTTTGGCTGCTCAACTAATAAACAATTTTTAAAGTCTTTTGCCTCCCGAAAATATGCAAGAGTATCTTCAGAAACTCCGGTGGTGTGGGATTGCAAAGCTGCATATTGATAAAAATTTCTCGCCTGCCCAATAAGGTCTAATGCAATATTGGTTATGGCAATATCCTGTTCCAATACAGGCGCATGGCCGCACCATTCGCTGTTGCGATGGCCTAATACCAAAGCATTATCTGCAAGATGGAGGATGTAGTCAATCAGTTGATTGGTAGAAGAATAGTTGATTGGTAAGGGAATAGTTGATTGGTAAGGGTCTATTGATTGGCTGCTTAGTTGATCACCTGGTTTTTTATATTGATCCATCACCAAATTTTTATAAGTTTTTTCTTAGGTAAACAATATAACCATTTAATAATTTGCCAACCCCATCAATTTTCGTTTTGTAATAATCCAACTGCTCTGCAGTAATATAGCTGCAATCCATTGCATCAATTAAATGGTTATATGTTTCACTTAAAGAGCCACGTGATTGAATACAAAAGTGTAGTTGGTCTTTAAATGAAAATCTTCCATGTCCCTCGCTTACGTTGGCAGTGACAGATCTTGAGCTGCGTATAAGTTGATCCGCCAATCTATATTTTTCTTCGGGAGGAAACAGCTTAACCAATTGAAAAATCTCATTTTTAAGTTCTCTTCCTTTTTTCCAAACTTCTAAGTCAGTGAAACTCTGGTGCGAATTATCATTCATAAATTTAAGTTACATAGCTTTACTCTTCAACCGGCTCTTACTAATCAACTATTCTTTTTACAAACCAACTGGTTCTTACCAATCAACTGGTTTGTTACCAATCAACTTTTTTGCTACTTACATATTCTTTACTTCTTCCGGAATATTGTAAAAAGTTGGGTACCTGTAAACCTTATCATTAGCGGGATCATAAAGGCTTTCTGCTTCATCCGGGTTGCTGGCGTGTATGTATTTGCTTTCAACCACCCATATACTCACTCCTTCCATACGGCGGCAATACACATCCCTTGCATTTTCCATTGCCATTTGGGCATCTGCCGCATGCAGGCTGCCGGCATGTTTATGGTCAAGCCCCTGTTTGCTGCGGATGAATATTTCCCAAAGAGGCCAGGAAGCCCCCAATCCCCCTACCCCTGTCTGTACCGGCACGGGCGGGCCTAAAGGGGGGCTCGCAAACCCGTTACTTTTTTCAGCAGCAGTTTCGTTTTTCTCTTCCCCGAAATCTCCGTAGTAATATTTATTAAATAGTCGCATTTATCAACTTTTTTGTTTGCAATTGTGTAATTGTCCTTTTTAAATATGCCGCTCCGATGGAGCTTTAAAAACACGCTCGTTCAATATTGCTACTAAGATTTCGCCACTATGTGGCTTGACCAATTTTTATCATCCTGCTTATCAATCATTTCACAAGTTTTTGTAAAATTGAGTATTGAATGTTAAATATTGTTTATTGAATATTTCCTCCTCACTGTCTTTACTGCACCGCTTTAGGGCAGCGGCTTCCGTTTTTTCTCTCTGCTCCCTTTAGGGATGGGGCTTCTTCTCTCGTTCTCTCTGCTCCCTTTAGGGCAGGGGCTTCTTTTCTCTCTCCTCTCCCTCAGGGCCGGGGCTTCTTCTCCTTTTTCTTAGCATATTCCATCGCAGCTTCCCTCACCCATGCGCCGTCATCCCAGGCTTTTTGTCTTGCTTCCATGCGTTCTTTATTACAAGGCCCGTTTCCGTTTACCACGTTCCAAAACTCGTCCCAGTTTATCTCGCCAAATTTGTAATGGCCGCTTTCTTCATCCCATTTCAATTCTGCATCGGGCAACGTTAATCCAAGCGCCTTTACCTGGCCCGCACATATATCCACAAATTTTTGCCTAAGCTCATCATTGCTCAGGCGCTTAATTTTCCATCGCATGCTTTGCTCAGTATGCGGCGAGGCCTCGTCCGGTGGCCCGAACATCATTAAACTGGGCCACCACCAGCGGTTAATGGCATCTTGTGCCATATCATGCTGCC
>Ga0206922_1023_pt1 | contig 44904 bp, 46 predicted proteins | sample Alteio_BWOrgHeat_63_FD_152976 | JGI IMG/M metagenome (GOLD analysis project Ga0206922, IMG submission 152976) | Enriched cells from forest soil in Barre Woods Harvard Forest LTER site, Petersham, Massachusetts, United States -... | ecosystem: Environmental > Terrestrial > Soil > Temperate forest >... | reverse complement strand
GTCTGCCTCGGCCCGCGGGCGCTGGTTTGGGACGCATTTCTTTAATCCGCCACGGTACATGCGGCTGATTGAGGTGATTCCGACGGCGGACACGGATGCCGCGGTTGTGGCGGGGTTTGCTACGTTTGCGGATCGCGTGCTCGGCAAGCAGGTCGTGGTGGCGCATGACACGCCGAATTTCATTGCCAATCGCATTGGCGTTGCGAACATGTTGACCGCGCTTACTCTGATGCGGCAGCTGGACCTGACGGTCGAGGAAGTCGACGCGCTAACCGGGTCTGCTGTCGGATGGCCTCGTACGGGGACCTTCCGGCTGGCTGACATGGTGGGGATCGATATTCTGGCGCATGTTTCACAGAATTTCAAAGAAGGCTCGGGGCAGGAGAGTGCGCTAGATGTAGTTCGCAGTATGGTGGAGCGTGGTTGGCTGGGGGACAAGACGCGGCAGGGGTTCTATAAGAAGGGACGCGATGCGGACGGGCAGGAGGAGCGGCTTTCGCTTAATCTTGACACGCTTGAGTATCGCCCATCTGTGAAGGCCAAGATTCCTGCGTTGGAGATGGCGAAGAATGCTGCGACTTTGCCGGAGCGTCTGAGATTGCTGCTGCAGGGCGATCCTAAAAAGGACAAGGCGGCTGCGTACCTTTGGCCGTTGCTGGCGAATCTGTGGAACTATGCCGCAGATCGAATTGGAGAGGTGGCAGACGATGCTGCCTCGATCGATCGCGCGGTCTGTGCGGGCTTTAACTGGGAGCTGGGGCCGTTTGCGATGTGGGACGCGGCGGGTGTTGCCGGCACTGTCTCGCGCTGCAAGGAGATGGGCTTGCATGTGAGCCGCAATGTGGAATCCCTACTGGCCGCGGGCTACACGAGCTGGTATTCGGAGGATGGAAAGCGGTGCTATTCGCCGATCACGGGCCAGGTGGAGGCAGTGACGACGATTCCGGGGCATGCTCGGGCTGCAGATTTTCATGGTGCCGCGGATGGGCGGCTTGGGATTGTCAGAAAGAATGCGGGGGCTTCGCTGGTTGATCTGGGCGATGGAATTGGCTGCCTGGAATTACATTCGGTGAAGAGTGCGATTGGCGGCGATGTGGTCTCGCTGCTGGGATCGGTGCTTGCTCCTGACAGCTCTGCTGTGCGGAGTTTTCGCGGCTTTGTAATCACGAGCGATCAGGAGAACTTTTCAGTTGGCGCGAACCTGATGCAGTTGCTGCTGGCGATGCAGGAGGGCGAGTGGGACGAGGTCAATCTTGCGATTCGCGGATTTCAGCAGATGACCTTGGCTATCAAGTTTTGTCCACGGCCGGTGTTGGTTGCGCCATTTGGGCTGTGCCTTGGTGGCGGCACCGAGATTGCGCTGCATGCTTGCGCGCGTCAGGCTCACGCGGAGTTGTACATGGGGTTGGTCGAGGCTGGGGTCGGATTGATTCCTGGAGGGGGTGGCACGAAGGAGATGGCGCTTCGGGCGCATGATACCGCGATTACGCTGGCTGCGCCGGAACCGCGTGATCCGCCATCGAAGTTTGCACAGTCGGGGGAGTATGCGACTGCCCTCAAGCGCGCGCTTGAGACGATCGCAGTGGCGAAGGTTTCGACTTCGGCGGCCGATGCTGTGAATCTCGGGCTGCTGCGAGGCGAGGATCGTGTCACCAGGAATCGCGAACGGCTGCTGCTGGACGCGAAGGCGCAGGTGGGTTTGATTGCAGAGCAGGGCTATGTCGCGCCGGTGCAGAGGTCAATTCCCGTGGCGGGGCAGGCAGCGCTCTCTACGCTGGAGACTGGTATCTACCTGATGGGGGACGCGGGGTTTGCGTCTGAACACGATCAGAAGGTGGCGCGGAAAGCGGCTTTTGTTCTCTGCGGAGGAAAGTTGACACCGGGGAGCGTTGTGTCTGAGCAGTACTTGCTGGATATCGAGCGCGAGGCCTTTCTCTCCCTGTGCGGTGAGCGAAAGACGCAGGAGCGTATTGCTTTCACCCTCAAGACCGGGAAGCCGTTAAGAAACTAGCATGCGCAGCCGGATCGACCTGATCGTTTTCGTCGCCGTGATTTTGACATTTCCGTGCGCGTTTGAAACCGGACTTGCGCTAGAACAGAGCCGCGCAGGTTCACTCGATGAATCGGGCCAGTTGACGGTGGATGGCCGAATGATTCCGTATCGAATTCGCAATCTGCCGGTGAGTTCTTTTCCCGAGTTGCCATCGCCGGTTGCCGCGGTGCTTTCGGATCGGGGGTGTGTTATTCCGCAGACCTATGAGGCCAAGCGGCCGGAGAATGTGGTGCATGGGAGCCTGGAGCGGCCGGGTTCGAGCGATTGGGCGGTGCTTTGTTCTGCTCGGGACAAGGTCACTTTACTGATTTTTTTCGCGAGTGCGCCTGCGAGTGAGCCGCTTGTGCTGGGTTCTGCGAGCAAAATGGACCGGCTGCAGCCGCATGATGCGACCGGGCAGTTGGGGTTTAACTGGGGGATCGATCCGGCGGGGCCTCGGCGCATTCGGGATGCCCAGGCTGGGATGGATCACCGGCCGCCTGCTCCTGATCACGATTGCCTGGCCGACAGCGTCGTCGATCACAAGACGGTCTATCATCTATACCGGAATGGTGGGTGGGAGACGGTGCGCATCGAATAGCGGCAAGCGCGTATCTAATTGAGGGTTGGCAAGGAGCTGAATCATGCAGGAAGCGGTTGTTGTGAGTGCGGTCCGGACTGCGGTGGGACGTGCGGGGCGGGGGGCTTTTGCTACTACGCGCCCCGACGATCTGGCTGCGATTGCGGTGCGGGGGGCGCTGGGTCGCGTTCCGGGGCTTGATTCGGCGGAGATTGATGATGTGATTCTGGGCTGCGCGATGCCTGAGGCGGAACAGGGCTGGAACCTGGCGCGGACGGTGGTTTTGAGGACGGGGCTGCCGGTTGGCATTGGTGGCGTTACGGTTAACCGGCTTTGCGCTTCGGGGTTGCAGGCGGTGGCGCAGGGGGCTATGCAGATTCAGGGTGGGGCGGCGACGGCGATTGTGGCGGGTGGTGCGGAGTCGATGAGCATGATTCCGATGGGGGGCGTTAAGCCTAGTCCGAACCCGTGGCTGGGGGAGCATTATCCCGCATCTCTTCTAACTATGGGACTTACGGCTGAGAGGGTGGCACGGCATTACGGGATTTCGCGTGACGACCAAGATGCGTTTTCGCTGGGGAGCCACGAGAAGGCGCTTGCTGCTCAGGCGGCTGGGCGATTTGATGAGGAGATTGTGCCGGTGACGGTGGATCTGGCTTCTCCGAATGGGAAGCCGGGCAAGCCTAGTGTCTCGCAAGTTATTGTTTCTAAAGACGAAGGACCGCGAGCGGATACTTCGATCGAGGCACTGGGGAAGCTGAAGCCGGCGTTTCATGCCCAGGGGAGTGTGACGGCGGGGAATTCTTCGCAGACTTCGGATGGGGCGGCGGCAGTGGTTTTGATGTCGGCGGAACGCGCCCGGGAGCTTGGGCTGAAGCCGCTGGGGCGTTTTGTGGCTTATGCGACGGTCGGCTGTTTGCCGGAGGAGATGGGTGTCGGGCCGATTTATGCGATTCCCAAAGTGCTGAGGCAGGCAGGCTTAACGCTTGATGAGATTGGACTTATCGAGCTGAATGAGGCGTTTGCGGCGCAGTCGCTGGCGGTGATTCGGACACTGGGACTGGATCCGGCTCGGGTGAATGTGAATGGCGGTGCGATCGCTCTTGGGCATCCGCTGGGGTGTACCGGGGCTAAGCTTACGGCGTCGATCCTGGCGGAGATGGAGCGTCGGCAGGTGCGCTACGGCATGGTGACGATGTGCGTTGGCGGGGGAATGGGCGCTGCCGGGATCTTTGAGCGGGTGAATTGAGGGCTCTGTCGGACCCTTATGCAATGAATGGGGTTTGTTGCGCAATGTTAGGGGACTGATGTGCAATCGGTGGCGCCCAAAGTGCAATCCCCGGGGTACGTTGCGCAGTGTTTGGGATGAAAGTGCAATGGCAGGAGCCTTCGGGGGCGTCCTGCCATTTGCTTTTGAAACTAAGCTGGGCTGACCTAGATAAGCTTAGGCCTTTTTGGCTGCTGCCGGCTTGGCCGGAGCGGCGGTCACGAGCGTCTTGAGACGGGCGTTGAGGCGGCTCTTGTAGCGGGAGACGGTGTTCTTATGGAGGACGCCCTTCTGGACGCTCTTGTCGAGAGCGGAGACGGTGGCCTTGAACTGCTCCTGTGCGACCTTGACGTCGCCGGCAGCGATGGCTTCGCGCAGGAGGCGCAGGCTGCCGCGGACGCGGGTACGGTTGGCACGGTTGACCTCGGTCTTGGTGACGGTCTGACGGGCGCGCTTAAGGGACGATACATGATTTGCCATGGTAAGTTTCTGATCCTTCTAGGTCCCGGCGACCGGGAATTTGATTGCCCGTTGCCGGGTGGAATGCGTGCGGAGACGCATCCCTCGCAATTTCTTAGTTTACGCGAAGGGTGGTTTGGGGTCAATTGTGTTCTGCGGTCAGCCATTGCCGGATTTCAGGCGAAGGAAAAGGGAATGACCCCCGGGGGGAGGGTATTAATTTTCTGGGTACGGGGAGGGGTTATCTTCTGGTAAAGGGCGGATTGAAGGCCGACCAACCCTAGCTGGAAAGGGTTTTGGGATCGCGCCGTATGCAACCTGCGCGGCATAGAGGAGGCGGGCTCCGGCCGGGCCTTCGATGGCTGCGATGAGCATGCCGTGGGCGACGCAGGCGATGAAGTCGCGGATGTTGTCAGCGCCTGAGAGCGGGGGCAGGGCACTGCGATAGGCGTGTTGCGCCTCCCGTTCGGATGCGAAGTCGCTTTTTTCCTTCGCCTTGGCTGCTTCCAAACCGTTTGCGTAGGCCTGGCAGCATCGGTCGACCGCGGGATTAATCGCGGCGGCGTCGGATTGGGATGGGGGAATCGTTGGCATCTCGTCGGAGTTCGCTGCTGCTTTGAGGAGGTCATCCAGGGTGGTTGTGGAATTGATTTTGAAATCCTGAAGGCGGGACTTGGGGTCTTTGAGCATGCAGATTTCTCCTGTGATGTGGATGCTTATCTGCATTGTGCGCTTTTGGGTGGTAATTCTCTGCAAATGGATGGGAATCTCAGGTCTTAGAAACGAAGCCATCGACAAACTCAGGGCAAGCTCTGGGATGCGCTCATTCTTAGGTATCGATTGCATGCGGTGCTCAACTCAGTTTCAATGAGTGCATTGGCCTGTTGGCAACAGTTGAGAACAAGCCAACGATTGAACAGCCGAGCAATTCAGCGGCTAAACGGCAGTGATCGCCACGACTTTGCTGTCTCGCAATGCCTTAATCTCGCGCATTGGTGGCTGGCCGAAAAACCGCCTGTATTCGCGATTGAACTGACTTGGGCTTTCGTAGCCGACTTCGAACGCTGCACTTGCCGCATCCATTTCCCCCGTGAGCATCCGCTGCCGCGCGGCATGAAGGCGAAGCTGCTTTTGAAATTGAAGCGGAGTCATCGCCGTGAGAGCGCGAAAGTGGTGGTGCAGCGTTGACATAAGTTTCGCAAAGAATGGAATGTCCTGCGGAGCGTCTAGAAGATCCATCATCCGGCAACACGAGTTGACCAGATCAACCGTGGTCACCCCGATAGCCATTCCGCTCGTGCCTGAGGTTGCATCCAGAACATGAACTTCTTCTGTGTGGAGAATCTCCCTGACAGCGGACATATCCAGCTTCAGGAAGAAGGCAAGATAGGGGACCTCTTCGCTGGCCGAAATTACCCGGCTCACGACCGGCAGTTCCAATGACGTCAGGAGAAATCGCGACTGCCCAAAGACATAGCTCGTCTTACCGAGATTTACTTGCTTCCTTCCTTGCGCGGGGACGAGAAGGCTCGGCTCGTAGGCACATGGATTCGGGACCGTCGGAGCAGTGCAGCGATAAAGTATCAGCCCCGGCACTTCCGTTGCACGTTCGCCCAACTTGCCGAGCGAATTGCTAATCTTGACTGCTAGCTCGTTTAGAAGTTGAGAGAGTCTGGACGCATTTATGTTGTTAGTTTTCGTATGTTTTAGCATCTCCCAAGGTATACCCTCTCCTCTTCTAAGGATAACCGGCGGCGACCACAGCTCACTCAAAAATCGCGTTGACCGGATGAATAGGCAACAATTCGGAAGAATTGAGCTACCGCTGATGAATCTTACGTAGCTAGGGTTGAAGTGAGGAGTAAAACAAGATGAAAACACGAAAGCTCGGAACATTGGAAGTCTCAGAAATGGGATTTGGCTGCATGAGTATCAGCGCCAACTACGGTCCCGCCGCTGATAAGAATCAGGGTATCGAGGTGATTCGGGCAGCTCATGAAAAGGGGGTTACGTTCTTCGATACAGCCGAGGTCTACGGACCGTACACAAACGAAAAGCTTGTCGGAGAGGCGTTGGAACCCGTTCGCGGCAGAGTCGCCATCGCAACCAAATTTGGATTTCGACAATGAAAAGGGCGGTATCCTGAACAGCCAGCCGGAGCACATCAGGAAAGTAGTTGAGGAATCCCTGAAGCGCCTCAGAATCGACCGGATCGATCTGTATTACCAGCACCGGGTGGATCCCAACGTGCCAATTGAAGATGTAGCTGGTGCGGTGAAAGAACTCATCGCAGAAGGCAAGGTCTTACACTTTGGCATCTCTGAGGCGAGTGCGAAAACAATCCGCCGGGCGCATGCGATTCTGCCGGTGAGCGCAGTGCAGACCGAATACTCGCTCATGATCAGAGATGTAGAGAAAAACGGCGTGCTGAAGACTTGCGAAGAGTTGGGAATCGGCTTCGTCCCATGGGGACCGGTTGGACAGGGCTATCTGACTCGAAAGATCGATGCTGAAACGAGGTTCGATCCGAAGCTGGACATGCGCTCGACGTTCCCTCGCTTCTCTCCTGAAACCATATCCGCGAACACGCCGATTATTGAACTGGTCAAGAAGTTTGCTGAGAAGAAGAACGCCACGGCGGCGCAATTGTCCTTGGCCTGGCTGCTTGCGCGAAAGCCATTCATTGTTCCGATTCCCGGCACACGTAAGCTCGATCACTTGAACGAAAACTTGGGAGCCATCAATGTTCAACTGACTCCAGATGATCTTCGCGAGATCGACAGCGCCTTCTCCGCAATCGAAGTGCACGGTGGCCGGATGAATGAAGAGCAAATGAAGGTGGTTGACCAAACAGCGTAACCGGTCATTGGAAGAGTGGTGGTTGAGTTGTCGATGAGCACATTATCGCCAATGCGCTCATCGAGGTTTGACGGATAACCTTGAGCCTGCTTGTGTCCACTTGTGAAATCTAGTTGGGTCTCGATATCGAGTTGATGGGGACCCGGACAGGCTTTGTCGATTTGTTATGAAATCGCTGTCGTTTTCCTCACGCTATGCGAGTTGGACCCATGTGTAAAGGGAACCTCGGGCCATCGAGGCCCTCGGATAAGACTTTATACGTCAGCTTATGCGGGGGTTAAAACCCCCGCTTACCTTCCGGAAGAACAAAGGCGGAAGCAGAACTTTCGCTTTTCCACCCCACGGACGAAGACCTGTCCGCGGGGAGCCCGGTGCGCTCCAGGATGACAACGGTTTTGGTGGGTTCCGGATTGGTGGTTCCCACCCTTTCCGCACAGGCGCGGGAAGGATGGGGCACCGGCAGATTTCTCCTGTGGCGCGTGAGTATTGGGAATGCTTATCCGCATTGTGCGCTTTTGGGTGGTAATTCTATGCAAGTGGCGCCTGAGTCAGTTCTTTTCCTAAGTGCGCTGGGGTTGGTGCGCCTTGCAGGGAGACGAAACGTTGCGGTTCGCAACAGGCTTTACTGAGTCGCGCAAGGTCAGACTGCATTTCCCGGTCGGTTCCTAATGACGCAAGCGTGGAATCGAGTATTGCGGCTGCGCCAGTGTCGATTGGACGTGCAATGCTGTAGTGCATCCATTTGCCGTCGCGCCGGGCGCTGACAATGCCGGCATTACGAAGGTAGGCGAGGTGACGGGATATCTTCGGCTGGCTTTGCCTAAGTATTTCCACGAAATAACAGACACAGACCTCACGGCCATTCATCAGGTTGAGCAGCCTGAGGCGAGTGCGGTCCGCGAGAGCTGCGAAGAGGGCAGCGAGATCGAAGGAGTAGGAGACGCGAGCCATGTTTTCATAATATACGCCTTGACGAATATATATATCGTCACATATATTTGCCTTGGCATATACGAAAGGAAATAGATGGAAACTGCCGTTCAAGTGAAAGAGGAAGTGAAGCACAAATATGGCAGCGCCGCCCGCGCCGTTTCAGAGACAGGCAATTTTCAGTCGTGTTGTGATCCCGGCCTTCGCTGCTGCGATCCAATCACGAGCAACCTTTACAGCGCTCATGAGACCGGGCTCGTCCCCGAGAGGGCGGTTCTGGCTTCGCTCGGGTGCGGTAACCCGACCGCGCTGATTGAGTTGAAGCCGGGCGAAGTGGTGCTGGATCTCGGGTCGGGAGGAGGCATTGATGTGCTGCTGTCTGCGCGCCGCGTTGGTGCTGCCGGTAAGGCATACGGGTTGGACATGACCGACGAAATGCTTGCGCTTGCCCGCGAAAATCAACGGCAGGCAGGAGTGGAAAATGTTGAATTCCTGAAGGGCGAGATTGAAAACATTCCGCTTCCTAATGCCTCGGTCGATGTGGTGATTTCTAATTGCGTCATCAATCTGTCGGCGGACAAAGGCCGGGTTCTGCGGGAAGCCTTTCGTGTGTTGAAGCCGGGCGGCAGGTTTGCGGTTTCTGATGTGGTGGTGCGCGGGTTCGTGCCTGAATCAGTGCGCGAGAGCAAGCTTCTGTGGGTTGGGTGCATTGCTGGCGCGCTCGAAGAGCAGGAGTATCAGGCGAAGCTGACGCAAGCGGGTTTTACGGACGTATCGATCGAGCCGACACGGACCTACAACATCGAAGACGCGCGTCACTTTCTGACTGAGGCTGGGATCGAGGTGGATGCCATTGCGCACGAAGTAAAAGACAAATTCTTCAGTGCGTTTATCCGTGGCGTAAAGCCGACTGCGTCGTGCTGTGAACCGGGTTGCTGTGGCTCAATAAGCCAAGCCGGGAGAGGATGATCGGCATGGCGGCTCACTACAATGTTTTGTTTCTCTGCACTGGAAATTCAGCCCGCTCGATCATGGCGGAAGCGATTCTGAATCATAAGGGCAGGGGTGGATTTACCGCGTACAGCGCGGGCAGCCATCCGTCTGGAGTGCCTCGACCTGAGGCAGTCCAGCAGATTGAATCTGCGGGCATATCCACGGCTGGATTGCGAAGCAAGTCATGGGATGAGTTTGCAGTGCCTGGCGCGCCTCACATGAATTTTGTCTTTACGGTGTGCGACAACGCTGCCAATGAACCGTGCCCATACTGGCCAGGGCAACCGATGACGGCTCATTGGGGTATACCGGATCCCGCGACGGTGCAAGGGAGTTCCGTGGAGATCGCTCGCGCGTTCCGTGACGCGTTCACTGTGCTCGATCGCAGGATTCGGCTGTTTCTTTCATTGCCGTTGGCTACCTTGCAGCAACTCGCCATTCAGAAAGAAATTGAAAAGATTGGCAAGTCATGAAGCCAACGCTCTTGCGCCGCGTGGTTGCCGAGTTTGTCGGAACGCTGATGCTGCTTGCTGCAGTTGTCGGTTCGGGAATCATGGGAGAACGACTCGCAGCAGGTAACGTCGCTGTTGCTCTGCTTGCCAATACGCTTGCGACAGGAGCGGCGCTGATCGCGATCATCCTTGCATTTGGCCCTGTCTCTGGGGCGCACTTGAATCCTGCGGTTACGTTGGCCGATGCCTGGGTGGGGGGTATTCGCTGGCGCGAGACTCCGGTGTACATATGCGCTCAATTGGCAGGGGCCGTTGCCGGAGTAGTCGTGGCCCATCTGATGTTTGGTTTAGCGCTTTTTTCGGTCTCAACTCGTGTGCGTAGCGGGGCTGCGCAGGCATTCAGTGAATTCATCGCCACATTTGGGCTTTTGGCCGTGATCTGGGGGTGTGCGCGAACGCGACCCTCCGCCGTGCCGTTCGCGATTGGCACTTATGTCACGGCAGCGTATTGGGTCACGGCATCGACATCTTTTGCAAATCCAGCGGTCGCCCTTGCGCGCTCTTTGACCAATACATTTGCCGGGGTACGGCCAGTGGATGTGCCCGCCTTCGTTGGAGCACAGCTTGCTGGAGCGGCAGGTGCAACGCTTCTGTTCCGATGGTTGATTCCTCGTCATGCAGAAAATCAACCGCAGAATTCTTGTCCTAGAGAATGATGGTAGATTTCGACAGGCAGAAAAGCAGAAGCGGATCCTTCGCTGCGTTCCAGAATGACAACGGTTTTGGAGGACGCGGGATTTGTGGTTCCCACCCTTTCCGCAAAGGCGCGGAAAGGATGGGGCACCCGGCAGATTTCTCCTGTGGCGCGTAAGTGTGAGGAATGCTTATCTGCATTATGCGCTTTTGAGAGGTAATTCTATGCAATGGGATTGGAGATGGGTGGAGTGAAATCCCAAGCCTCAGAAGCGAGACCTTGCCGCCCTCGGGTTTCAGACTTGGGCCGCCCGCCGGCCAACGCTCCTGCGCAGGTTGCGGTGCGCACTTCAATCGTCAGGTCAATGAGTTATTGCACGAGGAAGCCTATTTCTAGACGATGCACCCAGCTGAGATGACGCCGCTCATGGGGAGCATAAATTAGCGCAGGTGTCAGGGTTCAAAGATCAGAGATCAGGGAACAGAAATCAGAAATCGAAAATTCGCACTTGACATTGACAGATAATCCACTACCATACGGTTGTGGATCAATTGGGCACAACATTTGCGGCTTTGTCTGATCCAACCCGGCGGGCGATGATCGAACGGCTCTCACACGGGCCTGCCTCTGTGCATGGATTGACAGAACCGTTTGCACTCTCGCAGCAGATGATTTCAAAACATATCGCCTACCTGGTACGGGCGCGGATTGTCGTCAAGACGAAGCGTGGCCGAGAGAGTGTGTGCACGCTCAGGCCCGAGGCGATTAAGAAAGTCAGCGACTGGGCGATCAGCTATCGCCGATTCTGGGAAGAGAGTTTCGACAAGCTGGAAGAGGTTGTGAAGCAAATGAAAAAAGAGGAGGTCAGAGATGACAGAAAACACGGTCAGAGAAATTGAGCGGATGGTTGTCACAAGAGTTTTTGATGCCCCACGCGAGTTGGTTTGGAAGGCGTGGACAGACCCGAAGTACATCATGCAGTGGTGGGGGCCGAAGGGCTTTACTGCGCCTGTTTGCAAGATGGATTTTCGCGTTGGAGGAAAACTTCTCTGCTGCATGAATGCGCCGGATGGGCAGCTCTGCGGCTGGAATGCGGTTGAATACCACGAGATTGTTCTGCACGAGAAGATCGTTTCCTCCATGTATTTTTCGGACTCGAAGGGAAACAAGATCGATCCGGCGGAATTAGGAATAGAACATGAGGCCATAGAGGGTGCGTACGACGTGACCATCTTTGAGAATCTCGGAAACGGCCAGACGAAACTCACATTCATTGGAAATGATCCCATGGAAAGCGCGAAAGATAGCGGTCAAATGGAAGGCTGGATCGAGATACTCGATAAAGTTGCCGCCGTTGTTGCGGAGCTGGCGCATGCGAAATAAGAAGCTGAAGCTTTGACGATCGTCATGTGCGAGCTACTGAACATGAAGTAAAGGCAGGCGCAACCGAACATGCAGAACTTGGCTACTGGAGAGAGCTATGCGAAAAAACATTCTGACACTCATAACTGTGCTGCTCTCGAGTCTCGCTGGCACTGGAGTTAGCGCGTCAGGAGTTCCTATGAACGCAGAAAGTAAAACTGGATACGCACCGATTCATGGCATGCAGCTCTACTACGAGATTCATGGCCAAGGTAAGCCGATGGTTCTGCTCCACGGCGGAATCACCGCTTTCGAAGGCTTTGGCACTAATATCGATGCTCTGGCGAAGTCCCGTCAGGTGATTGCGGTGCATTTGCAAGGACATGGAAACACCGCCGACATCGATCGTCCTTACCGCTTTGAAGCACTGGCCGATGATGTAGCCGCTCTGGTCGCGTACCTGAAGCTGGGGAAAATTGACTTGGTCGGCTATTCATTCGGTGGAGATGTCGCATTGCAAACTGCTATACGACATCCCGAAGTCGTCGATCACCTGGTGGTGATTTCCTCTGTGATGGCCCAAACCGGATTCTATCCGGAAGGGCTTGCCCTGTTCGCAGAGATGAGCAAGAACGCACCGATGCTTGCAGACAGCGTCAAAAAGTCACCACTTGCGACGATGTACCCGAAGACGAACTGGGAAACGTCATTCAAAAAGATGGGAGAACTGACCAGCACGCCATTTGACTGGTCAGCGCAGGTCAAGGCTCTCAAGGAACCGACACTTTTGGTCTTTGCCGATGCAGATGCCGTTCGCGCTGACCATATCATTGAATTCTACAAGGCTCTCGGTGGCGCACAACGGGACGCCGGACTAGACGGATCGATGAGGTCAATGGCACAGTTGGCCATCCTTCCCGGCACGACTCACTACAACATCATTGCTAGCCCGTCGTTGGCCGTCGTAATCGGTGAGTTCTTGGGGCGATAGTCCGATTCGGCGCGCGGGCAACGCCGCGCACTAGTTTATCGGCTCATTCCAACTGCGGGATTTGGGATTGGTGGTTCCTACTCTTTCCGCAAAGGCGCGGAAAGGATGAGGCATGCGGGTCGTTCCTCAAAATAAGAATGCGCCAAAGGTGCTTTAGATATGGGCGTGGTATAGGATTCTCCCCACAAGGAGAAAGCTCATGGGGCGTCGACTATTCCTGACACGATTAGCGCAGTTGGCTGCTCTACCGTTCGTTGCGGCTGGTAGTTCTCTGGAGGGGCAGGCCGCCCACAGGCCGCTCAAGATTGTGATGAAGAGTGCGTGGGGCTCCGATGATCCAACCAAAGCGGCATTCCCCTTCCTGCACGGGTTGGCGCTCGCAGAAGCGGGACACGAGGTGCAGATTTTTCTGCTGGGGGAAGCAGTCGGACTGATGCGAAAGACACTGGCCAACTCGGTTACGCCAGTCGGATGGCCGCCCGTGGGCGAAACGCTGGATAAACTCGCCGCTAAGCATATCCAGATCTATGCTTGTGGGGCATGCTCGCGTGCCAGAGGCGTGACCGAAGCCGATCTGAGCAATTATGGGGCGAAGTACGGTAATCCGACAATATTTGTGTCGTTGATTGAATGGGCTGACCGCGTGATCACAGAATAGCTCCTCTATTGGATGATTGAGATCGGCCAACTTGTGTCATAGATGGATTGGTTTAGACCCTTTGGTCACTCCTCAACCACCTGCCGCTCCCTTTGACGCTCGGGGCCATCGAGGCCCCTCATAAAAACTCGCTGTGGCGTCGTTAAATGCCGAGGCTGAAGCCTCGGCTTACCTTAGAAACAGATCCTTCGTCGCACTCAGGTTGGCGACAAGAAACGCGAAGGCAAAAGCGAGTTCCCTTTGAGAATGAGGGACAGAAAAAGCAAAGGCGACAGCGGGAGTGCCGTTGGGGTCAACGGCGGAGCGGGATCAGGTTGCGGAGGCTGGGGTTGCGGAGGTAGAGGGCTAGCCAGGCGAGGATCGCGAAGATGGCGGGGAAGATTATGGGGAAGGTTGGGTCGCCGGCTCGGAGGTGGATGGAGATGGCTCCGCCGAGGAAGCCGGTCAGGAGGATTGCGCCGAGGATTGAGGTTTGCGGGATGGCGTAGATGATGGTGCAGATGGCGAGCAGGGTTCCGATGGGGAGGCTGAGGCTGGCGGGGATGCCGAGGTGGGCGAAGGCGTCGATGACTGGCTGAGGTTTGAGGAACTTTCCGAGGCCGTCGAGGAGGCAGAAGAGAACTACCAGTCCGGTGAGGATTCGCCCGGTCCATCGGGCTCCCTTTGAGGGCTGGATTGCGTTTGCTGGCGGCATGGACTTTCTCCGTTGCTGGCGTTCCGACCAATTTACATGCGAATTGATGCCCAGTGAAGACGCTTTTGTGTGGAGCGCTGGTAAGACGGAGGATCTGTGGAAGGGTTCATTCCGCTCGCAGGGCTTGCATTGGGTCTATGGTCGCGGCGCGGCGGGCTGGGAAGTAGCAGGAGATTAACGCAACGGCGGCAAGGAACAGGGATAGTGCGAGGTAGGTGAGTGGGTCGGTCGATTTGAGTCCGTAGAGCATGCCGGAGAGGACTCGGGTTGCCAGGAACGATAGTGCCAGGCCGCAGGCGATGCCGATTGCGGTGAGGCGCATGCCCTGGCCGAGTATCTGCCGGAGAACGGCGAAGCGGTCGGCTCCGAGGGCCATGCGTATTCCAATCTCTGTGGTGCGCTGGCTGACGGAGTACGAAACGACACCGACGAGACCGATGGTGGCGAGCAGAAGCGCAACCGATCCGAATGCCGCGAGCAGGACGCCGGTGGTGTGTGCTGCGAAGAGCGGGAGTGCCATGTACTCGGAGACCGACTCCATATCCATGGGCACGATGTCGGGATCGAGCTCGAGAAGCGTGTGGCGAATTTCATTGAGAGATGGCGGCGCGTCTTCGCGGCCGCGAACGATGAGGGTGGCCCTGGAGTCGTTCGCAAAGGGGCGATAGAAGAAGGGCTGCGGATCTTCGCCGAGGCTGCGGTATTTTCCTGTGGCCGCAATGCCTATGATTTCGGTAGCCTGCTTGCCGTCTTTGAAGCTATGGCCGATGGGATTCTGGCCGGGCCAGAAGCGTCGGGCCATCTCTTCATTGATGACGGCAACGGCGGTGTCGGGATGGGTATCCGTCGACAGGAAGCCGCGTCCGCTGAGGAGGCGGATGCCCATGGCGTCGAAGTAGCCAGGCGCTACGGACGAGGTTGCAACACCGATGTCGTCCTCGCCTGGAGGCGGCGTGAAACCCTGCACCTCAATGCCGTGGATGCTACGGCCGGTGCCCAGGGGAAGCCTGTCTGCGAGGCTGGCTGAGGCGACTCCGGGAAGCGCGCGAACACGATCGAGCAATTGCCGGTAGAACTGGCTCTGCTGCGCGGGAGTGTAACCGAGGCTGCCGGGATCGAGTTCGGCGAGCGCCACACCGCGGGTGCTGAAACCAGGATCGATGGAGCGTGCATTGAAGAGGCTGCGGACGCAAAGGCCGGCGGAGATGAGCAGGACAAGGCAGACAGTAATTTGTGCGACGACAAGGCTGTCGCGCAGCCATGACCGCCGCTGACCAACGATCTGCGATTCATCACGCAATGCGCCGGTGAGCCCACGGCGGGTGGCGCGCAAGGCTGGTGCAATGCCGAAGAGGATGCCGGTGCCGGAGGCGAGCAGGAAGGCGAAGGTGAAGACGCGCCAGTCCAGAGGGACCTGGACGAAGATGGGGATCGTGACGGGCTTGAGGCTGAGGAGCACGGGAATGAGCCACCAGGTGAGCAGCATTCCTCCGGCGCCGCCGGCCAGGGAAAGGATAAGACTCTCGGTGAGCGACTGACGAATGAGCCGGATGCGGCTGGCGCCGAGAGCAGAGCGAACGGCGAGTTCGCGGCGGCGAGTGATGGCTCGGGCCAGCAACAGATTGGCGGCGTTGGCGCAGGCGATGAGCAGCACCAGACCTACGACGGCCATGAGCAGGCCGGTAAAGGCGGCGACGTATCCGCGATAAGGACCGGGAACAAGCTGGAGCGGGAAGATACGCGCCTCGCGGATTGCCTCAGATGGTCCCTTGTGAAGGGAGCTTGAGAGTACGCTGAGGTCTGCCTGGGCCTGGGCTTTGGTTGCTTCGGGCTTGAGACGACCAAGGCCGAGGAGCCAATAGGAGCCTTCGCTCGTGAGCTGCTCTGGATCGCGCGTGATGGTGGGGCCCATGGCGAGCGAGGCCCAGAAGTCTGGCTGAGAGCCGATCATTACGCTGGTAAAGCTGGGCGGTGCGACTCCGATGACGGTGAAGCTGATCCCATTGAGCTTGAGGACGCGCCCGATGACGGAGCTGTCGGCGGCAAGATGTCGCTGCCAGAAGGTGTAGCTGACGAGAATGGCGGGATGAGCTGCGCCGGTCTGGTCCTCATCTACAGGGAAGGCGCGACCGAGAATTGGATCGACGCCGGCGACGGAAAAGAAGTTGCTCGAAACCAACTGACCGAAGACCTGCTGGCCTTGGCCATGGTCGCTCCAACTGACGGGGCGCGGATCGCCATCGAAGGCAGCGAAGCCGGAGAGCGTGTGGTTGTGATCGCGCAGCAACGTGTATGCCGGGTAGCTGAGCGGCATGTGGCTTTCAAGCCCCGAGGCCTTGCCATTGCGCAGCATGACCTCGACGACGCGATTGGCATCGGTGACCGAGGGCGGCAGAAAGAGCATTGCATTGACGAGAGTAAAGATCGTGGTATTCGCGCCAAGGCCGAGGATAAGCGAGAGGATAACGGTGATGGTGAATGCGGGTGATTTGCGGAGTTGCCGCAAGGTGTAGCGTATGTCGGCCCAGATGGATTCCAGTGTGGGCCACTGCCAGACTTCGCGGCTGCGCTCTTCGAGGACCGTGGAGTTGCCGAAGGCGAGGCGAGCGGCGCGCTCCGCCTCCTTTCGGCTCATGCCTTCGCGCATGAACTGCTCTGTCCGTGCTTCCATGTGATCACGCATTTCTTCGGCGAGTTCGTTGAAGAGTGCCCTGCGGCGGAAGACTTGCGGTAGCCATTGCATGGAAGCCTCTTTTCAGTTGGCGCTTGTTTTGCCCGGATTGAGGACCAGGGTGATGCCTTCGAACATGCGTTCAAAGCTGGAGATTTCTTGTTCCAGATGAGAAAGCCCGGCTGTGGTGAGGCGGTAGGTTCTAACGCGTCGGTTCGTTGCCGAAACACCCCACTCGGCCTTGACGAGCTTTGCCTTGAGCAGCCGCTGGAGAGCGGGGTAGAGTGAGCCTTCTTCTACCTGGAGGAGGTTTTTGGATCGCTGCTGGATGTGCTGGACGAGCGCGTAGCCGTGTGCGGGCTGGCGCCGCAGCGATTCCAGGATCATCATTTCGAGTGCTCCGGGAAACAGGTCTCTGGTCATGGGGTTCTCGCAGACTTGTTTGCTACAGGCATAGAGTAAAACAGTATAGATGCATTGTCAACTGCAGTATTTGCGGGCTTGATTTATGCGACCGGGACAGGGGTGGATGGGCTGTGAAGCGGAGTTCGGTTATCTACTATGGGAATGAATGAATTCTGATATGAACCAAACTTGGTAGCGCATATTCACGTTGGTGCGCTTGACGGGGGGAGTGGGTGGCGCTACTCTTTGCGCAGATACAGGATTTGGCCGCCTATGCCAACCCGCTCCGCAGTACAGCCGTGAACGGCACGGTACGTTTGTGGGGCGCGTCCTGTGTTGAATCCCGCCAATCGTTGAAGACGGACGGAAAACGTCCGATCGATATTCTCAAGCATCTAAATTGTCATCGCTTGCCGCGGGCTGAGTCCGTGGCCATGGAGGCTGTCTGAAGATCGCTCTGGAGATTACACCAAACCTCGAGCCCCTGTTTGGGACCCGCGACGAAAATTTGAGATTGATGGAAGACTCTCTCGGGGTACGGATCGATCTCCGCTCCGATGCAGTTCAGGTGCAGGGGTCAGAGGAAAGCGTAGGCCGGGTGAAGAGGATCTTTGCGGATTTTGAGGCGCTGCGGCGGGCGGGTATCCATCCTTATAATGGCGAACTCCATTCGATGCTGAAGATTGTGGTGGCTGATCCGAACGTTACGCTGGCGGCTGTGGCGGAGGCGGCGAAGCAGCGGACTACGGGCGTGAAGGCCGGGATCAAGCGCGCGGTGTTGCCGAGGTCGGTCAACCAGGCTCGGTATGTTGAGGCCATTGAGAAGAGCGACATGGTCTTTGGCGTAGGGCCGGCGGGTACGGGCAAGACTTATCTTGCGGTAGCTATGGCCGTGGCTGCGATGAACGCCAAGAAGGTGAGCCGGATTGTGCTGGTGAGGCCGGCGGTGGAGGCAGGCGAGCGGCTGGGATTTTTGCCGGGGAGCCTGCAGGAGAAGGTCGATCCTTACCTGAGGCCGCTGTATGACGCGCTCTACGATCTGTGGGAGCCGGAGAAGGTCGACAAGATGCTGGAGAAGAACATCATCGAGGTGGCTCCGCTGGCGTTTATGCGCGGGCGAACGCTGAATGATGCCTTCATCATCATGGACGAGGCACAGAATACGACGACTGAGCAGATGAAGATGTTCCTGACGCGGTTGGGGAATAATTCGAAGGCCGTGATTACGGGAGACATTACTCAGATCGACTTGCCGAATCCGAAGAAGTCGGGGCTGGTGGAGGCGATCAACCTGCTGGGTGGCGTGGAGGGGATTCAGTTCTGCCACTTTGAGGATTGCGATGTGGTGAGGCATTGCCTGGTACAGCGGATTATTCGCGCTTACGAGGGGAAGAGTCAGCAGCGGGTGCTGCCGCTGGAGATGGCGGATGTTGCGGGGGAGCCGGGTTCGCAGCGGGATGGAATTGGTGTAAAGACGCCGGTGAAGCCGCAGTAATTCGGAGAATTGTGTATCCCATCCTTTCCACAAAAAGCGTGGAAAGGATGGGGCACCCACAGATATGGGTTCCGGATCTCGTTCCCTCTGAGCCGCAATAAATTTTCAGATCACGTATCATCATCAGTAGCCGGGGCGGTCGTAAGTGACTGCCCCGTTGCACGATGATCCTCTTCGACCCAGACGAACCGGAGGCAGCCAACGGCTTTCCTGAACTTGGGCCGGCGCTTGTGCTTCCGTCCCGACCGACCCTCATGCGCTATCTGCGCGAGGCACAGAAGGCTGTGGCCCTGAAGGGCGAGGTTACGGTGATGCTGACGACGGATCGCGGGATTCGCGGGCTGAATCGGAGATTTCGCAAAAAAGACAAGGCCACGGATGTGCTGTCGTTTCCAGCTAATCCGGCATTCGGCGCGGCGGGCGACTTGGCGATCTCAGTGGAGACAGCTGCGCGGCAGGCGGCGGAGCAAGGGCATCGGCTTTCTGTTGAGGTGAGGGTGCTGATGCTGCATGGGCTGCTGCATCTGGCTGGGTTTGATCATGAGACGGATAAGGGCGAGATGGCGGCCCGGGAGCGGCGGTTGAGGACAAAGCTTGGACTGCCGCTGGGGTTGATTGAGCGGAGTGGGGATAGTGGTCTCCCACCCTTTCCGCAAAGGCGCGGAAAGGATGGGGCACCCAGAGGGAAGGGTGGGGCAGCAGCCGTTCTCCCACCCGTTCCGCAAAGGCGTGGAACGAGTGGGGCACCTGCAGCCGCTGGGTTGAGGACTGCGCGATGAGTGTCTATTCGATTGGCATCATTGTTGTGCTGGCGGCGATTGTGACGCTCGCGGCTTACATGACGCGGGTGTACTCGGAGTATGGGAAGATTCTCTCGCGCGAGGTGCAGGACAATCTTGACGCCTGGGAGCAGTTTGTAGAGCCGCGGCTTTGGATGTCGCGGGAGCGGGCTTCGCTCTCTGCGGCGGTGCTGATGCACCTGGCTACGGGGTTGGTGGCGCTGGAGTTTGGTGCGGTGCTCTTTGACCGTACCGGGTTGATGTCACGGCCGAGCCTTGAGGAATTTGCGCAGGCGGTGCTGGGCGTGATTCTAGTGGCGGTCTTCTGCACGCAGGTGCTGCCGTTTCTTCTCTTTCAACGCACGCGCGGGACCTGGGTTGTGGCGCTGCTTTGGCCGGTGAGACTGCTGCTGTTTCTGGTTATGCCGGTGACGCTGCTGGTGAGCTTTCTGCTTTCGGTAGCGACGCTTGCGGAGGAGGCGGTGACGACCGAAGAGGAGGCTGCGGGCGATGTGGAAGCGCTGCTGGAGGCGGGCGAGGAAGAGGGAATTCTGAAGGAGAGCGACCGCGACCTGGTGCGCTCGGCGGTGGAGTTTGGCGGCAAGCTGGTGCGGGATGTGATGACTCCCAGGCCGAAGGTGTTTGCGGTGCCGGAGTCGATGACGCTTGAGGCATTTCTCGAGACACTCATGGAGAATAACTACTCGCGGGTGCCGGTGTATGCGGGGACGCTGGATGCGATTACGGGGATTGCGTTTACGCATGATCTGCTGCAGATTTCGGATGAGGAGGCGAAGCGGCTGACGGTGGCGAGTATTCAGCGGCCGGCAGCTCTGGTTCCGGAGACGAAGAAGGGTTATGAGCTGCTACGCGAGATGCAGCGCGAGAAGCAGCATATGCGCGTGGTGATTGACGAATATGGCGAAGTCGCCGGCCTGGTGACGATTGAGGATCTGCTGGAAGAGATTGTAGGCAACATCAGCGACGAGCATGAGGATGAAGAGGACGCGCGAGTCGAAGATGCGCAGCCGGAGGGTGATGGTGTGTGGCTGGTGCCAGGGGGATTTTCGGTGGATCGGCTTGAGGAACTGGCGGGCGAGGAATGGCAGCCTAAAGAAAATTACGAAGCTCAGACCGTGGGCGGGCTGGTGAGCGAGGCAGTGGGGCGGATTCCACTGCAGGGCGAGGTAGTGGAGGTTGGCGGCCTGCGGATGGAAGTGGTGACTTCGTCAGATCGGCGCGTGGAGCAGATTCGCGTTCATGTGCCGCGCGAAGAAAATACAGTCAATGGGGCGTTGTCTGACGAAGATGATGTGAGTACAGAGAAGATTCCCAGCGGACGGGAAGTGGAGTAGAGATTGCGATCTGGATTTGTTTCGATTGTGGGTAGGCCAAACGCGGGCAAGAGCACGCTGCTGAATGCGCTGGTGGGCGAGAAGGTGGCCATTGTTACGAGCAAGCCGCAGACTACGCGCAATCGGATCACCGGCGTGCTGGAGGTGCCGTCGAAAGGCAAGAGGCCCGCGGCGCAGATTGTGTTTGTGGATACTCCTGGAGTGCATAAGCCGGGGACGCAGCTTGACCGGCGCATGATGCAGGAGGTTCACGATGCGCTGGAGACTCGGGATGTTGTGATCCTGCTGGTGGATGCTAGCAGGGAGATGAGAGTCGCGGAGAAAGCGGAGTCTGCAGAGTCGGCCGAGAAAGCGGAGTCAGCTCCTGAACCTTCACGGTCCAAGGGCGATTGGCGGAGTGAGGATGAGTTTGTTTTGAGCCTGGTGCGGAAGCTGGATTGTCCGGTGTTTCTGGTAATCAACAAGATCGATCTGGTTCGGCGGGAGGAGTTGCTGCCGATGATCGATTCGCTGAGCAAGCAGTTTGTGTTTGCTGAGGTGATTCCGATCAGTGCGCGGAAGCGCGATGGGCTGGAGATGCTGATTGAGAAGCTGGTGGAGAAGCTGCCGCAGGGCGAGCGGTATTTTCCGCCGGAACAGTTTACGGATCAGCCGGAGCGGTTTCTGGTGGCGGAGCTGATTCGCGAACGGATTTTGATGGAGACGGGCGAGGAGGTTCCGTATGCCTCGGCTGTGGTGATTGAGCAGTGGGAGGATCCGGCGCCCGTTACGGGGAAAGCGAAGAAGGCGCGGCCGGTGAAAGGCGGCGGGATGCTGGAGCCGAAGCTGCCGGTGACGAGGATTGCAGCGGCGATTTATTGCGAGCGTGATGGGCAGAAGGCGATTCTGATTGGCAAGGGCGGGGCGAAGCTCAAGGCGATTGGGACGGGAGCGCGCAAGGAGATCGAGTCACTGTTGGGGACGCGGGTGTTCCTGGAGCTGCATGTGATTGTGGAGCCGGGATGGCGGGAGTCGCGGGGGTTTATCGACACGCTGGATTGGCGGAAGCAGCTTGAAGATATGGCGGAGCAGCAGGCGATTGAGGATGTGGGGGAGTAGGCCTTCAATCCCCTGTCTCTAAAGACATACATGAGCCATCTGCCAGGAGGTTCTAATATGGGCTCGCTAAAATCTCTACTTATATGTGCGGTAATCCTATCAATATGCAAAGTTCCGCTGTTAATCGCACAAGGATGTGGCGCCACTGGACTGGCTGTTCAGGTGCTTGGCTCCGGTGGACCCGAGTCGCAGGATAAGCGTGCGTCGACCAGCTATCTCATATGGGAGAACGGCGCCGCTCGCGTGATTGTTGACGCAGGTGGTGGAAGTGCTCTCCGTTTTGGAGAGAGTGGAGCTCAGATGTCCCAGGTGGATGTCTTTCTGTTCTCCCATTTGCATGTCGATCACAGCAGCGATTTCCCCGCATTGATCTTTTCTTCCTGGTTCGAAGATCGCAAGCGCCCCCTTCCTGTGTACGGTCCTTCGGGAAACAAATTCATGCCTTCCACGACTGAGTTCGTGCATGACCTTTTCAGTGACCCGCACGGAGCCTGGCGCTATCTGAGCGACCTAGTGGAACCAGGCGCCGAAGGCAGCTACACATTGCAACTCCATAACATCGCGGACAGTTCAACACCCGTTCTCGTTTTTCGCAACGGCGACATGGCCGTGTATGCGGTGCGCGTCGTTCATGGCGCGTTTCCTGCGCTTGCGTGGCGGGTGGAAATTGGCGGCAAGCGAATCGTCTTTAGCGGCGATACAAATGGAGAAGGCGAAGGCCTGACACAGCTGGCACTGAACGCAGACTTATTCGTCGCTCATAACGCTGTGCCTGAGGGCGCTACGGGAGTAGAGAGGCATCTTCATATGCCTCCTTCGGTCATCGGATCGATCGCCGCGAATGCCCACGTCAAGCAATTGGTTCTGTCCCATCGAATGCTGCGAACTTTGGGAAAAGAGAATGAGACCGAAACCGAAATAAAGCGTAAATTCGTAGGCCCAATCAAGTTTGCCAATGACCTCGATTGCTTTCCCGTGAAGTAGGCTTAGTCTCTAAAAGTGCAGGAGCTGGCGGGCTGCTTCGCCGGTGGCCAGGCGGTCGAAGGCGGAGTTTATCTCTTCGAGGTAGATGTTGGCTGTGACGAGGCGTTCGATGGGGAGGCGGCCTGCGCGGTGAAGGGCGATGAGGCGCGGGATGTCGCGGCTGGGAACGGCTGAGCCCATGAATGAGCCTTTGACTGTGCGCTCCTCTGCGACGAGATTGGTGATGGGCAGGGCGAACCGTTCGGTAGGAGCGGGGAGGCTGGCTGTGATGGTGGTGCCGCCGCGGCGTGTAGAGTCGTAGGCGGTGGCGAGGACGGAGCCGATGCCGGTGGATTCGAAGGCGTAGTCTGCGCCGCCACTGGTCAGATCGCGTATTTGAGTGATGGTGTTGGGACCGGATTGGATTGCGTGCGTGGCTCCGAGGGTGCGAGCGAGATCGAGCTTGTGCCGCAGGGGATCGATGGCGACGATGGTTTCGGCGCCTGCCAGCGAGGCTCCCATGACCGTGCTGAGGCCTACGCCGCCGAGGCCGAAGATGGCGACAGTTGAGCCGGGCTCGACGCGGGCGGTGTTGATGACTGCTCCTACGCCGGTGAGGACCGCGCAGCCGAAGAGGGCGGCGATTTCGAGTGGCACGTCGTTGTCGATCTTGATGAGGGATTCGGCGGCTGCCACGGTGAACTGCGAGAAGGCGGAGACTCCCAGGTGATGATGGACTGGGCCTGCATTGTTCGTGAGGTAACGGCGGCCGTCGAGGAGCGTGCCGGCGAGGTTGGTTCTTGCGCCGTTTTCGCAGAGGGCCGGGCGTCCGGTGGCGCAGTATACGCAGCGGCCGCAGGCGGGGACGTAGGAGAAGACGACGTGATCACCGGGGGTGAAGTGCTGAACGTTCGGTCCGACTTCGCGGACGATTCCGGCGGCTTCGTGGCCGAGGACCATGGGCATGGGTCGCGGGCGGCTGCCGTTGATTACAGAGAGGTCGGAGTGGCAGAGGCCGGCGGAGATGAGTTCGACGAGGACGCAGTTGGGGCCGGGGGCGGCGAGATCGAGTTCTTCGATGGCGAGCGGGGACGAGGCTGCGTAGGGTTGCGGTTCGGCCATTGAATATAGGACTGCGGCGCGGGTTTTCATTGGAACAATATACGCAGGTCGGCTATGGCGGTGTGAATCAGGCGTCGATTTTTTTTGGTTTACGAATCAGGTTGATGAGGCATCCTATCTACAAATGAATTTGTCTGTTTGGCTGAGCACGCATGGCTACCAGGCAATTGCTGTAATTGCGTTTCTCTCTGCTATCGATCTTCCGGCGCCGACATCTGTGAGCCTGCTGCTCGCTGGAGCTGCGTGCGCTGATGGAGATTTGAGCCTGTTGATGGTCATCGTGATTGCTACGGTGGCTCAGCAGGCGGGTTCAGCGATTCTGTACCTGGGCGGACGATACACGGGCTGGTGGCTGCTGACGCGGCTATGCGGCTTGTCCCTCAACTCTGAGAGCTGCATCTTCAGCTCCGCAGAGTTTTTTTATCGAAGCGGGTCCACGACTCTTCTTTTTGCGAGATTTGTGCCGGGGCTGAATTCGATCGCTTCTCCGCTGGCCGGATCGCTGCATATGCGAGTGACCCGATTTCTGATACTGGATGGAATTGGAGCATTGGTCTTTGTCTCGACCTTCGCGTTGGGCGGGTACCTTTTGAGCGAAGTGATCGAGACGGTGGTGAGAAGGTTTATTGTTTTCGGGCACTTGCTGCTGGTGGTGCTTGCGCTGGCGGCGATTGGCTACGGTGTCTGGGTTCTTATCTTCACGATTCGCAATCGGAAATATCGCGATGTGGCGAGGGTTTCGGCGGCACAGCTACGTGCGCGGATGGAAAATCCGGATCCAGCGCGCCCCATCGTTGTTGCTGATGTGAGATCGCATGGTTACTACGATCCTGATGCAGTGAGGATTGAGCGTTCGATAAGGATTGAGCCGAGCAGGTTGCCGAAAGAACTGGAAGCGCTGAAGGAGATGCTGGAGTGCGATTGCGATATTTTTGTTTACTGCTCGTGCATGAAGCAGGCAACGAGTATTCGCATTGCACATATGCTGTCGAAAATGGGTGCGAGGGTTACAGTGATCGAAGGAGGAATGAAGTCATGGATCAAGGCGGGATATCCGACGGAGCGTGTTCCGGCGCATGATCTGGCGCATCTGCCGCGATTTGATTGAGGATCCGCGCTTTCCGCAAAGGCACGGAAAGGATGGGTCACCCGGCCATTGAATCGAGGACTGCGGAGCGGGTTTTCATTGGAACAATATACTTGCGCCACTGGATGCCTGAAAGTACCCGTTCCTGATCCTCATTGAATGAACATGTTTCAAGATTCTGACACGTCGTTATTGTCCTCCGAACATTTGGCGCTGGCCTGGGCGGCGCGAATTGCTTCGACGTCTGCGATATCTTGTGGTCTGCCGGACGCAAGCTTTGATTGGATGAGATCCGAGCAGGAGATGAAAGATGCTTTCAGTCCACTTGATTCATCGATCAAGACTTCCACACGATTTTGCCATGCATGGTCAAACTCAATACCGTCTATACCCGAAAAAATCTCTATCATCAGAGGGGCGATTCCGATGCGGAAGAAAGAGCCAGCTTCAACGAGATCTTCCGGTTTCAAGTTGAGAACCGGAGCACCGAACTGAACGAGTGCAGCGAATACTGCCCTAGCGTTTTCGGCGTCCTGCCGGATGAAAAGGTCGAGGTCTTTGGTAGCCCGAGGTTGAGCGTGGAGGGCAACGGCGTAACCGCCAACGATAAGGTACTTAACTCCGTGTGCGCTGAAGCTGGACAAGAGTTCGTTGAAGTCCCTGTTGAACATGGTTGCCGGGCTCCTTCCATGCGTACAACGCAAGTGACAGCTCCGCGGCTGCGGCCAGTCTTTCATGTGCGGGCAAGGATTGCCATTCGCGATATTCGTCGGCCTTGATCTCGGCAAAACTGCGATATTTGCGTAGGGTCTTGTCCATATGACGATTATCGAGCCCGTTCCGGAAAGATTCAAGCTACCTGGTTTGGCACGGGTTGGTAGCAAGACGATTGGACGTCAGAGATAGATGGCGCGGCTCAGCCGCGCCGTTTCAAAACAGAGGCCTTTGATGCGGAGTTACTTCCACGAGACTACTGAGACGGCGAAGGGGGCCAGGGTGAGCTTGTTGCCGGATTGCTGTAAGACCCGGGGTGCGTTGTCTCCTGAGGCTTGATCGACAGTGGAGACTGAGGCTGATGCGGCTTCGGCGGGGAGCGTTACTTCTATGGGCTCATTGTGCTTGTTGACGAGGAGGAGTTTTTTGCCTGTGGGAGTGATATAGGCCTGCGATGTGATGGATGTGCCTTGGCCTGAACTGGTTTCTACGAGCTTGTCGCCGGGGTGGAAGTTGTTTACGAGCAGCTTGAGGACCCAGTAGCGGGCGTTGGGCTTGCCGTTGTTGTAATCCATCATGGAGACCGAGGGGAATTGCGAGGGGTAGCCTACAAGCTGCGATTCGCCGATGACGTCGATGCCGAGTTTCGATTCTTCGATGAAGAGATAGCCGTAAAGCGAGCCGGCAGCGTTCCAGTAGAGGGCGGGGATGCGGTCGGGGAGGGCGCCTTTGGTGTCCGGATGCTTTTTCGCGTATTCGATCTCGGCTCCATCGGTGGGAAGGATTACGCCGAGCTCGTCAGTGTCCATCTTGGTCGAGGGCGAAAGGCGGTCGCGGGTGCTCTTGATGAAGCGGATGCCAGCGAGGAACTGATCGGCCTGGTTGAAAAAGGAGTATTGCCAATTATTGATATCCTCTTTCGGGTCAGGCGAGGCGTAGAAGTGGTAGGAGATGTAGTCGAGCGGCGTGCCCGCCTTGTGATTTTTGGGATTTAGAAAGTATTCGTAGTACTTGGGGTTTGCGGTAGTGAAGGCCAGGCCGAGGCCCATAAATTTGGTGTCGGGGCTGACTTTGTGGATGGCCGCGACGATGGCGTCGTAGCGTCTGGTGTAGTCCTCGGGTGTGGTGGAGTGCTCGATGTCGGGCTCGTTGAGTACCTCCCAGATGGGGAACTTGTAGTGGTAACCGGAGGTGTGCTTCTGGCCCAGCTCGTCGGTGAAGCCGCCCTGCGTGTACCAACTGACGAGGCGGGCGAGATAGTCGCCGATCTGCTTCTCTGAGGGATCGACGGGGTCGGTGCCCTGCGTGTAGTCCCAGAAGACCTGGTTGGGGTCGGAGGGATAGGTCACAGGCTTGTCGGTCTTGAACATCCATGCGGGGATGGTGGAGAAGTTCATGACGGTGCTGTGGCCCTGATCGTGGGTGGCGGCGAGGAAGTCCTTGGTGTAGGGATCGATGAGGGAGAAGTCCCACGAGGTTTTGCCGTTGGCAGGAGGGTCGAGCTCGGCGACGGAGAGCTTGGGATAGGGGTTCCACGGCACGTAGCGGACGTAGTCGGCGCCGAGGTCTTTGAGCGCGGCGAAGGTGCCATCGTGGATGGGCGAGCCTTTAGCGATCATGGGGTTTACTACGACCTGCAGCGTGGGTGTGGAGCGCGAGACGATTATGGTCTTGTCGAACTTGATGGCGATTGTGTTGGGCGCGGTGATATCGGATTGAGCGGATGCCGGAAGAGCGAGCGGGAGAGCGACGGCCAGCGAGAGAAGCAGGGTGCGTTGAAGCGGGTTTCGGTGGTTCACTGCAGAATTCCTTTCGGTACGGCTGAATTGCGGGTTACTCTGAGGGATATAAAAATACATGACGACACGTATTTATTTCCAGGGGTAAATTTTTTCAGATTGGATGTGGAGAGCGGATGAAGGCTGAAGATGCTGGCGGCAGGCAGGCTGCGAAGTTGAATAAGCACGAGATACGCTCGAAGGCGACGCGCACGGCACTGCTGGACGGGGCGGAGAAGATTTTCTTTCGTGATGGGTTCGAGCTGGCGCAGATCGATGCGATTGCGGAAGAGGCTGGCCGGACGCGGGGCGCCGTGTATGCGCATTATGAGAGCAAGGCGCATCTTTTTCTTTCAGTGATTGAGCGCAGGATGCAGGAGACGCATGATCGCGGAAAGATTTTTATGGCGAAGGAGACGGCTGCGGGACTGAGTGAGCGGGAGGCGTTTCGGAAGTACTACATCAAGCTGTATGAGCCGGCATGGGCGATCCTGATGTTGGAGTTCAAGTTGTATGCACTTCGGCATCCGAGTGAGCTGAAGAAGCTGCGGAGGATGTTCAAGGAGCTGCTGAATCTGCCGGTTTCCGATGCGCTTTATGAGATGGGTCCGCATGCGAGCAGGCTTAGTAAAGAGGTGCGGTTTTCGGGGTTGATGTCGATGGTAAGTGCAGTGGTGCTGGATATGTATTTTGATCCGGATGTGATGAAGGTGGGGAAGGCGAGAGTTTTGCTGGGTGGGGTGTTCGATGGTCTGGTTAGTGAGTAGTAGGTGATGTCGAATGGTCAGTGGTTCCCACCCTTCGCTTTGCGAAGGACGGGAAACCGCACCCAGTGGTCAGGCTTCCACTCGGCCGCGCCCGGTGTTTTTTACGGAGTACATACGTTTGTCGGCGGTGCCGAGGATGGCATGGATAGTGCGGCCGTCGCCGGGGTAGGTGGCTATGCCGGCGCTCGCTCCTACGCGGAGTTGCAGGCCCTTTGCCATGATGAAGACTTCGTTGACGAGGGCGGCGTGAATGGAGCGTGCCATTCGATAGGCTTCTTCGCGGCTGGTGTCGGGCATGAGGATGACGAATTCATCGCCGCCGTAGCGGAAGCATAGATCGGTAGTACGACAGAGGAAGCGGATGCGCTGGCCTACGCGACGGAGGAGGTCGCTGCCGACGAGGTGTCCGTGGTTGTCATTGACCAGCTTGAAGCGATCGAGATCGAGGAAGACGAGGCTGAGGAAGTTGGAGTCGCGACGGCACTGCTCGAGCTGACGATCGAGCACGGAGTAGAGATGGCGGGCGTTGTAGAGGCCGGTGACATCGTCGGTGATGGTGAGTTGCTGGACATGGGCTACATCCTGAGCGTTTTCGATGGCGATGGCTGCGTAATCGACGAGGATGTGGAGGAAGGCTATGGTGTAGTCGGAGTGCTCGTCGAGGTGAGGATTGAATATTTCGAGGACGCCGTGGGTGCCTTTTCGTCCGCGGATGGGAAGACCGATGACGGAGGAGATGGAGAAGGTATGTCCGCGGGAGGCCATGGCGAGGCGGGAGTCGGAGGCGGCGTCGGGAATGATGAGGGTTTCACCGTGCTTTGCGACCCAGCCTGCGAGGCCTTCGCCGAGCTTGACGCGGAGGCCGGCGAAACGTGGGTCTTCGCCGCCGTCGCCTGAGGCGTAGTAAAGCTCCTGGCGATCGGGTTCGAGCATGAGGAGCGCCCAGAGCTCAGCGTCGATGAAGCGGTCCATGTACTCGAGGATGGTGCGGATGATGGATTGGAGATCGAGAGTGGAGGTGAGGGAACGCGCGAGTTCGTGAAAGACCAAGAGGTCGTCGAGTGGGCCGCGGGTTACTGCGTTTTTAGGCATCAGCGAAGCGTGCAGATCCTGTGAGTGCGAAGAAACGCCCTAAAACTTGATTGCGGTGGATTGAGTCGTACTGATCATACGCGTTCGGGGTTGGCGGGAAGCAAGGGATCAGCCACCGATGTGAACCATGGAACGCGAGGGTTTGAGAAAGCCTGGCTCGCCTATGTGATGGCGGGCCTCTTTCTGTCGGGTCGCGGAGAGAATGAGCTCGCGGAGTTCGTCGTCTGCGACTCCGCGGCGCATGGGGCCGTAGAGGTCGTGTTCGCGATGGGAGAAGAGGCAGGTGCGGATATTGCCGTCGGAGGTGAGGCGGATGCGGCTGCACGCTCCGCAGAAGGCCTGGGTGACGGGAGCAATGATGCCGATTTCGCCACGGCCGTCGGCGAATCCGTAGCGGCGGGCGGTTTCACTGGGAGCGTTTGGCGTGAGTGGATAGAGGGGCGCGATGGTGTTGAGGCGGTCAACGATTTCGCGCAGGGGAACGACCATTTCGGGGCTCCAGAGACGATCTTCTTCGAGGGGCATAAACTCGATGAAGCGGACGATGACGTCTTCACTACGGGCGAAGTGGCCGAACGCCTCGATCTGGTCGTCGTTGAATCCGCGAAGGAGGACACAGTTGATCTTGATGCGGCGGAAGCCGGCGCGCTGAGCGGCACCGATGCCTCGGAGAACTGTTGGAAAGCTGCCATGAATACGTGTGATGCGCTCGAAGACCTCGGGGTTGACGGCGTCCATGCTGACGGTGACTCGGCTGAGGCCGGCGGCTTTGAGCGGGGCAGCGAGGGACTCGAGGAGATGGCCGTTGGTTGTGACGGCGACATCGAGTGGCTGGCCGGATGGGGTGCGCATGGCGGAGAGCTCGCGGACGATTGCAATGAGGTCGCGGCGAAGGAGCGGCTCGCCGCCGGTTAGGCGGACTTTTTCGATGCCGAGGGAGACGAAGATGCGGATGAGGCGGAGGTATTCCGCGGCAGAGAGCTCGGCGTACTGGGCGCCGACCTGGCCGGTGCGGCAGTAGACGCATTTGTAGTTGCAGCGGTCGGTAATGGAGACGCGGAGGTCGGTAATGGCGCGGTTGTGGCTGTCGCGTAGGGGGGAGTGGAGTTCGGTTGGGGTTGCGACTATCTCGGAGGCAGTGGCCACCTGTTCAGGCTATCCCATCGGTGAGGTAGGGCGCTAGTTTAGGGAGTCGAGGCGAGGGCTTTATAGGTGATTTGGATGTTAGAAGCAGATTCCCTTCGGGGATGACAGACAGAGAAGCAACGGCAAAGACGGAAGCAGAAAAGCAAGGACAAATGCAACAGCAGGTCCTTCGGCTTCCCTCAGGATGACGGCTTCGTTGTTAGTGTGAGCAAGAAGACGAAATTAGTCGAGGGGGACGGTGCCTCGGCGCATGATGGTGCCAGCTGTGCCGCAGACGAGGACGATGCTGAGGGCGATGAGGAAGTAATAGAACATGGGGTGGGCCCAGCCCGGGGAATAAGTGAGATCCTGGCCGACCCAGAGGCACAGTATGGTGCAGATGACGGCGAATTGTCCGGCGATGACCTGCAGGGTGAGTCCCCAGTCTCTGCGCCTGTCCAGGGCTTCGACCTGATCGGGGGTCAGGTTGCGTTCATTGGGGGGAAGCAGAGTGTTGGCCATGGCTCAGGTTCTCCAGAGGTTTTTTGGTGGTGCCTTCACTGCGATTGTAAACGGGCGCACGACTGGGAAGACAATCGAAGTGTGTGAGTAATTCTTTAGCCCGGTCTCTCTTACAAGAACGCGAGCGTTTGCAGCGATGTGATCTCGAAGCGCTTGCGGCAGCGTACGTTTCCGCAGGCTACGAGGTCGTCGCGGCGGACCATGTAGGGCTGGGCTTTCGCGAAGCGGGCACGATCGCGCTCGTCGGCATTGCGGGGTAGCTGGGGCCTCTTTCGCCGCACGACCCAGGTGATTTTGTGTTCGCTTGACTGGCCGCAGTGGGGACAGACGAGCGTGTGTGTTCGCTGCTCGGTGGTTTCCGTAAAGAATTCGCGCTCTTCCAGCATGGGGGGTACGCTCCGACTTTCGTTCCGCAGAAAAGTATTCCATACTCGGGACTGCCATGACGAAGCGAAAAATTTCGAAGTTTTCTGTTACAAAAGCGGTGAAGGCGAATGCGCGGGAGCAGGTAGGGCAGCCGAAGCCTGCACGTGTGATTGAAGAAAAGCCCAAACAAGAGGGGCGAGAGAGCAAGTACAAGCCGAGTCTCGAGAAGCTGATCGAGACGGAAGATGGAGAGTAGAGATGGGCAAGGCGGTTGGGTTTGGCGGGGTTTTTCTGCGGGCGAAGGACCCGAAGAGATTGCAGCAGTGGTACCACGAGCACCTGGGGGTTCCGTTGACCGGCGGGTACTCGAGCTTTGAAGGGCCGGAGGCGGCGGGGACGACGGTGTTTTCGTTCTTTCCGCTGGACACGAAGTATTTCGGAGAGGGCTCGCAGCAGGCGATGCTGAATTTCCGTGTGGACAAGATAGATGAGGTTCTGGAGGGGCTAACGGCGGCTGGAGTCAAGATCGATCCAAAGCGCCAGGACGAGTCCTACGGGCGGTTTGCGTGGTTCTGGGATCCAGAGGGGAACCGGGTGGAGCTTTGGGAGCCAGCTGCGGACTAGGACGGTTTCAGGGATTGGTGGCTGGCGCGGGCTGGGATTCGAGCCAGTCGGCGAGGTCGTTGTGGGTGCGTTCGCGGGCGTAGCCGGCTGCGTCCTGGCCGAAGTCGTTGCGGATGCGGGCATCGGCGCCAGCGGTGACCAGTAGCTCGGCGAGGTCGCGGCGATTGGCTGCGGCGGCTGAGAAGATGGCTGTGAATCCGCCGGTCTGCCGGGCGTTGGGGTCGGCTCCGGCGTCGAGGAGCATTCGGGTCGTGTCCGGGTTGCGGCCAAGGGCTAGTGCCGCGTGGAGAGGCTGGTTTCGCTGGGCGTTGTTGGAGACGGCGGCTACCGGAGCGCCGTGATCGAGCAGCCAGCGGACGGCTTCGGGAGTGCCGAAAGCTGCGGCGAGGTGCAGGGCTGTCCAGCCGTCGCCGGAAAATTCCTGTATGAGTTCGGAGATTTCGCCGGGAGTCTGATCGAGTGCTGCGGCGTCGCCGACCGCTGCGGCTTCGAGAAATTCGAGTTGAGCGCCGGTTCGGGCTTTTTCTGCAAGGAAGAAGTCTCGGATCAGGGGCTGGCCGCTGTAGATGGACCACATGAGGCCTGAGACTCCGTTGGCGTCGCGCCAGGAGAGCAGCGTTGGATCGGCGGCTACGGCGTCGGCTACCTCGGCTGTTGCGCCGCGCTGGATGGACTTGAGGAATTGCTGGCTCATGACAGTTTCCCACTACCGGTTCATGACTGCTTTCCACTATAGGACGGTTTGGTCTTTTGGTGGCGGGGAGCTGTGGGCGAGCTGCCAGAGGATGCGCCGGAAAAGGCCCATGATGCGGCGCAGGTCGGCCTCTTTGGGCATGAGGCGGCGGAGGAGAATGCGGAGAGCTGCTCCGTTGGCTGAGCGCATGCCCCGGGTGGTGTAGTTGACGGCTTCCATGGTCTGCTCGATTAGTTCGGCGAGGCGGTCGAGCTGGGCGGAATCTGGTTGGCGGGCGGGCTCGAGGGATGGTGGTTCAGGTGTTGCGGGGGTGCGTGAGATTTCGTAGAGGCAGACGGCTACGGCCTGGCCCAGGTTCATGGAGGGCTGGGCTTCGCAGGTTTCAATGACGATGAGGGCGTGGCACCAGGAGAGGTCGTCGGAGGTGAGGCCGTGTTTTTCTGAGCCGAAGACGAGGGCGATGCGCGGTTGACGCTTGCCTTGAGCCCAGGTCTCAGAAGCGAGACCCGGGGCACCCGGCTCCTTGAGTATGCTGCGGATTTGTTCGCCGGCTTTGGGGAGGTCGAAAATCGACTGAACGGGGCGGCGGCGGTCGAGGGAGCCGGTGCCGAGGACTAGGGTGCAGTCGGCTACGGCTTCGGCGAGGGTTTCGTAAACCCTGGCGTCGCGGAGAAGGTCGGGGGCGCCGACGGCGGATTTGGCTTCCATCCAGTTGGTGGCGAAGGGGGCGACGATACTGAGATGTTGGAAGCCGAAGTTGGCCATGGCGCGGGCGGCTGCGCCGATGTTGAGGGGATTGCGCGGGGAGACGAGGACGATCTCTACGCGCTCGCATTGGGCAGGGGTCAGCAAATCACCATTTTAGGCGACGGTCCATACCGTCAGTAGAACTCCTTCCGGGGAATATCCAGTTGGGCAAGTGTAAGGAGGAAGAGGAGGCCGATCTGGTGGATAGGGCCTGTTTTCGGTGACCATTGAGAGACGAGATGGTATTGGTTTTTCTTTACGCCTTCAACGATCCACTCCGAACCATCCTCTCCTCTTCTATCTTCTGTCCAAGTAATAGATAGAGACCAGAAATTTGACTCGGTCACTTGCCCGAGAACACGATGGATTTCTTCGCTTGTGAGCGGCCTTGTTTTGTTCACTATTAGGACACCCGGGTTGTAACCGCCTGCGCCATTGGCAATCTTGGTTGTGAGAATTCCCGTTCCGTCGGCTTTCAGGTCAATGCGAATGGCGACCGGATGGTGGAATGTGCGCAGCCAAACAAATCGATACGAGTCATGCGGCTGCGTCTTGCGCAGAGCAAACAGAGACGGTTCTTTGAGGGCAGTAAGGTTCTTCGAATACCAGTTTGATACAAATCTATCTAGTCGAGTGTCTGGCGAGAATACTCCTCTCGGGAAATAGGAGCTCTGTGCGTTTGAGGGAACGCCGGAAAGAATAAAGAGTAGAGTCGCTACGACATATCTTTTTAAGAGCTTATGCAAGAGGCACATTCTTCCAGTTCTTGGTGTGCGAGGCATATAGATTCATAGACACCAGAGCTGGAGCCCATGTTCCTTTGCCAGCGCGCTGTGAATCGGTCGCGCCCTAGGCAGATCGGGTTGCAAGAATTGCATACGGCTGCATGAAGCGAATGGGCCTTAGATCGGGTTGGCTCTTTGTTTGGCTAGCTCGGCTTCAAAGGCCTGCTGGCGGTCGGCTACGTAGGCTTTGTATCCTGCGGGGTCGATGAAGGCGTTCTTGTCGCCGGACTTCAGCTTTGCGTACTTGACCTGCATGTCGTAGTAGCCGCCGTGGGCTCCGAGAAAAATGTCGCAGGGCAAGGCTTTTAGGGTGCGGAAGGTGGCGGTGTAGTCAGCGGCCATTTGCGGGTACTTTGGGTCGTTGATGAGGTTATAGCCAGGATTGACGTTGGGACTGCCGACTATGACTGCATCGTAGGTTTTGCCGCTGTCCGCGATTTTCATGGTCCACGTGGTGCAGCCTTTGGTGTGGCCGGGGGTTTTGTGGGCGACGAGGGTTGTTCCGCCTAGCTGGACGGTTTCGCCGTCGTGCAGGATGTGGTCGACTTTGGCGGCCGGGTAGAGCATGGATTTGTCGTTGGCGTAGCGGAAGTTGCCTGCGCCTCCGGCGGCGACTTCGGGGGCGTCGGCGTCCATGACGAGATAGCGGGCGGCGGTTTCGCGCTTGATCTGGGGGCTGCCGGCGCAGTGGTCGTAGTGGGCGTGGCTGATGAGGAGGATCTTGACGTCTTTCCAGTGGAAGCCGAGCTTTTCGACTGCTGTGCGGATTTGTGGTGGAGATGAGACGAGGTTGCTATTGATGAGGATGTGTCCCTGGGGCGTGGTGATGAGGAAGCTGGCCAGGTCGCGGCTGCCTACGTAGTAGAGGTTGCCGATGATGCGATGGGGTGGGAATGGGGTGGTCCAGTCGGGGTTGGCGGCTGGGGTGAGGTTGGGGGCACTTGTGAGGCGGGTGGCGGTGACGGCGGCGAGGCCTGCGAGTACAGATCGGCGATTCATGATGGCTCCGGGTGTGAGTATACGCAGTGTGGCGGGTGGTATTGGCTGCAGGAGATTCCGGGTCTGAGAGAATGTTCCTTCAGTGTTACTTGGAGTTCTATGGCTTCAGTGGAATGGGATGAAGGGCTGATACGTCAGGCCGAAGAGCTGTGCCGGGCGGCACATGAGTGTGCGCGGCGGGGACGGGTTCCGGCGACGGCTGGGAACTTCAGCTTTCGCGATGCGGGGTCGGGACGGATCTTCATTACTGCCAGCGGGTTGGACAAGGGCGCGATTACTCCTGATGACCTGCTGGAGATTGATGGGGAGTGCCGCGTGGTTGCCGGGGTGGGGAAGCCTTCGGCTGAGACCAAATTGCATGGGGTGATTTACGGGAGGATGCCGGAGGCAATGGCAATCTTTCATGTGCACTCGATCTGGAACACGTTGCTTTCGGACCGGTTTGCTGCCGAGGGCGCGGTGCCGCTGGAAGGGTATGAGTTGCTGAAGGCGCTGACCGGCGTGGCTACGCATGAGCATCGGGAGATGGTGCCGATTCTGGAGAATTCGCAGGAGTATGCGGGGCTGGCACGGGAGTTGGATGCGGCGCTGAGCGAGTATGTGGGTGCGCATGGGGTGCTGTTGCGGCGACATGGGCTTTATACTTGGGGCGAGTCGATTGCCGGGGCGCGGCGGCATTTGGAGGCGCTGGAGTTTTTGTTTGAGGTTGAGGGGCGGCGTCTGATGGCGGAAATTCGTTAGAGGTTTTGGTCTTCGGGTTCTGGCTTTTGTGGTTCCCATCCTTTTGCAAGAACGCAAAAGGATGGGGCACCCGGCGTGGTTGGAGGGTCTATGGCTGTCGTATTTGTTCCCGCGGAAGACAGGTCGGTTCACGATGAGCAGGGGATTCGCGCTGAGCTTGCGCCGATGGGTGTGGAGTATGAGCGCTGGGATCTGTCGCGAGTCCAAGAGAATGCGACGGCCGATGAGGTGCTGGCTGCTTACGCTGCGGAGATCGATGAGATGAAGCGGCTGGGCGGCTACACGACTGCGGATGTGATCGATGTGACGCCTGAGACTCCGGGGCTGGATGCGATGCTGCATAAGTTTGACCGAGAGCATACGCATTCGGAGGATGAGGTGCGGTTCATTCTTGCCGGGCGTGGGGTTTTCTTTCTTCATGAGGGCGAGAAGGTGGTTTCGGTCGAGGTTGGGCCGGGCGATATGCTACGCGTGCCGCGGGGCACTACGCACTGGTTTACGCTGTGCGAGGATCGGCGGATTCGGGCGATTCGGTGGTTTCAGGACACGACGGGATGGACTCCGCATTACACGGAGAGCGGCGTGGATCAGGGATACCAGCCGCTGTGCTTTGGGCCTGCGTACCTGGGAGCGCGGGTGAATACCTCAATCGGAGTATGAGCGCGAGGCCACGGCTGTATCTGCTGGATGTTGAGGGGACGACCTCGCCGATTTCGTTTGTCTATGAACAACTCTTTCCGTACGCGAGACGGCATCTGGAGCCCTATCTGCGGGCGCGTGTGCGGGAAGGCGAGATGGATGCGGGGATTGAGGACGACCTGGAACTGCTGGCGCGGGAGAATGCGGCGGAGGATGCATCGGCCGGCGCGCCGGTGTTGGCTGGGCCCGACGATGGCGGGAGCTGGGAGGGCGCGGTTCCTGAGGCGGCTGCGTATCTGCTTTGGCTGATGGATCGGGATCGGAAGTCGACCGCTTTGAAGGTGCTGCAGGGGCGGGTGTGGCGTTCGGGATTTGAGAGCGGTGAACTGGTTGGCGCGGTCTTCGCCGATGTGCTGGAGGCGTTGCGGAGGTGGAGTCGCGAGGCGAGCGTGGCGATTTACTCTTCGGGGTCGGTTGAGGCGCAGCAACTGATATTTCGGCACTCGAATGTGGGGGATTTGACGCGGTTTATCTCGGGCTACTTTGATACGCATGTTGGACCTAAGACGCTGGCGGAGAGTTATCGGGCGATTGCTGCGGCGATGGGAGTTGGGCCGGGGGAGATTCTGTTTGTGTCGGATGTGGCGAAGGAGCTTGATCCGGCGCGGGATGCTGGGTGCATGACTCGATTATCTGTGCGGGAGGGAAATGCGCCGGTCGCGGATGCACATGGACACGCGGCGATTGAGTCTTTTGCGGAGATTGGGTAGAGGCTGGCATGGGACGGGCTTTCAGCCCTTGGCGCCCGGGTGCTGGTGACTTGGGCGTTGTGTTTTGGTTTCTGGTCTTTGTTGCATGGCTCGGATAGCCTCGAAATTGTGATCTTCGATAATCCAGCGACGGGGGTGATCAACGAACTGCGCAATGGGCCGTACGTGCGGTTTTCTTTGCTGGCGGTGAGTTCGATTTTCTTTCTGGTCGATCCGTTTGCGGCGATTCCTTCATTTCTGGCGATTACGGATGGTGTGGATGCGAGGCGGCGTTCGCGGATGGCGCGCAAGGGTGCGCTGACCTGCTTTATTGTGCTGACGGCGTTTGCGGTGGCGGGACGACTGATCTTTCGCATGTTTGGGATTACGCTGCCGGCTTTTGAGGTGGCAGGAGGTCTGATTCTGCTGCTGATTGGCCTGGACATGCTGGAGGCCAAGCGCTCGCCGACGCAGGAGGCTTCGGGAGATACGGAAGAGGCTTCGCACAAGGAGGACGCCGGGATTGTGCCGCTGGGCATTCCGATGCTGGCGGGGCCAGGGGCCATTTCGTCGGTGATGGTGCTGGTAGGGCAGGTGACTACGGCGTGGCAGATGGCAGCGATTGTGGGATGCATCGCGTTTACTGCTGTGGTGAGCTATTTCGTGCTGTCGGGGGCTAGCCGGGTGCGGGGTTTTCTGGGGGAGACAGGGATTCGGATCCTGGTAAGGATTATGGGATTGCTGTTGGTTGCGCTGGCGATGCAGTTCTTTGTGAATGGGCTTACGGATTTGGGATTGATTCAGCGGCAGACCGGTGGGGGATAACTGGGTTTAATGGGGTTTGGGCTGGTGGGGCCGGCGCCTAGAGCGCCTCGTGGTGATGAGGCGGTAAACCCACTCTTTTGGGGGCAGGAAGGCGAGAAGGCAAAAGAATGCTCCCACGGCGTAGCCGGCCCAAGCGAAGGTCGTCTGACGGTAGCTTGCGTTGTCGAATACGAAACGCCCCGCGCCCGCCTGCATCTTGGCAACAAATGCGAAGAACAATCCAGCCGCAAAGAAGAAAAGTCTAGGCAGTAAACCCATGCCGCAATGCTCTCAGAGCTTGATTCAACGCGCAAGATAGCAGCGCGAAATTAGAGGAAGATATCGCAAAGCCGCGTCATTATTGGCTGAAACGTGATTTCGGGCCTACGCTTTCCACAGCGAATCTTAGTTTTCAACACGAATAGCCTTGCATTCCTGCGAGTCTATTGCTATTCTCGAAAAGTTGCCAACGGGAGCCAATCAGTACACAGGCTACGGAGGCAGGCAGTAGACAAATTAGCGAGCAACGGTTCGCAAGCGGTTTTTAGATGCCCGGCAAGAAACAGATGGACAAAGCTTGCAAATAAGAGTGAACGGTGATACTCTTAAAAAGTTGCTTAATTGGGCAGTGGAGCTTCTCGAGCGGCTTGAAAACGCGCCGGTAAATGAGTGAGAAGCCAGTTCGTTGGGCGAGGTGAGGCAAGTGCCCCTCTCCCCTGTGGATCCAGTAGGGAATCCTCCAGAGAACACAACCATTGCAAGACCCGAGGACCCGGGATGAGTTTTGGGCCTCGCGAGCCAAATTGGCTCGGGCAATTGCTGGTCGCTCTTTGAGATTTTGCGAGTTGGGCTAGGGAAAGTAGAGAGTCCACCGCAGACAAGTTCGAGGACACTTGAAGCTTCGGCTTCAGGCCTCGATCCAAACGGCACCGCTCAGGCGGAGGGTCGTAAGGATCTTTGACAATAGGTTGAACGTGCCAGTCGTGATGAAGACAAGCAGCTTTGGCTTGAATCTTCTCACAACATAAGTCATTACGGATTTACTCCGTAGTGCTGCCAGATCCAGGTCGACCTCCGTCGCCTAGGACTGGTGAACAGTTTCAAACGAGAGTTTGATCCTGGCTCAGAATCAACGCTGGCGGCGTGCCTAACACATGCAAGTCGAACGAGAAAGGGACTTCGGTCCTGAGTAAAGTGGCGCACGGGTGAGTAACACGTGACTAACCTACCCTGGAGTGGGGAATAACTGAGGGAAACCTTAGCTAATACCGCATAATACCTACGGGTCAAAGGAGCAATTCGCTTCAGGAGGGGGTCGCGGCCGATTAGTTAGTTGGCGGGGTAATGGCCCACCAAGACAGTGATCGGTATCCGGCCTGAGAGGGCGCACGGACACACTGGAACTGAAACACGGTCCAGACTCCTACGGGAGGCAGCAGTGGGGAATTTTGCGCAATGGGGGAAACCCTGACGCAGCAACGCCGCGTGGAGGATGAAATCCCTTGGGATGTAAACTCCTTTCGATCGGGACGATTATGACGGTACCGGAAGAAGAAGCCCCGGCTAACTTCGTGCCAGCAGCCGCGGTAATACGAGGGGGGCAAGCGTTGTTCGGAATTATTGGGCGTAAAGGGTGTGTAGGTGGTTTGGTAAGTCGTGTGTGAAATCTTCAGGCTCAACCTGAAGTCTGCACACGAAACTGCCGGGCTTGAGTATGGGAGAGGTGAGTGGAATTTCCGGTGTAGCGGTGAAATGCGTAGATATCGGAAGGAACACCTGTGGCGAAAGCGGCTCACTGGACCATTACTGACACTGAAACACGAAAGCTAGGGGAGCAAACAGGATTAGATACCCTGGTAGTCCTAGCCCTAAACGATGACTGCTTGATGTGGCGGGTACCCAATCCCGCCGTGTCGAAGCTAACGCGTTAAGCAGTCCGCCTGGGGAGTACGGTCGCAAGGCTGAAACTCAAAGGAATTGACGGGGGCCCGCACAAGCGGTGGAGCATGTGGTTTAATTCGACGCAACGCGAAGAACCTTACCTGGGCTCGAAATGGAGTGGACCGCGGTGGAAACATCGCTTCCCAGCAATGGGCCGCTTTATAGGTGCTGCATGGCTGTCGTCAGCTCGTGTCGTGAGATGTTGGGTTAAGTCCCGCAACGAGCGCAACCCTTACCCCCAGTTGCCATCATTAAGTTGGGCACTCTGGTGGAACCGCCTCGGATAACGGGGAGGAAGGTGGGGATGACGTCAAGTCCTCATGGCCTTTATGTCCAGGGCTACACACGTGCTACAATGGCCGGTACAAACCGTCGCAAACCCGCGAGGGGGAGCTAATCGGAAAAAGCCGGCCTCAGTTCGGATCGCAGTCTGCAACTCGACTGCGTGAAGCTGGAATCGCTAGTAATCGCGGATCAGAACGCCGCGGTGAATACGTTCCCGGGCCTTGTACACACCGCCCGTCACATCACGAAAGTGGGTTGCACTAGAAGCCGGTGGGCTAACTCGCAAGAGAGGCAGCCGTCCAAGGTGTAATTCATGATTGGGGTGAAGTCGTAACAAGGTAGCCGTAGGAGAACCTGCGGCTGGATCACCTCCTTTCTAAGAGAGAACGCTGTGGCGCTTGCATCCCTTCCGCGAATGCGGAACGTCGAGAGACGTAGGATGCGGTGGTCACACAACCTTCGAAGTCAGACGCGGGTCTTGCTTCGAGGAGTCCGGTTCAGGCCTTCTCTGACTGCAATGTTTTCCACGATGGTCGCGGGCGGCTTAGCTGCCCAGCACGTTCAACCTTGTCCTCGAAACCTATTGATGGATGAGGATGGATTAAGAGCAATCGAGTTGTAGTTATGCTTAATTCGGCATGGCTGCAACAGCCCAGGAGTGCTGACCAAGCCGGGCCTGTAGCTCAGTTGGTTAGAGCGCACCCCTGATAAGGGTGAGGTCGGTAGTTCGAATCTACCCAGGCCCACCATCTCAGCCGCAAGTTCCCAGCAGATGGGGCTGTAGCTCAGTTGGGAGAGCACCTGCTTTGCAAGCAGGGGGTCAACGGTTCGATCCCGTTCAGCTCCACCATCTTTCATTCGCTGTTTCCGGTTGGGCGCCTTGTGCAAATAAGACGCCGACCCGGAAATAGATTGGTTGACTTAGTTTGACTAAGTTAGCCAGTTAGGTTTCCAAGCCCTAGGGCTCAGGTGCTTCGACACAGAAGCGCCGTATGTTCTTTGACAACGAAATTGATTGGGTAATACAAGGCCGAGCACATTTTGGCCGTCTGTATATGTCGCAAGACAGAACGCAGCGGCTAGGAAAGTGTTCAAAATAAAGAAGAGTGTCTTTAGGAGAATGGTCGTAGTGATGCGAATCACAGCGATCGATCTCAAGGCGGATAACAAGATTGACTTTGATCAGGACTGAAGCGATTCAGCTCCCTGCGCTGGAGTTAATTCTATGGTCAAGCTACTAAGGGCGCACGGTGGATGCCTTGGCAGAGACAGGCGAAGAAGGACGTGGCAAGCTGCGATAAGCTTCGGGGAGCCGCACACAGGCGTTATATCCGAAGATCTCCGAATGGGGCAACCCTCCTGAGTAATCCTCAGGAACGCCCCGCTGAATACATAGGCGGGAGCGAGCGAACCCAGGGAAGTGAACCATCTCAGTACCTGGAGGAAAAGAAAGAAACCTCGATTGCGAAAGTAGTGGCGAGCGAAATCGCATCAGCCCAAACCGGCAGCATTTCGGTGTTACCGGGGTTGTAGGGCCCGCAACAGTAGAGTTACCAATCTGGTAGATAGTCGAATCCTCTGGAAAGTGGATCCATAGAGCGTGACAGGCGCGTAGGCGAAATCTATCCAGACTCGAAGCGGGTACCTGAGTAAGGCGGGGCACGTGAAACCCTGCTTGAATCCACGGGGACCATCCCGTAAGGCTAAATACTAGTCTCTGACCGATAGTGAACCAGTACCGTGAGGGAAAGGTGAAAAGCACCCCGTCGAGGGGAGTACAAAGTACCTGAAACCGTGTGCCTACAAGCAGTGGGAGGACTATGCCCGCAAGGGAATGTCTGACCGCGTGCCTATTGCATAATGAGCCGGCTAGTTATTCTTGTCAGCAAGGTTAAGCGTAAGCGAGCCGAAGCGAAAGCGAGTCTGAACAGGGCGTTCAGTTGGCAGGAATAGACGCGAAGCGGGATGATCTACCCATGGCCAGGTTGAAGGTGGGGTAACACCCACTGGAGGACCGAACCGGTGTTTGTTGAAAAAAGCTCGGATGAGCTGTGGGTAGGGGTGAAAGGCTAATCAAATTCCGTGATAGCTCGTTCTCTCCGAAATAGCTTTAGGGCTAGCCTCGGATGATTTGCGCTGGTGGTAGAGAGATGGATGGACTAGGGGGCTTTCCGGCTTACTGAATCCAACCAAACTACGAATGCCAGCGACAACCAGTCCGGGAGTCAGACAGTGGGGGCTAAGCTTCATTGTCGAGAGGGAAACAGCCCAGACCGCCTGCTAAGGTCCCCAAGTTACAGTTAAGTGGGAAAGGAAGTCGGAACGCTCAGACAGCCAGGAGGTTGGCTTAGAAGCAGCCATCCTTTAAAGAAAGCGTAATAGCTCACTGGTCAAGCGGTCCGGTGCCGACAATACAACGGGGCTAAAACTGTACACCGAAGCAGCGGATGCACACCTTTGAGGTGTGCGTGGTAGGAGAGCATTCTCAACAGCATTGAAGCCAGACCGAGAGGACTGGTGGAGCGTTGCGAAGAGACCCTGCCGGCATAAGTAGCGATAACGGAGGTGAGAACCCTCCGCGCCGAAAGTCTAAGGTTTCCTGAGGAAGGTTAATCCGCTCAGGGTTAGGCGGTCCCTAAGTCGAGGCCGAGAGGCGTAGATGATGGACATCCGGTTAATATTCCGGACCTCCCAATGTTCGTTTGACGATGGGGTGACGCAGAAGGATAATCGTGCCGCCATATGGCTATAGCGGTCGATGCACGTAAGCTGGTTCCGATAGGCAAATCCGTCGGGGCTTAACAGTGAGGTGCAAAGCAGTCCCTTATGGGGCTAGGACGATGATTCCACGCTGCCAAGAAAATCCTCTAAGGAGAACAAAGGGAACCGTACCCCAAACCGACACAGGTAGACGAGGAGAATATCCACAGGCGCTCGAGTGAAGGCTCGTTAAGGAACTCGGCAAATTAGATCCGTAACTTCGGGAGAAGGATCGCCCTCCGTAAGGAGGGTCGCAGTGAAGCGCGTACGGCGACTGTTTAACAAAAACACAGGTCTCTGCTAAGTCGAAAACGACGTATAGGGGCTGACGCCTGCCCGGTGCTGGAAGGTTAAAAGGAGAGGTTAGCGCAAGCGAAGCTTTGAATTGAAGCCCCAGTGAACGGCGGCCGTAACTATAACGGTCCTAAGGTAGCGAAATTCCTTGTCGGGTAAGTTCCGACCTGCACGAATGGCGTAACGATCGTACGACTGTCTTAACGAGTTGCTCGGCGAATTTGTAGTACCGGTGAAGATGCCGGTTACCCGCAGCTAGACGGAAAGACCCCGTGCACCTTTACTACACCTTAACTATGGGTTATGACTCTTACTGCGCAGGATAGGTGGGAGGCTTTGATATCGGATTCTCGGATTCGATGGAGCCAACGGTGAGATACCACCCTGTGAGTGTTGTGATCCTAACCTCCTCCCGTGATCCGGGAGAGGGACATAGTTAGGCGGGTAGTTTGACTGGGGCGGTCGCCTCCCAAAATGTAACGGAGGCGCGCGAAGCTACTCTCAGACTGTTTGGAAATCAGTCGTCGAGTGCAAAAGCATAAGAGTGGTTAACTGTGAGACCTACAAGTCGAGCAGGTGCGAAAGCAGGCTTTAGTGATCCGGTGGTTCTGTATGGAAGGGCCATCGCTCAACGGATAAAAGGTACGCCGGGGATAACAGGCTGATCGAAGCCAAGAGTTCATATCGACGCTTCGGTTTGGCACCTCGATGTCGGCTCATCGCATCCTGGAGCTGTAGAAGGTTCCAAGGGTTAGGCTGTTCGCCTATTAAAGCGGTACGTGAGCTGGGTTCAGAACGTCGCGAGACAGTTCGGTCCCTATCTGCTGTGGGCGTAGGAAATTTGAGGAGGGCTGTCCTTAGTACGAGAGGACCGGGATGGACGAACCTCTTGTGTTCCAGTTGTCTTGCCAAAGGCACGGCTGGGTAGCGAAGTTCGGTTGTGATAACCGCTGAATGCATATAAGCGGGAAGCACGCTCCAAGATGAGATTTCCCTGAAGGGCCCAGGAAGACCACCTGGTTGATAGGCTGGATGTGGAAGCGCAGTAATGCGTGTAGCTTACCAGTACTAATCGCCCGTTCGGCTTGTCCATAGAATTAACTCCGCGCAGTTTCATAACTGCTTGGGATAACTTCTATCGACATTCTTCTGTAACACCCTAGTATTCCCAATCAATTTTCGTTTGAGTCTTATTTTTTGGCGCCAGATTGCTGTTTGCACCTGGGCTCGCGATGTGAAGAAACTGTCAGAATGCGAGCTGATCAGAGTGCCTGGCTGCAGGGAACCACCTGCCAAGCGCCATCAAGTTTGCCGGCGACATTACCGCGAGGGATCACCCGTTCCCATCCCGAACACGGAAGTTAAGCCTCGTTGGGCCGATGGTACTGCACGGGTAACTGTGTGGGAGATTAGGTTATTGCCGGCATTATATTAGCGAAAGGCCAGTCCATTGCGGGCTGGCCTTTTGTGTTTGTGTTCCACTATGTATGCCAGTAACCGCTGTTGGGAAGAATGAAAGAATGAGTTACTCC